>Ga0214545_1010541_pt1 | contig 13337 bp, 5 predicted proteins | sample CNSS4metaG_FD_160064 | JGI IMG/M metagenome (GOLD analysis project Ga0214545, IMG submission 160064) | Root nodule microbial communities from cowpea collected in UCLA plant growth center, Los Angeles, California, USA - CNSS4 | ecosystem: Host-associated > Plants > Roots > Nodule | place: USA... | reverse complement strand
TTGAGGGAGGAAGCTGCGGAGGTTCCTGCTGGTTGGTTCTTCCAGAATCTGAGTAGGAAAAAGGAAATGGTGAGATGGCAGCACAGAGAGAGGGAATGGAAGAGAGTTTGGAGTTGCAGAGGAGAGTAGAAGGAATGAGGAAGAAGAGTGAGCTTCTGTTTTTGGAAGAGGGTAAAAAGAGAGGTATTACAAATACAATTTAAACATGTATTAACAAAATAGTTAACTAGATAAGTTCTATAATTTAAATGTTATATGATTTATTTTGTCATTTTATTCAATGCTATATAATTAGTTCTTAAAAGAGCTCTATTGGCTCTAATAACTATCCAAATTAATTTATGATGTTGTAATGATTAAAACTTAAAGTGCTCTTTTCATTTAAAGTTTAAATTAAACGAAGAAGAAAAATTGCCCTTAAATTAAGTTCATTCATTTAGTTTGGTTAAGATTTCTCTGTTTAGTTTATAAAAGAGGGTGATATGTTACCATTTAGCTTAATAGGAGGATTATCCTCATACTAACATTGTTGATATAAAATAATTAGATATATTTTAAACCTTTATTTCTGAGACAAATTTATTTTTAGATTAAAATTAATATTTTTAGTTGTTTTAATTAAAAAGGAAAAAAAAAAGCTTTAGCCGCTCTACGCACGTGTCTCACTTAAATACTATAAAATCAATACTATATAATAAGAATCTTGGTAATAAAAATACAAAATCAAAAGGAGCTAGCAGTAACTTTATTGTTTCGAAACTTTAAAGATCAAAAAGGTAAACTTTATAATTTAGAGTGAAGAATGAAAATGATTTTGGGGAGATAAAATATGTTTGAAAGTTAATTTAATTTTTGCTTATGTTCCTTGTCCTAGTTCGTAGGAGCCGTAATAACTTGTTTAGCCGCCTAATAGCGTCTAACTAAGATTTAAAAAATATAAAACCTAACAAACATAATACCAATTAATTAATTAATCTTTTGTTCTTCCAAATATTGTGGCTCATTATAGAAATATGAGAAGCCGAAACATCATATCAGAAGTAGGAGTGAAGTGCTCTTCTAATTATAGTTGCATTAAATTCAACATGCTTCTCTCAACTAAATTAAACCAAACAATTATGAATCATTCAACTTTGCCACATTCAGATAATCTTACAATGCACCTTTCATCAATGCCTATTAATTCCCTCCATTCCTATCCTATCAAGTACTTAAGAATTCTATTTCCCCATCACAACTCAACATCTCAAACACCACACCAAACCAAAAACTTAAGAACCCTAAATTTTCTACTCTTCAACATGTACAAACATCCAATTGATGCATTCTTTATTTTGTTAACTTACTTTACTAATTGTATGTTTGTATTAATCATTTATCTACTATCGAGAATTGTTCACCAATCTTTTTCCCAAACTTAATAGAAGTTTGAAATGTATGAATGCTAGCAACATGCTAAGATGGTAGGGTGATCATCTTCCATGCTTCAACTTTAGAGAGCGTTTTACGGAAACGTCCCATTCAGAAGATAAGGATGGTAAAATCTTGGAACTTTTGGATAATTGTTTTTCAATGAATTAAATTTTTGTACACTTAGTGATTTGGTTTTGAGCCCCACGTTTCGTTTGGAACCTAACATGCTACCTTTTAGAGTTCACAGCTGGGAGGAAGGACATAATGCAGGAAGCAAAAATAAAGAGTCTGAGATTCAATCGAGGAATTGCAAGATTTTTACCAAACTAATCGGTTGTTTGCAATACATAAATTCTTTCTTTGTTATGCATGCCTCCACCTCGCTCATAAATGCTACCCTTAATTAGTTGTGTAACGGTGCTACGTTAAAATCAGCTACTTCCTTTAATGAAAAAAAAAAAAATATGGATGCAAGAAATGTGGCAACTTAGCTTGATATATATAGCCTATAAAGCCATTTCGTGACTCACAAAACTACCAACATACATTGTTGCTGTGTTGCTGGAAGCACCCGACTCAACAACTGAGCAATGTGTATAGCTTTGTTTCTTTGGCAATGCCACCCACTGTACCCTTTTCTACTTTTGAACAACAGGGATGAATATCACAATAGGCAAGCATTCTTCTTATTGCTGTTTTTTTTTTTATTTTTTTCTTTATCTAAGTTTCTGGCACCTGATGACTTGTGGAATATCCATGCACGTACACAATTGTTACTTGGATGAAGGCCTACGAAGCCTGCGTGTTGGTGGGAAGATTGTGATATTTTGGGAGGAAGGGACGAAATAGCAATGGGAACATGGTTGGCTTGTTCTACACAAGGAAGGGTGGCTTTTCTCACCAATGTTTTGGAGCTTCATACCCTCCCCGAGGCCAAAAGTCGTGGAGACCTACCCGTCCTATTTCTCAAGGTATCTTCAGAATCAACATTTTCTTTGTGATTGGTCTGTAGAAGGTATTTTACTAGTTTTTTTTTCCTTCTTTGTATCCACAAATTGAATAATGGCAGAGCAGCAAGCAACCGAAAGAATTTGCAGAAAGCCTGAAGTCAGAGGCTCATTATTACAACGGATTCAACTTAATCTTGGTGGATATTGAGTCGAAATCAATGGTGTACGTCTCCAACAGGCCCAAGGGACTACCTATTACCATTGAAGAGGTTGCACCAGGGCTGCATGTACTTTCAAACGACAAGTTAGATTCACCGTGGCACAAGGTTAATTAATGATACATTCGTCTTCTTATTACATTAAAAAGCACAAAACTCGCTAAACTAAAAACCTTACTGTTATTGGAAGGCCAATTTCTGTACCAAAACAGTCCTAATTTGAATTAGGCCATGTTTTTGCAGTCTCTGCGGCTTGAATTAAGTTTCAAAGAACACGTTGCGAAATACGGGGAAGGTGAGATTGGCGTGAAGGAGGTAATTGAAAAGGTAATGAAGGACAGAGTTAAAGCTGACAAAAGCTTACTACCTCGTATATGCTCACTTGACTGGGAATTCAATCTCAGCTCCATTTTTGTTGAAGTAGAAACACCACTGGTATGTTAACAATTCATTGAACCCCACATTAATGAATTAATCATGGAATGGAACCTTTGAGTTCATGTATTTGCATGCAGGGTGTATATGGCACAAGGAGTAGTGCTGCATTGAGCGTAAGATCAAGTGGGGAAGCAAGTTTTTATGAGGTTTATCTGGATGATACCAAGTGGAAGGAACATGTAATCGATTTCCATATTGGGAAGTTGAAGTAGAGAACAGTCACAGGGATGAATTGGCCTAGGCAAGAGTAAAATATGACACAATTCTAGCTTTACTATGCTCAAGTAGTGAACTCTATCATCATTCATGAATGAGGAAGAATCAAAATCAATTGATCCATTCTCTTCATATTTATGTAATTGATGTTTGATGCGATATGCCGTGAATAAGCACTGGTAATAGAGTGCATGGATGTATGAGGATTATTAGCCAATCAAATATAGTCATTCATAACATACAAAATTGGCCACAAGGGCCAATATTCACTCACGCTGCAATAGATGACACAATTCTAGCTTTATGTTCATCGGCTCTAATTTATTTAAAAAAAACGACTACATTTAATGTTAATTTTAATCGTAACACTTTTTTTACTTTAGGCGTTCCAACACTGTATCTAAGTTTCCTTTATAATAATTAGCAAATAATAGGACTCTGCACCATGCGCCATAATTGTGGCAATTTTCATTGATGGGACATGGCATGTGATTCTCAGCTTTTGTATCTTAAATAATTTGTAATTAACTTGCAAAACACGTTAACTATAATGCAGTTCCAACACAATGCAAAATTGGACAAATTCCTTATGTGAGTTCTGTCGAGAATTTGAAGACCAGGCCCGTTGGTTCCTCCCTTCGAAGTTTCATGGTTGAATTGGACCTGTTCAGTAAGTTTCGGGCGCTTCTTCCTGCACCCGACGTTTTCCTTCCTGCACCTCCAACTTTTTTCCCTTTTCCCATTTAAACATCTTTATAATAACAAACTTGATAACATAATTCGAGAGAACTAACCGGATAAAAAAATTAGGGAGATGTGATGTGAATCGGAACAATAAATCCGGTTTATTTGACGGGGTGTAGTTGCCAGATTTCAAAACCTGATGTACTGCTAAATATACCAGATTTCAAAATCTGTTTAACACAAACAAAAATCAGATATCACAATGTGATGCTAAAAAAATTTGACACTTAATCAGATTTCGAATCCGATAAACAAAAAAAATCCACACATAAACGGATTTTAAACTCAGGTGAAAATGTATATATAACCAAATTCAAAATTTGATAAACCAAAAAATTGACATTTAACCAGATTTTAAAATCCAGTAAACAAAAACAAAATTCACATATAACCAGATTTTGAAATTCAACAAACAAAGTAAATTTAATATAACTAAATTTCAAAATTTAATAAACAAAAGAAATCTACACACAAATGAATTTTGAAATCCAATAAAAAAAAACTCACATCAAATCATATTTCAAAATTCAATAAAAAAAATCCACGAAATCCGGTAAACAACGTAATGTTTCTTCTACTGTGCTTATTTATTTTATTGGAAAAGGAAATCGTGATGATGAACTTATGTAAAATATCCACATTAATAAGACACTTCAAATAATAATTTTATATGAATGGTTCTAAACAAGCTGTAAATGATTATTTCTTTCAATCGAAAAAATTATTTAGATAAGAAAAATATTATTTAATTAAAAAATAACACAAAAATATATATTCTGGTTGTACTAATTTATAGTTTAGTAATATTTTATATTCATTTTCTGATATGTAACTAAACATATCTAATTAAAAAAAATCTAATAAAAACAAGTTATCATTTATAAGGAACAAACGACATAGACAAAACTTTTAACTCTTCTCTAGAACAAGAATTTAGTTATACATCATATTACATACAAGAGAATAAGAAAAATCAAACATTAACTTAAAGTGTCTTTAACTTGGGGTAAATATCATGTATTTAGAATCCTTTATATAGTAGTCAACAACACTCATTCCCAAACTTATTCTAGGCGATGTGAGACTTTTTAAGATGTATTATTTTCATATGTTCAATAATCTTCACCCTGATTGAAATAAACACATCTTTATTGCCTATACTGAAAATCATACTCCACCATGCATACTCCACCATGCATCAATGCTAACCAATGTCCGTGTATAATCACTACATACCTTGCATCAATATTAGCCAATGCACGCACATAAACATCATACACCATGCATCAATGCTAACCAAAATGTCCGTGCATAATCCCCATACACCTTGAATCAATATTAGTCAATGTCCATGTATAAACACCATACACCCTGCATCTATATCAACCAATGACCGTGCATAATCCCGCACGCCGTGTATCAATATTAGCCAATTACCGCTAGCAAAAGATATTCTAGCACTCACAGTCTGCCCAACCGAGAGTTACCACGTGTACAGTCCTTCACTTTCAAATCTAACAAACCAAGAGATGTCACACTGCAGATCAACGCTTCTAATAGTCCTTACACCTCCATGAACCGGTCTACAGCTTCGTCATGTCAACATGACACTAATAGTGATCCTTCCATCAAATTTCTCATTGCAACTTCAACAAACAAGGATGATTCTTCAACAACAAGGAATTCATCTTTTCTGATGTGGAAGATCATACTAAGCTGCAACCATAAAGCATACTAAGAAAATCCCACCGAACCATAGTTCTTGATACCACTTGTTGGAAAAAATGCATCATCAATTAAGAACATTATTGTCTTTACCCTAGTCAATTGTTGGATCAAGTATTTACAACTAAGCTAAAAACCTATAGTTATGGGTCAGGACGCAACTCGTTATGACTAGGCCAAAAACCTATAACTATTAATCACGCAACTATTTTTACTTAAGAGCATAACAACCTATACATTATGATTTGACTATGACTCGACCTACTTGTCCTCCACCACAGAACAATTGTTGTCACATATAACAATTAAAAATCGACTAAGGTCTTGACTTGAATGTTACACTTTTTTTTATCAGAAACCTAAAATATAATTAACTATCTAATTAGAAATAAATTGTATTTTGAAATATTTATAAATTAATTCAAAATTAAAATATTATATATAAAGCCATAAATATTATCATGTTTGATAGCCTTTGATTTTGAAATTTCGTATAAAAAGTTAATACTGGTTCCAATATTTTATTTCATTTTTTTTCGTCCAACCACTTGTAATTTCAACTGAAAAACTTGCTTTAAAACAATATATATATATATATATATATATATATATATATATATATACCTACCAAAAAAATGGAAATTAAAGAATAATTATATAAAAGCATCAACCATGAACTAATTAATATAGAAATAGTTATGAAGTGGAAAATTAATTTCACTTTTCGCCAAAAATGTAATTACATATGAATCAATTATAGTTATAAGCTATTGCTAACAAAAAATAAAATAAAAACTGGTGATGTGGTCGAAAATATGAGAAACATAAATTTGACATGCAAAATTTGTATATTAATGGTGTTGTTGGTACATGTCGGTTTCCTGTGAAACTTGAAATGTGAGTGGCATGCAAAACTTCCATGCTATGCTTTGCGAATATTAAGAGGAGAATAATAATTAGTGCCATTATACTACCGGTTAAAAAATAATTAATGTGTATCAGTATTATTATTTTTACATTCAAAATTGAAAGAATTAAGTAGAGTAACTAAAATAATATGGATACACATAACAAATTTTATAAATACAAAAATATCTTTTTAAATCTTTAGATAATAACTTTCTAATATGAAACAAAGACTTTAAAATTTTGAAGGTCTCTACTAAAAAGCAAAAAATAAATAAAAAATTTTAAGATCTCACGTTGATACTTTAATTATTCTTTTTTATAAAATTTTTAGATGTTTAACCTTACTTTTTTTGTTAGTTTTTTGTTAATTTAAACTTTTTTATGTTATTTTTTTTTTTGTAAAATTTAGATATTTAATACTATTTTTTTTGTTAGTTTTTATGTTAATTTAAACTTTTCTTATGTTTAATTATATTTAATTTTTACCAACATTAAAACATAGTTATTTTATTATTTAATTATTTTTTAACTTTTATTTGTGAACATTAAATAAAATATTAAACACACATGTACAATGTCTATGAATATTTTTGTCTTTTAAATAAAATAAAGTTGCATTAATGTTATTAGGTCAGATTTTATTTAATATCATATTTATTTATATACTTTTGTAAGATTTAATGTATATTACCCAAATATTAAAATTATGACGTTCACCTTTATATTAAATTTTGAATTTTTGTTAAATGTGAAATTTATGATGTTTATCGCATTTCAAAATATGATTTTCGTTGAGTCTCACCTAATTTTGAAATTCAGTTTTGATCAAGTGTCACCAAATTTTGAAATCTGATAAAATATGAAATTTATGTTGTTAATCAGATTTTGAAATCTGATTGTGGTTAAGTGGCACTAGATTTTTAACTCCGATTTTGTTGTGTTTACCAGATTTCGAAACGTCTAGAAATATTGGAGTTTGTTCTTATAAATGAAAGAAAGAGAGTTGGGAGGTGCATGATGTTGTGACTGCGGCACAAAGGGAAAAACATGTGAAATAAAAAATTTATCCTACTCAAGATAAAATCAAAGAGTAGTTTAGGAATTTTAAAATTTTAGGGTGTAGGAAGAGAATAATAGGATGCAGGAAGAAGCTCCGTAAGTTTCTCTGCCATTGTTCACACCATTGTGGGAACTCCACCTAAAGTAGATACTACTTTCTTAGTCTTTCTCCATTGCACAATATTTTCCTTCTAAATTTTAAAATTTGTTTAACAACATAACTAGTTTGGACCAGCACTCTTCAATTTCAAAAAGAAGTAAAAATGTTTAGTAGCATAGAAATATGAACATCATAGCAACATGATTCACAAGTATGGAAGAAATTTGATTGATGATTTGATTTTAATAATAATTTTAGAAACATGGCAATTTACAAGGCTTTTATGTGAACATTTCTGAAGTCATTTTGAATTCTTGAGGCTAATGTGGCCCATCACCCAGAATATAAATGTCCGAATTATAAGGTTATCATAACACCAAAAAAGAACATTACTTTTTGCTATTGCTTTTCATAAGAGAACGTGAGAATTGTATTCCCAAAACTAAATATTAGATGAGGGGACTGTATATAAATTCCGTAATCTATATTCTAGAAGGACTGCACTGTTGGGAAAACAAAACGGGTGTGATTGTAATCCTAATGTATTTAAGGAGGTGTAAATAGCAATAGGCTGTTGTTATCTTGAACTAAGCCTAATGTATTTAAGTTTAAATTTGACGGGAATTAGTCCACTAAAATTTCTGAGGATTCCTCCCTGCACCTCTAAAACTGTTTCTGCACCTCCAATACCAAAAATATCTTTTGATCATTTAAACAAAATCACACCCACAAAATTATTTTCAGACGTTGACTTCCAATGAATATAAAAATATATTAATGGAAGTTGACTTTCAATATATCTATATATATATATTATTTTGTTTTGTTTTTTAAATATATATTAAAAATACTTAAGAAATTAATTAAATTAAAAATACTTAAACTTTAAAATAAAACAAATATTAATTCTGTTTTAACTTTTTTTTTATTTAAAGTTTATGTTTTATAAATTTTAAATGTTTTTTAATTTTTTATTTATTATTTTATTTATTTTTTATGTTTTCATATTTTTTTAATATATATTTGAAAAATAAAATAAAATATTAATATATATATATATATATATATATATATAATTTGTTTTTATATAATATATTTAAAAATTATATATAATTATATATATATTTATTTATTTACGGTTGTCAAAATTCGTTTATATATTTATTCCAGATTATATAATTTTCTTAACCGGATTTCATCGTCCGACACTATCACTTCTACGGGTGCTGATAAAGTTAAAAAGATATTTTAGATAATTTTTTAAAATTTAGATGTGCTAAAGAAATTGTTGGGGTTACAGTGAAAAATAGTCAAATTTGTTGTGGTGAAATGCTGTAAGAGTGGTGGTGGAACATTTAAAAGCAATGAAAGCAAAAACTACTGTAAATTCATTCTACCTTATTTATTCTAAACAATTTTTGCCCTTAATTCCAATTCCATCTTAGACATATTTACCATTTTGTAAATAGTCTTACTGCTGCCAAAAAATAAATCCCAATAACATTTTTTTATTTTAGATTTAATTATGTTTTAATTCTAAATTGTAATTAAATTTCAGTATTTAAATGTTGGCTTAAATACCTTTTTCGTCCTCAATTTTGTAGTGTTTGTGCGAATGGTCCTCATTTTGACACAATGTTTAAAATGATCCTCATTTTTACCGAATGTTAACGTTTATTCATTTTCGCAATTCGTGCTTTATTTGATCATCTTCTGTGATGCTGTTTAAATCAGAGCAGTACAGTACACGTAACACACCCCAATGCAACATAATACCAAAAAGTGTCACCTATATAGTGTTTCGTTACTGATTTAAACGGTGCCACAGGAGATGACCAAATAAAATATAAATCGCGAAAATGATGACCATTTTAAACATTGTACTCTCCAAGCGCTAGAATTCCAAAACTATTTTTTTTAATTTACATTTTAATTATAATAAATGAATAGTATAGAAGAAGGATATTAATGATATTTAAGATAAATTGTTTACTTTGATGGAAATAACTGTTGGTAAAGCAATTAGTTGGACAACAGGAATGGAACTGTTGTAGCTTTTGAAGTAAGACAAAAAAAAGGTCAAGTTGGGTTTCTTTTTATCATTTTAAACAAGGTTTTCTTTTCTCACGTCTTTTGATTGCGAAACTAAAATCCACGTGATACCCAAATTGGTTTTCTTAAAAAGTGTTTTGTTATAGTTGAAAGCTTTAATAATGCAGAAGCTCCTGAATCGGTAAGTGTGGATTAACCAGATAACCACTTATCCATGCTCATTAAATTAGAGCATGTGTTCGGGTGTGAAACAGCGAAAGGCAAAGAAAAAGTTGGAGTGAGTGAGAAAAAGGAGGCACCACAGGACCACAGGCGCATGCAACTTGCTCTCTCTTGAGAAACATTCCAACCACAAAGTTGTATTATTAAAAAAATGGTTCTCCTTGTGCCAACAGTGTGTGAAAGGAAGAATTTGAATTGAGAAAGGGTTTGGAGAGGGAATATAAGAGAGTGGTGGGAGAAGGGTATTGGAGATGATATGATTATCTGGAAGCATGTGCAGTGCCGTGAAAAAGATGAAATAGGAGTAACTTACGCCCCCACCAAATCTCATCAAAATATCTTTGCCCGTCACTTTGAAAACGATGGTTACATTGGATTTGTTACCCTATTTGCCCAATGCTCCAAAAAATTCAATGCCTATGCTTCTCAACAACGCATACCATTCTAATCCATCCAACCTTTCCAGCTCAAATTGTTGAAAATCGGGGTGCAACGTGACAAAGTCAATTAATTCTTCACCAGAAAACTACAATTCCTTCACTCGGACTTTCTGTGACTTGGGTTACCTGCTTCCGTTTCCTTTCGTTTTTCGCTATTCCAACTTCCTTGCCTTGTGTAATTAGTCTCGCACTCTTGTTAGTGGTTGCTCAACAGTGCTCATACTAATTTTCTGTCCTAAATTTCCACCAACTTGTTCCAGGTGACTACTGCTGCGTGGAGTATTGTTCCGAACAAGTCCAACATTATTAAGGTCAATAATTCTCGAACTAATGGAGAAGCTAAGGAAGATAGTCAAGATTTAAATGTCTTATAATTTTATACAATATTTACAAATTAAATTTCACACATAATTATAATATAGTAAAATATGTAAGATCATAGTAGAAATCGTAAAATCATACAAATATATATATATATATATATATATATATATATATATATATATATATATATATATATATATATATATACTTCGTATTGTATATACATTTAGTATTATATTAAGAAACACAACCCTTCATATCATTTTCTCTTACCTTAAAGATCCAAATTCTATTAGTGACTTAAGTGTCAAAGAGTTTTTTGTTGGTGGATCCTCCCATATATTTTAGTTCTTAGGAGTATATATTAGGATTCTCTAATCCACTCAAATCTTGTCATCTATCCAAAGGTCCACACACCATATTCCGGTAAAAATATTTGACGCCTATCGTGGGACCCAAGTAAAACTTTATCATATCTCCATATTTTATACAAACCTTACATTTTGTGATAACTCTTATTTAAGATCAACCGTGAAGATTGTCCATAACTGCTCACAACTAACTACCATGAATATTTATGGTCAGAATTTTGCAATATCTTATAAGAATGCTATATTTACACTCTATTTCTTTCATTAAATATGTTTTATTCAAATTTTATAAATAATCAGTGTCAAAATGGATTTTCCCATTGCTTTGAACAAGGGCTCCAAATTCTAATGATGATCTCATGAGATAAAAACACATCAAAAATAGTATTTTAGTTGTATAAGATGTTTTATAAGATATTCTAATATTTGATGATGTAGCTGAAATTACTTTAATTTTATACAAAGTGTACAAATAAAGAAATTACAATATATTTTCAAAATAAACTCAGATGTCAATGGTAACTTTGTGAGATAAAAATGCATGTAAACATTTGAATTGCATAAATTATTTTTTTAAAAAAAATTAATATTCGTTGATATAGCGGAAATTACCTTAATCTCGTACAAGATTAAGAAATAAAGAAATTATAAAATATCTTCGTAATAAAACCAAAATTTACAAATTTCGGAAAAATATATTGTGCTCGTCCGAATTTACTTATGTACTCCATTTTTTAAGTGATAATGTACCCACAAAGCTGGTCAATCATAATCTTGTGTATGTCCATGGGTTCTTACACTGATATTTTACATTAATATATTAAATTTCCTTTTTTTTATATTTTTTTAGTGTTAATAAATAGTTAACAATATTTTATTGTAATTTTTAGTATTATTTTAAAGTAATTAACATTATATTAATTTTGATTAAAATATAATTGAATTATTAAATCTCAAATCAAAATATTTACTAATCTAATCAGGAATCTGATTCTAAAAAACTGGACAGTAGCTAAAGAAGTTAATGTCTCTGATTATTGTCACGAGGTCTAGTTAAAATAATAAAATAATAAATATGAAAGGAATCTATTAGAAGAGTGGAGTGAGCAGCATTTATCCTTTCTAGATATGGGAATATGAGGAAAACAAAAAGTAGTTGAATTCCCACTAAGTTTGTGCAACTAAACTTTTTATAATTCTGGATTACTGATTTAAAACCTAAAAATGCATCATCCGATTATTGTTGTCTAGTTAAAGAAATGCACATAGAATTTGCTTCATCTTTAATAATAATAATAATATATGAGTTTCATCTATATACACAAATTATTTTTCTACTTTGAGATATATCATAAAATTCACAATGAAAAAGCGTCCATGCAAAAAAAAAAAGGGGAAAAATAAATTAAAATATAATAAAGAAAATGTTAAAGAAAATAAATAAAGTGATGGTAGTGTTAGAAATATTTTAATATAATTTAAAAAATAAATAATTAAAATAAAAAACTTATTGTTACTGAAATTTGTATAGACCTTTAATTTATGGGTTAATGTGTTTTATGGCTAACGACTATATTCTTATTAGACTTTACTCATTTGTCTCCTTTTGCTATCTATAAATACCACCTAGGTGTATGGGGAAAGACATATCACAACACAACCACAACAACAACAACAGAGACCACAAACACTAGAATCATTCTTAAAAGTGTTATTCTTTTCTTCTCTATATTATTTGAAGACAGTGGTGTTCATAAGGTTCGGAGATCCTTCGCTACACTCGATCGATCTGACGGGTTGTTGTATCTTGGAAGAGAAACACATTTGATTTGAAACACATATGTTTGTGTATTTGTTTAGCCCTGTGCAGTAGGAGCATTTTCTCTCTAAGGATAGTGCATCTCAACCCAGGATATTTCTATTCCTTTCCTTGTTTATTTTTATTTATTATTGTTATTATATTTGTTGATATCTGATTAATATTCATTGTTTTATATATATGTCTTAGTATTATTATTGATTTAATAATTATTATTATTATATTATTTCATATTTTTATTATTATTAGTATTTTTTGAGTAATCATTTTCTAACAGGTAGAACATGTTTAACATTTATATGTTTTCGGAAGTGCACGCGCGCACGCGCGCACGCGC
>Ga0214545_1010540_pt1 | contig 13340 bp, 17 predicted proteins | sample CNSS4metaG_FD_160064 | JGI IMG/M metagenome (GOLD analysis project Ga0214545, IMG submission 160064) | Root nodule microbial communities from cowpea collected in UCLA plant growth center, Los Angeles, California, USA - CNSS4 | ecosystem: Host-associated > Plants > Roots > Nodule | place: USA... | reverse complement strand
TTGTTGTCCAAAATTTTGGCGCAAGGCCTAGTCGTCACGAGAGCTCATTGAACCATCATTTTGAAGACTTTTGTTTGGCCATTGTGGCTTGTAATTGTTGCATCTTCATAGTTTACTTCTTTCTCTATAATTTGATCACTTCTTTTAGTATCTTTGGAGCTTCCTTAGTTGCCTAATTTTTTTTACCCAAAGTTCATTAAAATTGTACCACACCTAACCGAACTCAATCAAATAAGTAAAAAATACATCAAGGCAGCCAAGTATTCAGCCTAGGCCGAGTAAGTGTAAATTATATCGGACCTGGTCAATTTAACCGTATGAATGATAAACCTCACGAACATGCCAGAGACAACCCAAGTACACGACCTAGGCCGCCATGGTCTCAAATTTAAATGAACAAAGGCTAAAGTAACAACAAAATGGCCAACACGGATAGTACACGGCCAAGGACGACATTTGACAAGCCAAGAAATAAATGGATCAGACCGCCCTCGAAGACTTAGTAAAATGGAGGTCCCCGCGTTCGATGGACCTTGGGGGCCTGGGTTAGGGCCCAGGCCCACTCATAACCCAGGCTAGGGCCCAAACCAAGGCCCGACCCATTGGGTAAACGAACATCATTAATGCTCTATAAATAAGCATGGAGCCCATGAATTAAAGGTACGCGTTCATTAATCACTGATTTGACTTTCTGAGAGCTTTGACTTACTTGAGCTTCGAAGACTCTTCTGCAAGTAACCCCTCCTGGTTCAAGCTGACATGTATCAACCGGGGAGAGACCAACTGAAGAGATAGCGGACTACATGGTAAGGTGACACTTGTGCCTAACACATCTTATTTGTTCTCTACAGGAACAATTGGCGCCCACCGTGGGGCACGAGACGAACACCTTCAGTACCCGTTTTTCTCTGAAGATGGTTTCCACCCGTAGCAAGGCTGGAGTGAACAAGCAAGCGGATGCTGGTCCCTCTGGACCTCCTGGCATCACCCCTGATCTGGCCGCCATCCTAGACGGCCAAGCAAAGATGCAACAAATACTCACGGATTTGAAGAAACGCAGCGCTGATGAAATGGAGGCATTGAGGCAAGAGAACTCTCGCCTGCAGCGAAGGATCGAGGCTTACCCCAATCTGAAGGGAAAAGCCAAAGAAACTTCTGAAGTTGTGAAGTCTCCGGCCTTCCAACCCACAGAGGAAGAAAGTGAATTTTGTGCTCTCGGGTTGCTCCTAAAAGTGCCAAATTTTGTGCTCCAAATTTTGTTGCTTATTACTTGTAATTGACGTGTGGTGGAGAACGGAATAAGCTAAGGGTTTTTAAACGAATCAAATCTTCTATAAAGAAAGGTGTGAGACGCGTGAAAGTGGTGACGTTGTTTGAGCTACACGTGAAAAAGATCACAGTCTGAACCCTAGCAGCGTGCTCCCAACGAGAGAGATGTGGAAAACACGTGAAGGTACCCTACTTCATTGGGTTGTATGCTGGAAGCGTGTTAGTGGCTGCAAATTAGGCTTAAGCCCAATGCCGTTGAACCATAAGTCTGAATCATTTGTGTGCACCACGCAAATAATTCGCAAGCATCAAATTCTGTATAGTGATTTGGACTAAAGGAAAACGTGATGATGTAGCCCCATTAGCACACTCTTTGATAACAAAGTGGGCACATGGAGAAGAATTGGGCCGCAGGACCAATGCCACACTTCAATAATTGGCAACTTGAAAAATAGGCTGTAATTAACAAAATAAACACAATTAAAAACATTTATTTAATTAAAAATAAAAGAAATTTAAAAGAAATGACCTAGCCAATGGCCCAAGCTATGAGCCTTAATGGGATCACATCACGATGCGTGCCATTAGTTGGTTAGATTCAAGAGAGGTGTTTGGAGCGAATGGGACTAGAGAAATTGGTCCGTGGTGTAAAGTTGGAGGAACGAAAATGAGACTCTTGAATTATTGGTGGGCTAGAATAAGTAAACGAGAGTGCATGAGAGTATGATTTGTTGGATGTGTAGTTTAAGGTTGATGTGGAAAATGGTAAATAAAAAAGAAGAAGAGGGTTCTAATGGAAGTATAGGTTCTAGAAACTTAGTTTCTTAAATATGAATAGTTGGATTCTAAGTGTTTATGCAATATTTGGCTGGACATCACTCATGACTAGGATAATGTGTGTTAAGTATATTGAGGGCATGTTTTAATATTATTACAAGTCAATAGAATTATGGTGTATGAATTGTAAAACACTGAATTGGTAGACATTGCCATAAGCTTGACTGAATTCTTATACTATAATAAAGTAATTGGGGAACTAGGGAGCTTGAATAGAGGAATTGGGAAGTTTGAGGTATGCCTTCTTGAATTATAAAGGGGTACCGAATTACTATGAACTTCACCTAGATCAATGGAGATATATGTAGATGCTTCGGTGTACATTATATTGTAAGTTAAGTCACTTTGGGGTGCTAAAACCAGTAGAATTTCGCTACTGGTATAGCGCCTACTGGCACGAGTGTGTGCACCATGCAATAGGAGCAGCAGGGAGTGATGCAGACTTGGTTCAGGGGATGTGGTGCCATGGGCAGGTAGGTTCATGGATAGTGGTGATCACGTGATGATATGAGCTGGAGGTTCATATCCTGTTACTCTCGTGTGATGATACGAGCAAGGTAGGTTCGTATGTTCTATGCTCACACTTGAGAGATGCTGCGTGCGGGGAGGTACGTAGCTGGTGGATCACATGTGTTGAACTACGGGTGGGCAGGTCCATAGAGCAGGACTACGAGTGGGGAGGTTCGTAGAGGCAGGACCAAGAGTGGGCAGGTTCCTGTGAGCATCATAAATCCTGATTCCAAGGCTAACTACTTGAATGATTTAAGGTTAAACAACGTTGGGGGTTAAGGTCCTAGCCAAGAATTAACTAGGATGAATCAAATGGGTGTATTGTTTTCATAATGTTAATTGATATGTTATTTTCTTTATTTTACAAACTCACCCTTTCTGTGTGTGTTTGGCAATGAACGTGTAATTCTTTACATTGGAGAAGATGGTGGTACAGGTGATGCTGCTGAAGCTTGAGACGAAGAGAGGGGCTAGCTTGGAATTTGTCGAGCTAGGGATTTGGTGCATTGAATAATGTTTTAAATTTTCCCGCGTTTGGGATTAATAAAATCATGACGATTGAATTTCAATTCTTTATTTATTTATTTAACTAATTAATTTCCCATAGGGACGTTACATTTGGTATCAGAGCAAAAAGTTTTAAAGATTTTGGGGAATTTGGGGAGTGAATTATCGTGTTTCTTTTATGAATCTGTTGTGTGTTATTGATTGTTAGCGATTGATTATTTTTGTCATAATCTGAGCTGTTTAATGTGAATAGCTAAATTATGTGGCATGCACAGGCAATGGCTAATCGGAGACGTAGAAACAATGTTGGGGCTAACGAGATTGCGAATGCAATCCATAGGATGGTGGACGCGATGCAGCCTGTTGCAGCGCAACCGAGGATGATAATTCCACCAGTCAGGCCAGTCACGATGGAAGACTTCATGCGCCATACGCCAGCGAAATTCACTAGCAAAGCCACCCTAGATGAGGCAGACAGATGGCTACGAGAATGCGAGAAGATCTTTTGGGTGATTGAGTGCACAAAAGCCAAGAAGCTTACATTTGCCACCTTCCCGTTGGTGACCGATGTAGAGTACTGGTGGATGGGAATGCAGCAACAGATGCAGACCTGGGAGAAGGAGGTGATATGGACAAATTTCAGGAAGAGGTTCCCAGAGAAGTACTTCCCCGATAGCGCTAAACATGAGCGTGGAGTCGAGTTCCTCACCCTGTAGTACGGGAATATGACAGTACAAGCATATGTGGAGAGGTTTGAGTATCTAGCGAGGTTCTACTCGTAGATAGTCATCGAGGAGTGGCGTTGTAGGAAATTTGAAGGAGGCTTAAAACATGAGCTGAGACGGTTCATTGTGCCTTTAAGAGTCAAGGAATTTCTCGTTTTGGTTAAGTAGGCCAAAAGTGTGGTAACCGGCCTACATGCAAAATCATTCAAGTAACCGGCCTGGGCTTACCTAAGCCTAACCGGCCTGAACCGGTAACATAAGATGCTAAAAGGAATAACCCGCCTAGGACAACATATGAGCATTGGTAGCACAAGCCGCCAAAGGGAGTAGTCGGTTTATGCCGACCACCTTAAGATACTCAGTGAAACCAAAGCCCCCCCTGATATCCATTGAGCCCCCGATAGTTGAGACTAAGGTAGGCCACAACTAGGCCCACTTATGGCCCAAACCAGGGCCCAGCCCATGGAATGGGCAAACATAATTAATAATCTATAAATATACATGGACCCCACAAATTAAAGGTACACATTCATTACTTCATTAATCACCTGATTTGACTTTTTGAGAGCTTTTGGCTGACTTAAGCTTCGGAGTCCCTTCTGCAGGTAACCCCTCCCGGGTCCAAGCCGATATATGCTAAATGAGAAGAGGCCAACCGAGGAGATAACGGAGTATATGGGTAAGGTGACACTTGTGCCTAACTGATCTTATTGTTCTCTGCAGGAACAATTGGCGCCCACCGTGGGGTACGAGATAACACTTTACTACCCATTTTCTCCAAAGATGGTTTCAACCCGTAGCATAGCAAGAGTCAACAAGCAAGTTGACGCTGGCCCCTCAGGAACCGCTAACATCACTCCGGATCTGGCCACCATCCTGGACGGTCAAGCCAAGATGCAGCAAGAACTAGCTAATCTGAAGAAGCGCAGCGTTAATGAGATGGAAGCACTACAACAGGAAAACTCTCGCCTCAGGCGAAAGATCGAGGCTGGTCCCACCCAAAAGGGAAAGGCCAAGGAAACATCTGAAACTACAAAGTCCCCGGTTTTCCAGCCCACGGAAGAAGAGAACGAGTACAATCCTACCCCGCACACCTTCACCACCACCCAACAAACTCCCATCCTCTTAGCCCATCCCACCCACTTCCCCTCCAGCCTCCCAGGACACGCCGCGGCCCTCACCCCTGCCGCCACCCTTCCTACCACTCAAGCTCAATACAACATGCCCACCACCCTACATGCTACTTATATCCCACCTTACAACCCACATTATCTCCCTACAACCCATATCCCCCCTCACAACTTCACCTCCACCTTTCCCACCATTGTCCACCATCCCCTTCCCTCCCACCCGCTACCATCCCACCAACCTAGACGTCGCCACCCCTTCATCGACTTTATCGCTAACACCCCCTTCCCTGCCCAGTGGGAACCCTTCACACTGGACCGTTACACTGGTGAAACCGACCCCGACGAACACCTTAAAGTCTACATCACCTGTGTCGCCTTGTACACTTCCCAAGACGCAGTTTTTTGCAAAGCCTTTCCCACCACCCTCAAAGGCCCTACTCTCGAATGGTTCACAACCCTCCCACCTTATTCTATCGACAATTTCGACACCCTCTCACACATGTTCTCAACTCATTTCGCTAGCAGTCGTCCGCATCAAACTACTATAATCTCTATCCTCGGTAGTCGGCAGGAACAAGTTGAGCCGCTCCAGGCATTTATTGACCGCTTCAGCAAAGATGCCCTTCGCACCCCACACCTCAACCAAGAAATGATTCTCCAATGCATGGCCCTCACCCTTCAACCCGTCCCCTTCGCCAACAACGTCTACCTTCATCCACCTGCCCTTATGCACGAGCTAAAGTTGCGTGTCGCCGACTACGTTCGCCATGGAGGAAATGCAAACCCTTCACACCAAATTCTGCAATGATTATACACCCACCACTGCCAACCCCACCACACAACCCCCCGCCCTAATCCGAGACCATGGGAGCCCCGCCAACCCCGCTTTACTAGATACGCTCCCCTCAATGTCCCCAGATCCTACCTCCTTGATGAGACCTTACAAGCCGACCTCATCCCACCGCCATGCAAGACGACCACACCCCCCAACACCGACATGACCAAATATTGTCGCTATCACCGCAATCATGGCCACACCACAAAGGATTGCAAAGCACTCCAGGATAAAATTGAAGAACTGGTGCGTGCTGGCCACTTTCGCCACTTCAATCGCAGAGAGGATCACCCCTCTCGATCCCGCCATCCTCCTCATTCCGACCACAAACGTCCTTCCCATGACTCTCGCCATGATAGACGCCCCAACCAACCCACCAACCAGGACCCCCAATCGGCTCGCACCGATGTTACTCCCGCCAATGCTCCCCTACGCGGCACTATCAACACCATCTCTAGTGGTTTCGCTAGTGGAGGATCCACCTCTTCCGGCAGAAAGAAACACCTCCGCCATATCCAATCCATCAACCACATTACCCATTCCCATCACAGACGCTGCATGCCTCCCATCACCTTCATGGACGACGACTTTCACGGCCTAGACCACAAACAAGACGACCCTATGGTCATTACTGTCGAAATAGAAAACTACGCAGTTAAAAAAGTCCTAATAGACCAAGGTAGTTCCATGGACATATGCTACTGGGCAACATACCAAAAGCTTCAACTCCAGACACGGCCATGGTCCCGTATGATGAGCCAATTTATGGCTTTTCCGGAGAACAAGTTTCCACTCGCGGCTACATTGACCTTCACACAGTCTTCCGTGATGGAGCCCAAACCAAGACCATTCCTATTCGCTTCCTCATCGTTGACGCACCCACATCTTACAATGTCCTCCTTGGCCACCCCTCACTCAACACCCTTGGCGCCGTCGTCTCCACCCCTCATCTGGCCATGAAGTTCCCCTCCCCTTCTGGCGATATCCTTACTATCCATTGCGACCAATGCCTTGCTCGCGAATGCTACATGGCCAGCCTTCGCCCACAACTCCCTATCCAGCAAACCAATCACATTGAAAGGCCACCCGGCTCTGGCATCGCTTTGTCGAGTGACGATCTAGACCCTAAAGTGCGCCGAGATGTTCACCTCGAACTTGTTGAAGAGACCACCCCCCTAGAGCTCCCGAATGGTCACTCCATCAAACTTGGCACTGATGTAGACTCTGGAGAGCGTGCCATCATCATACCCATTCTAGTCGGCAACACAGACCTTTTCGCTTGGTCAACTGCTGACCTACTTGGAGTGGACCCTCTAGTAGCATCCCACAAGTTATCTATCTACAAAGAAGCACGGTATATCTCCCAGAAAAAACGCAAACTCGACGAGGAGCGACGCCTAGCGGCTAAGGCTGAGGCTGAGGCTGATAAACTACTGAGCGTAGGATTCATTGAAAAAGCTCACTACACCACTTGGCTTTCTAACATAGTCCTGGTGATGAAAGCCAACGGCAAGTAGCGGATGTGTGTCGATTACACTGATTTAAATAAAGCTTGTCCTCGAGACGCCTACCCCCTACCCAACATTGACCGACTTGTCGACGGCGCAGTTGGGAACAAGGTCCTATGCTTTCTTGACGCATACTCCGATTACAATCAAATCCCATGGCCGCATCCGACATGAACAAAATCGCTTTCATCACTGACGACGCCAATTATTTTTACAAAGTTATGCCTTTTGGCCTCAAGAACGCCTGGGCGACCTACCAACGATTGATGGACAAAGTCTTTAGTCATTTGATGGGCAACTGCGTCGAAGTATATGTCGATGACATGGTTGTCAAGTCTCCGAGCCATCACCAGCACGCGCAAGATCTCTCGACAGTCTTCTCCGCGTTACGACAGTAGAACCTTCGCCTCAACCCCAACAAGTGTGTATTCGGCGTAGACCGCGACAAATTCGTCAGATTCATGCTAACCCAGCGCGGCATAGAGGCCAACCCCGAAAAGTGCAACGCCATCATCGAAATGCGAAGCCCCACCAACGTCAAAGAAGTCCAATGCCTCATAGGCTGTCTCACGGCCATTTCCCGTTTCTTGCCCAAATTAGCCGAACAAACCCAACCATCATTCAACAGCTTAAAAAATCCACCAAGTTCACGTGGATTGATGATTGTGAACAAATTTTCCAAAAGCTGAAAACGACCCTTACCTCACCACCCATCCTTCACAAACCAGATACTCATCAACCATTGTTGGTTTATATCACAACTACAGATCACACCGTCAGCGCCGCGCTGGTTCACGATGTAGGCGACACTCAACATCCTGTTTACTTCGTCAGCAGAACACTACAAGATCCTAAACCAGATACGAAATGGTGGAAAAGTTGGCCCTATCGTTGGTACACGGAGCCCGCCACCTACGCCCATACTTCAAAAACCACAGCATCATTGTCAAAACCGATTACCCAATTCAAAAAATTTTGCAGAAACCAGACCTAGCAGGACGGATGTCGTCTTGGGCCGTGGAGTTGTCCGAGTTTAACATTTGTTATGAACCTCATGGCCCCATTAAAGCTCAATGCCTCCTAGACTTCATCAACGATCTCCAACAAACACCCACAGAGGAGCAAGACACTTCACGTAGATGGTTCTTTGAATCCGAAAGGTGCAGGTGCTGCCATCGTGTTGGAAGGCCCCAACGATATCTTCATTGAGAAATCCCTTCACTTCGCCTTCAAAACATCCAACAACCAAGCCGAATACGAAGCCATCCTCGCTGGCCTATCCTTGGCCCGCGAAGTTGGCGTCAAGTCCTTAACATGCAAAACTGATTCCAAGCTCACTGTGGGCCATCTGAATGATGAGTTCCAGATCAAGGACCCCACCCTTTTACAATATTACCATCTCGTTCGAGCAGTCATCCAATCCGCCTTCGACCAGGTCTGCATCCAACACATTCCTAGAACCAACAACATCAAAGCTGACATCTTATCTAAACTAGCCAGCACCAAATTAAAAAGCCGCCACTGATCCCTATTGCAATAGACATTGCCCGCCCCTTCCATCACAAATACTTGCCACAACCTAACCCATTCCCAAACCGACAACTGGACCACACCTTACATCTAGTATCTACAAACCGGTAACCCCCCACCAAATGCTGACAAAACTTGGATAACTAAAGCTGCTAGATATACCATGATAGGCGATGATTTATACAAACGCGGATATGGCCAACCACTCCTCAAATGCGTCACTCCAAAACAAGCCCAGTACATCATTAAGGAATTACATGAAGGCATATGCGGCTACCATTCCGACGCACGCACCATGACTACCAGAATCCTTCGCGCTGGTTACTTCTGGCCGACTACGGAAGCAGATTGCCAAGACTTCGTTAAAAAGTGTAAACCATGCCAAAAGCATGGCAACCTCATTCACCAGAAACAGGAGCAACTTCATTCTATACTATCCCCATGGCCCTTCGCTAAATGGGGTATGGACATCCTCGGCCCCTTCTCCCCTAGCAAAGGCCAAGTAAAGTTCTTAATAGTAGTCATCGATTACTTCACCAAGTGAATAGAAGCCAAACCACTAACCACCATCACAGCCCAGCAAGTCCAACAATTTGTTTCGAAGGATATTATATGTCGATATGGTGTCCCATATACCATCATCATCGCAAATGGCCGACAATTTATAGATAAGGAACTCGCCAAATTCTACACCGGTCTAGGCATCAAACACATAACCAGCTCTGTCGAACACCCACAGACAAATGAACAGGCCAAGGCGGCAAAGAAGGTTATCCTAGTAGAGCTACAAAAGCGGCTAGACAGCGCCAAAGGCCAGTGGCCCGAAGAACTAGTAGAAGTTCTATGGGCCTACAGGTGCACCCCTCAATCAGCAACGAATGAGTCTCCATTCAGCCTGGTATACGGTGTAGATGCCATGATACCCGTTGAAATTGGCGAACCTTCTCTACGCCGAGAAGTATATGACTCAACCCACAATCATCAAAATATGGCCACACACCTCGACCTCCTACCTGAGCTAAGTGAAAAAGCTCAAATACGCAACTTAGCCGCCAAACAAAGAGCTGCCAGGAAATATAACGGTAACCTATGCCCAAGATCATTCATAAAAGGAGACTTAGTTTGGAGAATGGCCAGCAATGCAAGAAAGAAGGGTGACAAGTTCTACGCCAATTGGGACAGTCCATACCGAATACGTGAAGATGTTAGGGGAGGGGCATATCGGCTGGAACAATTGTTTGGAGAAGAAATACCCAATACGTGGAACGTGTCCCATCTCAAATTCTAGTTTAGTTAAAGAACATGTATTGTACCATACCAAACACCTGTAACCCTGGGTGTACTCTTTTTCCTCACCTGGTCTTTTTTCCCTAAGAAGGATTTTGGCCGGGGAGGTTTTAACGAGGCACCCCAGATTCAATGAATAATACGAAGGGTTCCCAACTTTATGACCATTCTTTACTTCACTTCTCGCATTCGTTTAAGTTCCCCACCCTTACCACAAGTAAGCGGCCTAGGTTGAACACCCTTAACTCGATGTTAATTCATTTAAGTTCCCCACCCTTACCACAAGTAAGCGGCCTGGGTTGAACACCTATAACTTGATGTTAATTCGTTTAAGTTCTCCACCCTTACCACAAGTAATCGGCCTGGGTCGAAAGCCCTTAACTTGATGTTAATTTGTTTAAGTTCCCCACCCTTACCACAAGTAATCGTTTTGGGTCGAACACCCTTAACATACAATCGAGTTCACAAAACATAACATACATCACAATTATCAACATCCGATAAACGAGATAGCATACACAAAAGCATTAATCACATTAAACGTAGTGTACTAATTATTACAGACATAGAATCGATAACCATTTCAAATCATAACAAATAAAAATCCTATTCCAATTTGCCATCGCCTCCTTCCACGGCAACCTCCGCTTCCTTCTCCTCCTTTACAGGCCTCCTTTTCTACTTCTCCCTCTGGACTACTCTCGGCCTCGTCAATAAGCTGGCCATCCACCACATCTTTATTAACATCAGACCTTGAATCAACTGCATCAACATCCTGGTGAAAGAAGGCCGCTTGCCACAATCCTTTCTAGAACCCGTTGATGTGCTCTCGGATGATACAACCCTCAAGTCATCAAGCTCCCCCTCAACACCCTCATACTTCTCCTTCAACTTGTCATAATCCACCTCCAGATCCGCTATCCTTTTATTGAGTTTACCCTCTGAATCCGAGCAACAAACCTTCCAGGTTCCTAACCTTTTCTTCTCCTCCTCCCAACTCTCCATCTCCTTCTTCCAGGCGGCACTCTCTTCTGCGAACTTAGCAACTTTCCCATGCAACTCCTCCACCTTTTCCTGACTTCCCTCCTTTACTTCTCGTTGATACAAAGATCCAACCCGACGACTTAGAATCAACGCCTTGCTTCCAAATTCCACCATACTTCACCAGATGATCGGGCTCCATACTTTCGATAGAGTTGATAACTATCTCCGGAAGATTGATATCGATGTCCTTCCTAACAGACGTTTCCGGTAGTTCAATCAAACCAGATTCTGGTCCCTTGGTCCCACTTGATGACCTTGGTCCAAGTAATGTAACCCTGACCTTCTTCAAGTCCTTACCCTTACCGGGTCGAGCCGGTAGTGCAGCCTTCCTTTTAGTGTCGCCATGCACATGCACGTCGACCAGCGACTCCTGTAAGTTTGGAACATCAATGTTCCCAGTAGTTTTTGCCTTCGCAGCCATCTTCTTTCGTAGTGCTTGGAAAAGCGCCAAGTTCTTCTTTCCGGACTAAGCCATATGACCTACAAAAATGCACCAACATCCGGCTAAGTCAACTTAGAAACATAAAAAATGTTTAAGTCATAAACAGATACCTTCAATATCAATAATCGGGTGAACCGAATTATAAACCCTAACTAGGCCCTTAGTGGGCAACTTATCAGAAAACTTCATCAAGACCTCCATCACCTCCTTATCCGCCGCCGACAACTTGTCGGTGCCCATATCCTTGTACCGAGAAGGGGTTCCCGTCCAACTAAACGGGAATTTTGTACTCCCATCGCATTAAGGAAGTAAGACTTGTTGTAACATCCCTAAAAGATATTACTTAAATAAATAATTAAATATATAAAAAGAAGCTGGAACGCCACAACTTCATTAATATCCGCCGTAGAAGTAAAACAAAAATTTCATGTTCAACGCGACAAACATCTAATAAAGATAAATAATTCCTAAAAGCTTTTACAAGTTCCAAATGAAGCTTTAAAGCATAGTAACTCCCTAGCTCTAATTCCCAGCTAGTCCTTCTCTCCATCTCGAGTGTTAACAACATTACCTGTATCATCAACTGCTCCCATGCAAAATTACACGATCATCGCCAAACACACACAGAAAGGGTGAGCTCAAAAATATATATAAAAATCACGAAGAATTAAATGATTGAAAACACCTTATCTTATTATCATGATTACATTTTGGTTACATTCTCAACATGCTCCAAGGTTGTTCAACTACTAACACACAACAAGGTTAGTCATGGACTCTGGATTCCTGATGCTCACACGAACATGCCCGCTCGTGGTCCTGCCTCTACGAACCTCCCCGCTTGTAGTCCTACTCTATGGACCTACCTGCCCGTAGTCTAACACATGTGATTCACAAGTTACGTACCTCCCCGCACGCAACATATCTCAACTCTGAGCACGGAACATACGAATCTACCTCGCTCGTATCCCCACAGGAGAGTAATCGAGTATGAACCTCCTCGCTCATACCATCACATGTTATCCACCATCCATGAACCTACCCGCTCATGGCACAGCATCTCCTGATCCATGTTTCATCAAAGTATGCCAACAATACACATAGACTGCACTAAACTCGCTTGGGCTAGAAGTCTTAGCTTAAGCGACCAGGCCTGTCTCGCTCAAGCTAAGATTCCTCGCCTGAGCTAGCGTGCAAACAGGTTTCTCGTGCGAAGGCTCGCTTATCTCGCCTGGGCGAGATCCCACTTCACTCAACACAACAACTCTCGCCTAGGCGGCGAAACACCAGAACACACAAGCATCAAACCCGAGTTCTCGCTTGGGCGAGTACCTCTAGCCTGAGCGAGGTACTCTATCGCTCAAAACCTGGGCTCCTCGTCTGAGCGAGACCCTTGAGCACAACTTCACGTTTTCACGAATCCTCGCCTAGGCGAGATGTGTAGACGCAACCCAAAATCTCTTCTCTACTATTCTCGCCTAGGCGAGCCTAGTTAGCTCGGGCGAGAATATAGAACCTATTCGTTGTCGCACACGCAGAGAACCAAACCAATTGCCAAAATTTACACTCCATCATGCTAAGTAATTCATCACAGTTTACAAGGTCAAAATCACGAATTATACAACAATTTGATCCCCAATCAAGAGAAAATGAACCAAATACATGATCAGTATTACACAACCCCAACATTTACATACACTCTCATAAGGGATTAAT
>Ga0214545_1010536_pt1 | contig 13346 bp, 9 predicted proteins | sample CNSS4metaG_FD_160064 | JGI IMG/M metagenome (GOLD analysis project Ga0214545, IMG submission 160064) | Root nodule microbial communities from cowpea collected in UCLA plant growth center, Los Angeles, California, USA - CNSS4 | ecosystem: Host-associated > Plants > Roots > Nodule | place: USA... | reverse complement strand
GTAGACTATGCAGCGGAATCATCTCTTCCCTGTTGACCTCGAGTACCTCTTGCATCTGCTCCCATCAATAAATTGATGATCATCGCAAAGGTAGAAGAACAACATACAAGGCAATCAAACAAGCAAGGGTAAGCTAGAGCCAAAAAGATTTTATCATGCAATAAGATATACTTTCACAGTCCAATATGCATACATTATCCAAGCATGTTATGACCTTCCAATCAATACACTAAGACTCGACTCGACTCATCCGGATACATATAACCTGGTCGGATTCAGCGGATGCTTGCACTTGTGGGGATACCTCTGCTCATCCCCGAGCTGCTCATCCCCGAGCTATGTGTTACAAGTGTTACAATGAATCAATCCCCCACACACAAGGTTAGCCCTTAATGAGTTTCAGGCCTCCTACTACTCTCACCACAAGAGTCAGTCCGCTTTAAGTGAGACTAACTGACTCCTTAGAGTCTCAGGATGCAATCCTTACCTTGAATCCTTACCAAATTATATAGATGGGACACCACCATGGACACCCACTAACAGGGGCCATGGAATTACGTCCCGACCACTAAAGCACGACCCTGAAATCTCACCTAAAGATTCCAAGGAATTACGTACTGACCACATGCTATACATGTTCAAACAAACAGTAATATTTATCATGCTTATAAATCTCATGCCAACCTTTATAATCCATCATCATACATGTTCCATGTTGAATCCATTCCAAATCATCCTTCCCAATTCATGAATATAGAAGTGTAATTCATACCGACACCATGCCACTTTGATTACCAACCATCTCATACAAGTCAATGCCAAGGTCATGTTAAACTTATCAATCATAGACCATAAACCATTCTACTCATACCTATTCGCCCAATTCATGCTTTTAAAAGCAATTGAATCAATCCACAAGTTCAAGTTAAAGTAAGGAATTAAAAAAGGAATTAAAATTCTGTAGCAATTCTCGCTTAAGCTAGACTGATCTCGCTTAAGCTAGACTGGTCTCGCTTAAGCTAGAAATTCTCGCTTAAGCGAGACTAATCTCGCTTAAGCTAAAATCCCTCGCTTAAGCTAAACTGACAACTTTTTAATGGTTTCAACATGTAAAAACACAAAATCCCAAACAGCAAAAATTTAAGAAAACACAAGCACGTTGTATAAAACGTTGGCATCATATTTCATGCTTTAAAAGAGTAAACAAATCAAGTCAATCTCGCTCAAGCTAAGGAGCTCTCGCTCAGGCAACAGGGTCTCTCGCTCAAGCGAAAAACTTTCGCTTAAGCGAGATTGAAAACAGAGAGTACTTCGAGTTCTCGCTCAAGCTAGCCCATCTCGCTCAAGCGAGAGGCCTTCGCTCAGGCGAGCACTCGAAACTAAAAGGGGGCGAGTTAGTGCCATTCTCGCTTAGGCGAGAGCTCCTCGCTTAGGCGAGAGCTTCCCGTTTGGGCGAGAAACAGCTCGCTTAGGCGAGCATAGCAGCTCACGCATGCAAAGCCAAAAATTCATCCAGAAACAATACACCGATTATTTTCACATCATCAAAAGCACATCAAATTATCAAGAGCACCCAACAGAAACAAAAAAGACATATTATTTATAAAAGCATGAAAAATCCTAGCTTCCCTCACCTGGACAGATGCTAGTGGAAAGCACAGGCACCTACGACAACGAACCCAACAGCTTCAGGAGCATACTCAAGAGGTGGAGCAAAGAATGAGGTTGAGCTGACTTGAATCTGAATGAGCTTCGAGCCCTAGTAGAGCACTAATTGAGGGGAAAAGAGGAGTAAGATGGCTGATTTTGCAAAGTGGACAGAACATGAGAGGGTTAGGCTGGTTTATGGGTTTTGGGATGCCCTATGGGCCAGCCTTAGGCCCAACTGACTAAGAGAGACCCTTAAGTTTTAGGACAAAATTAAAGTGGGTCTTACAAAATATATATATATATATATATATATATATATATATATATATATATATATATATTTTTTATAAAAAGTGTTATGGTAGCGAAAAAACATAAAACATAGTTATTTTAAAAACTTTTGGTTAAATCATTCTCTTCGTTTCTATTAGAAAAATCTCAAGTAGTTTACATTCTTTTTCATCTCAATTAAGTCTCTATTTTAGAAAATTTGTTGCAATTAGGTTATTTCTATTTGTAGTATACTAACCGCGTTAACTTTATGTCATGTGTCAGCACATGATTTTATTTATTTATTTATTATTTATTTTAAATATTTTTTTTTTTTTAAAAATTGTCACATGTCAAGCTGACGTTGTGCGATGTGGCAGAGGTAGTGTGATGTGGCAATAGCAGTGCCACGTGTCACTATTGATGTGAAAAGTCTCAATATAGTCCTTGAATTTGTTGTTTTGTCTCAATTTGGTCCCAATTTTTAAAAATTGAATCAATTTAATTCCTATACCAAATTTAATTTTTATCTAAATTTTACAATGATATTTTTATTATAATTGATACTTTTAACAAAATTAAGTTTATTTAAATATATATTTTGCATTGAACTTTATTTAAATTTTGTTTTAAATATTTATAGATCTGTTGTAACGTCCCATTTAATTAATAAACCAAATTAAAAGGAATGTTACGAGAAGATAACATAAAAGCGCAGTCTGGAAGTCTTAAACTCGACTCCATACAATCCATGGCACACCACGGTGCCCAAGAGAAAACTAGAAGATAAGATAACCAAGGTACATAAATATAAAGGCGAACAATCACGTGGGTCGCAGCCCTAGATAAACTCATACGAAAATATAAACTAGTCCACGCGGACTTTGCAGCAGAATCTCCATCCCCCTGTTGCCTACAAGTGTTCCTCGCATCTGCTCACACCAACAAGTTGATGATCATCGCAAAAGAGAGTACCACACAGCAGATCACACAACAAAGAAAGTAGGGTAAGCTAGAGCACAAAAATCATTTCGTCAATGGAGTCAGATACATATTCACAGTCCATCGCACATACATCACACAAGCATGTTACGACCATCCAAACAATACACTACGACTCGACTCGACTCATCCGGATACGTATAACTTGGTCGGATTCAGCGGACACTTGCACTTGTGGTGGATACCTCTGCTCACCCCCGAGCTGCTCACCCCCGAGCTATGTGTTACAAGTGTTATAATGGATCAATATTCCCTCACCACAAGGTTAGTCCTTAGTGAATTTCGGGCCTCCTGTTACTCTCACCACAGGAGTCAGTCCGCTCTAGGTGAGACTAACTGACCCCTTAGAGTGTCAGGATGTGACCTTACCTTGAATCCTTACCTAGTCATACAGATGGGGCACCACCATGGGCACCCACTAACAGGGGCCATGGAATTACGTCCCGACCACTGAAGCGCGACCCTGAAAGTCTCACCTAGAGACCTCAAGGTATTACGCACTAACATAGACAAAACATGATAATATAGTCAAATAGTATACGTCATGCAGTTATACATTCATTATGTCAACCTTCCGAACCAAAACCTTTCATGTTTCCAATTCCAACTCAATCCAACTCATCATAACCGATCCATGCACATCGAATTTCAACCCATCTCGTTATCATGCCTCGTTAATAATAACCACCTCATTTATTTCACATGCCAAGTCCATACCAAACCCGTCATCTACAATTCATGAATCATGCCAAGCATACATAATATTCCATTATATACATGTTTCTCATCATAACATTCATTTCCAAACCAATACTAATCATTCAAGAACAAACCAGCATCCAAACAGCACACTGCCTCGCCCAGCCCCTCGCTCAGGCTGGAAGGTCTCGCTCAGGCGAGATGAGCTCGCTCAGGCGAGACGAGCTCGCTCAGGCGAGCCCCACTTCGCCTAGGCGACGGCTCGAAGAACATCCAGAAACCAACACGGGATCTCGCTTAGGTGAGACCCCTCTCGCCTGGGCGAGACGCTCGCTCGCTCAAAAATATTGAACGGGTCGCCTGGGCGACCTCTCGCGTAAAAGGGGTTGGGCGAGCCCCTGCTCATCTCGCCTAGGCGAGACTGGCTCGCTTGGGCGAGATATGCAGGTCTCGCCACTGTTTTCCTGCAACAGTGACACCCACCACTCCAAACAACAGACTTATGCATTCCAAACCAACATAGCATCATACCAACCACACAAAAACGGAAACGACAGCCAAACAACATAGAACAACCGAATATAAGAGAAGGGCCTTAGCTTCCCTACCTGGAAATGGGTTTGTACGGGACTTCAACACTGAATCAAGGAGCACAGCAGCTCCAGAACCCGACTCGCAAACTAGAACAGCGGGTTAAACGTGTTAATACAGAGTTTCCCACTGTGGCTACGAAACTATACTAGACAGAGGCGATAAGGTGTAAGAGTACTTACGTGAGCAGAACAATGGCCAAGCTAAACGTGAATCTGAAGAACGTTGGAACCCTAGCATAAGTAAAAGGCGGTTACGGCTTAAGGCAAGGACAATAGTTTTCTGAAAATGGGAAGAATGTTAGGTTTAGGACAAACCTAGTGACTTTATCTGTTGGGCCGACCTTAAGCCCACTTACAAGGGCAGCCCACAAACTTTAGGGCAGAAAGTTTTTAGCCAATTTTTAATGGGCCTTACATCTGTAATTTATAGATAAATGTTTGAATTGTTTAAAAAATAACAACTTTATAAATTCAAATATAAAATTTTAAAACAATTTTATAAAAATGTAAAATAAATATATTTATTTAAAATTTTACAATTCAATTTATAAAGTTGTTATTTTTAAATCAACTCTAACATTTGTCTATAAATTATAAATGTATAAATATTTGAAGCAATATTTAAATAAAGTTCGATGTGAAATAAAAACTTAATCTTGTTAGAAATATCATTGTGATATTTATATAAAGGTTAAATTTTGTCTCAATTTGAATACGAATGAAATTGCATCAGTTTTACAAAAATTAGAATCAAATTGAAACAAAATAACAAGTACATGGATTAAATTGAGAATTTTCACATTCAAAAGTGACATGTTGCCACTGCTACATCACACTGCCTCTGTCACGTGACACACGTGACAATTTTTATTTAAAAAAAAACTAAAAAATTAAAAAATAAAATAAAATAAACCACTTGCTGACACGTGACATATAATTATCTTTGTTAATGTACTACTAACGGAAAAAACCTAATTGTACCGAATTTTCCAATTAGGAACCTAACTGAGACAAAAAAGAAGAAAACCTATTTGAGATTTCTCTACAAAGTTGAGACCAATAAAATAATTTAACCTAAACTTTTTCTATTTCTTTTAAAGATATTTTAAATGATGAAAAAAAAATCACAATAAAATGATATATGTTTTTTTCTGTTAGTTCGATTCAACAAATTTATAATACTATGCCTAATTTCCTTTTTTAAATTTCAAAATTTACTTTAATTTAAATGCAAGTATTCTTTATAGCCATTTCCAACTAATCATCTAAGTATTTATTCTTTAATGTCTTCCAAATACATTAAAAGGTATTATAAAATAATACACTTCGACTTTATGGATAATACTTTTATATATATCGGCAGATCTTGGACAAAATATTTAGGGTGCCAAATTATATTTTTTTATATATAAATTATTATTATTTTAATTAAATAAAAAAATTCATTTCCTTAATTTAAACTATTTTCATACAGTAGTTTACATATATTTTGATTTCTAATCTTTCTAATTCATTGAATTCACATATGATGAGTATTCCAATTCAAGGTTATTCATTATATGCAACATAATTTGTAATGTAACCCAAAATACATTTATAAAATTTTACAAACTTTATTGTATGTAGCGAAAAACACAAAATTCCTAAATTTTATAATTTAAAGGTTATATTAATTTGGGGAGAAATATAATTAAGGTTCATGCCAATTTCATAAAAGAATCTCAAATTCATAATTACGATTCATACTAATATAGGAAAAACTTAAATTGGAAAGAGAGAATCATAAATTTAACACATATAAATCATAATAGAGTACTAATCTTGATTCATGAGAGATATTGTGATAATGCGTTTTCGGTATCACTGTTCTCCAATCTTCGTAACTCGAATTATCTTTTTACCTTTTTTTTTTCTGATTATCATACTTTCTTGATGAATTATTAAAAAAAAACTTATGGTTAGAGACAAAATTATAATCTATTTTGTAACCAACGTCCATAAAATTAGTTTTTATTTTATTTTTTAAACAATAAAGATATATATATATATATAATGATGAAAAATTATTTTAAATTTATTATAAATAATATAATAATATATAAATGTAATTTAAAAATATATAAAATATATAAAAATTAAAGTTAAAATTTTAGGGGGAGTCACGACCCCCTGTGTCATGGTGAGGTTCTGCCATAAGATTTCTTATTCATAAATAATGGTTATCATGTAACTTGTGAGTAGAGTTTCAATTTGATCCGCCTTACAAGACTTGGTATTGACCCATATGGGGATTGGGTCAAAAAAATTTACAAGATTAAAAGGTTCTCCACAGAAAAATGACTAATTTAATGTTGATTGTCTCAATTTGGTTCACCGCTTATGTTGATTTATGTTATAAGTTTCTTTACTTTTCTTGGTAATTTACTTTTTTTCAATTTACTTTGGTGTTCTTGCTATTTTATTTCAATTTCTTTATCACCATATCTATCTTTTTCAGTTTCACCACTTTTACACTTCATCCGTTGTTAGTGCATTTCCATTTTCATCTTTATCAAAAAAACCAAAATAGAAAAAGAAAAGATATATATATATATATATATATATATATATATATATATATATATATATATATATATATATATATAAATTGGTTATACACGAGATTCTCATTGAAATACGTAACATCTTTGTCGGATATTACTAATTTTAATGAAATAATATAGAATAAATAATAAGATTGCATTAATTTAAACTGTCTTTCTCAAAACGCGGGAAAAATTAAACATTTATTAAACTCGTATATAATTTCCATTACTCATTACAAGTTCATAAACCAATTTAAATATTGTTTACAAAAAAACATAAAAGAAAATCCTCAAATAAAAGCCTTCCCAATATAGCCCATCTCCAACTCTATGCCTCACCAGCACCACCTGCAACATCATTTGCTCACGTATAATGAATTACACGATCATCGTCAAACACAAGTAGATAGGGCGAGCTAACATATAAAAATATATATGATTACAAATTAATGTACACACACACACACACTCATCAGAGAACACTATCCTCTGATTCCATAAACCATGGTCACCACCATGTTTATCCAATTCTACGTCTTTGAAATGATAACCTTAAGATATTCTATGCTAGCACCACCAAAAAGCCACAACTTATAGAACACGTGAGGGAAATCATGCTACGGACCAGACTCCGTAATGCTAGGTGGAGTTCTCAATACGAACCACAATTCGTACTCTCGACACAAGATTAACACATCATTGGCCACAACCTGTGATTGCTCAATGGAGTGGAGACCCTCCGTACGAGCCACAACTCGCACACTCACACCGGTAACACACCATTCCGAGCCACAACTCAAGGAATGTCTAATGTTCATCCTCCATCCCGAGCCACAACTTAAGGGATGCGCCATTCCGAGCCACAACTCAAGGAATGTCACATGTTTACCCTCTATCCCGAGCCACAACTCAAGGGATACCATTCAGAGCCACAACTTAAGGAATGCTCTAGCAAAGTCCATCCTTAAGGTATCACCCAAAGCCTTGTAGACCACGCATATCCAAAGCACACAAGCCACATGTCGTGTAAAACTCTAACTCTCTTTTTGCACATAAAACCACTATTTCAAGCACACCATACAAATACTTGACCATGGACCCAGGATACACATGCTTCCACAAACCTGCCTGCTTGTGGTGCCGCCTCTACGAACCTTCCCGCTCATAGTCCAACTCTACGGACCTCTTCGCCCCTAGTTCAACACACGTGATCCAACAACTACGAACCTCCTCGCTCGTAGTAACCCTCAAGTGTAAGCACAAAATATACGAACCTCCCCGCTCATGGCACAATCAAGTATCTCCTGGTTCAAGCTCAACATCACAAACACGCAAAACACAAGCCAACATAACATATTGCTCTTCGCGGTACCACTTGGCTTTGCCTAAACGTTGCCAAGCGACATCTCAGCGTAGATTGCCTAGCGGAACTCTCTCGTCGCCAAGCGCCAGATAGATTCCAGAGCCATTGTTTAAAGGCTATCACTTGGCGGGTTTGCACCTCACCGCCAAGCGCCACTCGCTTCAGGGACATCCCTGGTACTTCTATCACCTAGCGGCATTCCCTGCACCGCTAGGCGCTATACCAGTAATGTGCCAGCTACTGGTTTAGCACCCAAAAAAAAATTTATATCCTCAAACAGTCCATGCATAAGTCTAGTTTACTATTTTACAAGTCTATATTTAGCAACTTAACTCAAGATTACACTCCAACATATTATATAGTTCAATAATATAAATTCACAGTCTCACAACCATGTACTCCCATGCCAACACTTAAATGAAACCAAAATCATCATGTTCTCGTACTTGCCCAAACCCATCATGATCATGCAACACTTGGTTATAGTGATATCATCAATAGTGGTCTTTTTCACACGCTTATAACATCATACATTCAGACTAACATATATAGATTTATATATTCAACATGGCTTAGCAAGTGCTACCAAAAACATATTCATCAATCACGCATATATATATATATATATATATATATATATATATATATATATATATATATATATATACATTCACCAATCAAGGCCATACTGTAACATCCCTAAAGAATATTCTTAAATAACTAATTAAAATAGAAAATTGAATCTCAAAAGTCGCAATATTATTATTCCGAAATGCGAGAAAATTTAAAATGTGAAAACACGCGCCAAAATTTATAAAACATAAATAACTAGAGTATTACAAGTTCCAAAATTCTTATTCATAATTGAAAACATAACAAACTATAGTAAAAATATCCTAGCTCTAATCCCCAAGCGCTAGCCCTCATTCCGTCGACTCAGCATCCTCAACATCAGCTGTATCAACATCTGCTCCCGTGTAACGAATCACACGATCATCGCCATACACAAACAGAAAGGGTGAGCTGATAAAATAAAAATCACATATATAATACACAAGATAAGTCATACATCCATCTCATTCAATCTACTTAGTTCTTGGCCAAGACCTTAACCCCAAGACTTCTCAGTCTTCAAATCACACAAATGGTTAGCCTTGGACTCGGGAATATGATGCTCACACGAACCTACTCGCTCGTGGTCCTGCCTCTACGAACCTCTCCGCTCGTAGTCCTACTCTACGAACCTCCCCACTCGTAGTCCTGCTCTATGGACCTACCCGCCCGTAGTCCAACACATGTGATCCACCAGCCACGTACCTCCCCGCACACAGCATCTCTCAAGCGTGAGCACGGAACATACGAACCTACCTCGCTCGTATCCCCATGCGAGAGTATCTGGATATGAACTTCCACGCTCATACCATCACATGTTAACCACCATCCATGAACCTCCCCGCTCATGGCACAACATCTCCCGATCCAAGCATAACATCATTGTCACTAAAAAGCAACACACATAAGTCATAATCTGCAGCACAATCGCCTGGCGTAGCCCCAAGCGCCGCCAGGCAAAATCAGTTCAGACCGCCTAGCGGTTCAAGCCCCATCGCCAGGCGTCAGGTCCACGAACAGCTATACTGCTTCTCCGCTACCGCCTGGCGGGTCCATTCCTACCGTTAGACGCCCATCGTTGCAGAACCCTCCCTGAAGCTCCTCTCGCCTGGCGCAGACGCTCCAACCACCAGGCGTTGTATCAGCAACATACCAGTTGCTATTTTTTGCACCTCAATCAGATTATCTCTCACTCTCTTAACCCACTCAAGGGTGTAAGCACTCCCAATCATCCTAATCTCATTCTTGATTCCTTGGCACCCCACAAGTGAACCCATTACCTATAATTTTTCCATTCCCAATCTCACAACAAAATCTAGGGTTTACCAAGTTCTTCAATCATTAGCCAATGATCCAACCTAACTCGGAGTGAGGCCACACCACACAATATCTTATAGCACATTACCAACCTAGATCGCATTACAATAGTAATACACCTTCTACTCATTTAGCTTTCAATCCATAATACACAATTCATAGCTCATACCTTATCTCACGACTACACACTATCTCATGTCCCAATTATACACCATCAAATAAAGCTATACATTCTAGACCTGAAGCTTTGAATTAAAACCTTTATTCTCCCTTTTTTGAATTTAACTTTCCTACAACCACACCATACTATGCTCATACCTTCACACTTATTCCAATTCCCACAATTCAATACTATAATTATATCGTTCCTTACAGTTTCATCAATCATTTTCTAGTACCACTCACTTACCTGGGTCCTTCTTTTCATTTTCCACTACCTAAACTCATAAAACAACACTTGTGCCTCGCCATTGCCTGGCGGCAAGCCTAGCGCCACCAGGCGGTACACCAGAACCAGCCTAAACCTAGGCTTCTCCATACCTGCGAGTATGTCAGCCCATAACCAGTATCCATCCCTAATGCTAAACACACCAAAATGGGACTATTCATAATATAAGAGACTAACTTCCTGTTCTTAATTCAATTCATAAGATTTTATTGATCTTTTCCTCTCTTGAATTAATCAAATTTTTGTTTCCTTCCACCCTTGCCCATATGATCATGGCTTATCATGCACGCGGTTGTCTAACAAGCTACCATAACCCAATTCTAATCAGTTTCATATCAGCAAAGCACCCAATGGGGTATACACAAATTGAATTCCAAAAATCAATTGACATTTCACACAACCAGCATCAAAACAATAAAAAAAAAACGCGAATCGTGTCGCGCCGCCTGGCAGATACTCATCGCCGCCAAGCGGTTCAAGCCAGAATCAAGAACAACACTAACCTCTGATGTGTCGCCTGGCGGCAGGGGTTGAGCCGCCAGGCGGTTTCTGGTAAAAACCCAGAAACCCTCAAAATAGTGAAGAAACAACATGGGAAAATCATACATTGTCTCATGGCATCGCATAGTTATTCGAACACGAAATAAAAGCATAAGTGAAAGCTCCCCTTACTTGGATTCCTTGCTAAACTCGAATTGGTATGCGTTTTCCTTCACCAAAACCTTCCTAGTCTTTGCTTTCCACTCCAACCTACGTGATTTCAGTCTCACTACTCTTTTCAATCAGCACCAACCCTCTGGAAACCCTTGCCTAAACTGAATACGGAATTACAATACTCTCTTTCTCCTCTAGTGACCTTCTATCTCTCACTTACTACCCTAATTATGTGCAATTAACACTAAAACAAAAATTGCTATTAAGTTTCATGTTTAATGGTTAATCATGACCCCAATTCGGTTGTTTCCAGCCCCCTTAAGCTGCCCCTCTTGGTAGCTAGGGTTTTCATGCCTATTCATTCCCATGCCACAATAAAAATTAGCAAAAAAAATAAAGTTCTAGTTTCTTTCCCAACAAGGTTTGAACCCACAACCCGTCAATTATCAAATCAAATGCACAACCAATTCAACCAATCATGTTTTCGTGATAATTCCTATAATTTTAGCATTACCTTATCATGTCTCACATTCAAATATATACATATATATATATATACAAAAATGCATAAATTCATGAACCCAAGTCCGCTCACACAATTAAAGTACTCTTAACCAATTGAGCTAGTACTTTTCCACGTCATAGCACTCTGCATTAAATGCCTTAAAGGCTTCTATTACCCGCATTTATTAAATAATTATTTAATTAACTATTTAATTTTCTCGGGTCTTACACATACCAACACTTAAGCATCCATTACTAATCATACTCTTAGGGAATTCAAATAAACAATCATGAGAAACATATATATCTAGCTACAGACCTCCAATTAAAATGTCCACCGTTCAAAGTAAGGAATCACTTGTTAGGAACCCTCTGTCAAAAATTCAACTAAATCAGACGGTTAACGAACTGTGAAATGCAGTTTTACGAAAACTACACATATCAAAAAAATCGTAGTCGCCTGACAACGAGATCTTGTCGCCCAACGAAACAAGACTAGAGACTTGGCGCCTGGCAGTAGGAAACCACCGCCTGATGATCATTGTTGCATGAAAAAATCCGAAAAACAACGTTTTCATGAAAAGATAGTTATTCCACACCTCTAAAGCATCCAACTATGTGATCTACAACACATACAAAGAGATTACATAACTCCTCAAAAGACCAAAACATTTCAAAAAAATCAACCACAATTGCAAAATTGGGAAAGTTCAGTTCGCGTCGCCTAGCGGTTTTGACCCTACCGCCAGGCGATTCATCACCAACCCAGAAAAACAGCAAAAGATTTATGCATCGCCTGACAGGCCTTCAATGCTGCCAGACGGTTTCTAGAAAAATTCCATAAATTTGAAGACATATTACATTTTGATCAAGCACAAGAATCATAGTCACGCATTACACTACGAAAAAAAAAATCACACAAAATAAGTATGCACATAAAGGAGCTCCCCTAACCTGATAACATGTGCTCCGATTGCAAAACTTAAGTTAGCTCTTGGATCCATGAAGCCTTCTTTGCTCTCCCCTCTGTTCAACTCTATCTCTCTCTCACTAAAACCATAAGCATAATTTCCATTCAAGGACCATTATTGGATGATTTATTTTAGCAAAAAGGAACCTTAATTCGCATAAGCTAAGGTGATCATTCCTATACTTGTAGGATCGTATTATCACTAACCACAATCAAGCATATTATTAAAAAGAAGTAAACAATTAAATTAACACAATAATGACATACACAAGACTTGAACCCAAGTCTTCCCAACATAACCAAATAATCTTAACCAATTGAGCTAGTAATATTCTACATCTTAAATCCCAATATTAAATGTCATAAAGGTTCTCACTATCCTCATTTATTAAATAATCATTTATTTAATTATCTAAATTTCTTGAATCTTACAAAATTCAAATAAGAAAGAGATCGAATTCATTAAGTGTATGCGGGTGAAATTGATTCACGAAACCAAGAGTATATACATCTAATTAATCCCTTTCATCGACATCGAGACGTAAAAACACTTAGGTTTAATTATGCCTTTGGTCCCCATTTTGGAGTCAAAATCTCAAAATGGTACCCAAATTTTTAAAAGTCTCAAAATGGTCCCCTTTTTTGTTGAAACGTCTCACGTTTGCCCTTCCCGTTAAGT
>Ga0214545_1010535_pt1 | contig 13346 bp, 7 predicted proteins | sample CNSS4metaG_FD_160064 | JGI IMG/M metagenome (GOLD analysis project Ga0214545, IMG submission 160064) | Root nodule microbial communities from cowpea collected in UCLA plant growth center, Los Angeles, California, USA - CNSS4 | ecosystem: Host-associated > Plants > Roots > Nodule | place: USA... | reverse complement strand
AAAAAAAAAAACTTAAAAAATGCAACTACATGTACGCCGACAAGATTTTTTTATTTTTAATTTTTTACAGGTCACTGCAAATAGCAAATAATTGAAGGGAGGCCAGAATTTTACTATTGTGTGATATATGACATTCTTTGTTTTTATTTTTTATTTTTTATTTTTTATGATCACGTGTACCAAACAAAACCACTAGTGTCATCAAATCAAGTATGAATTAGGACAAGTCAACAACATTATATGAAACATTGGATGAGAAAGTGTTTTCAGAAGTTTAAATTAGACATTATAGAAGGTTTATGATAGGTGTATTAATCCGGTTCAATTATTACAACTCTTTTTTGTCAAGCTTATGACTAAGAGTTAGAATACATTTTGCATTCTATTTTATGAACTTTCTTTGACTATGAACAATATTATAGAACTAAAAATCTTACAAATAAGTGTATGGATATATAAGGGAAGATGATATCTAAAATGAATATAAAATATAAAATCAAAGTATAAAATATGTCACAAAGAAGAAAAACACATTTATACAATTGCATCTCATAAGTTTGGAGCCAAACTTCATATCTTTGGAAAAAGTCATATCAAAAACACACTTTTTAGGCAATAAGCGAATTCACCATGTTAGATAAACATAGGTCACACAGTCTACTAATTATGTCTAATATGTTGTGCATTGAATTTTTGGCCATTTTTATTTATTTTTATATTGTGGGGCAAAACCACACACATGCACATCACTAGAAGCCATGGAAGGAGGAAAACTTTTCCGTCTTTGTGTACTATGCTACTCATTTATAGCATCATAAACAAAAGAGTGCTACACTCCTCTTCAGGCTTTCCATAGTTCGTCAAGTTTGGGAGCACGTGTGACCCTTGCATCAGTCTCCAAGAAAATGCCCATATATTTTGACTATCACCATCTTCTTCATCATAGATCTAACGTGTTACAAAGTAGTCACCTATTAAAAAATTGCTTCTTTTTAATCCAAAATATTGCACGATATTTTCTAAAGTATTAGATGTGTCATTTCCGTTACAAGTCTTACATTAATCGATTAGAGATAAGACAATTTCATAATATATAAATAAACTGTAAATCTCATCTTACAAACTGTTTTTGTGGCATTCTATTTCATCTCTGTTATCTCGAACCTCCCCTTTAAGGATGAGTCCCTTCAATCACGAGTATTCATTTTTTGCCCTTTTTTGTACGGGACACGCTTACCTGACCCACACTGTCATGTGACTTTCGATACTAGGACCATAGAGCCGGTATTAACCATAGAGTGGGTTTATGAGTCTTTGATTCTTATATAATGCTCTACTTTCTCATTTTTAGTCAATATGGGACTTAGACTTAGACTTAAATTTCTAACATTACCCTCGTCCTCCTATCGTCAACATGGTTCAAGTTAAAGAATTCCCCAAATCTCCAAAAGTGGAATGCAAACTAATCCATTCCTTTGTGTTTCACAAATTTAATTATTTAAATCTATTCACTATAATATATTTATCGTTAAAAAATATATATAAAGAGAGTGATATTTTTGAAAACAAAAATTAGTAGAAAATTAGAAGAGGAAAGAAGAAAGTAGCTGACATACCAAAAGATCACTCCTTTCAGATTCTCATATCACACATTCCATAGACACCCCCGTGTGCTCCCTCTTCTCCCTCCATCAATTTCTTTCTCGAAAACATCACCATTCATTCACCACTCGCTATATAGTACTCCTACACACACCATACACCATAACATTCCTGTATATATATACACATACACACAGTACCATCACTCTCCTATTATTACTCCAATGGCATCTTTCATCACACCGCTCATCCTTCTCTTCATCTCCGCCATCTTCCTTTTCCTCCACCGCCGATCCCGATACCGCCGCCTCCGTCTCCGCCTCCCTCCGGGCACCCTCGGCCTCCCCTTCGCCGGAGAGACCCTCCAGCTCATATCAGCCTACAAGACCGACAACCCCGAACCATTCATCGACCACCGCGTCCACCGCTACGGCCCAATCTTTACCACCCACGTCTTTGGCGAACCCACCGTCTTCTCCGCAGACCCGGAGACCAACCGCTTCATTCTTCTCAACGAAGGGAAACTCTTCGAATGCAGCTACCCCGGTTCCATATCCAACCTCCTCGGAAAACACTCTCTTCTTCTCATGAAGGGCTCTCTCCACAAGAGAATGCACTCCCTCACCATGAGTTTCGCCAACTCTTCCATCATCAAGAATCACTTGCTCGTTGACATAGACCGTCTCATCCGGCTCAACCTCGATTCCTGGTCCGACCGGGTTTTTCTCATGGAAGAAGCCAAAAAGGTCAGCTTGTTATCGCTGTTTTCATTTTTCAACTGGTACGAGATTGTTGAGCTCCAACAATGTTATGAATAGTAAGAGTTTTATAGCTTATAACGACTTTATCTTATTCGGATATATAAGATTTCTATCTGTTTTCCATATCTGTTATATATACGATGTATCGATAACTGAAGCATTTTCACATGGAAAAGGAAATGAATTTGATATAGCTTTCCCAAAATTGAGTGAGTGAGTCAAGCGGGCCGTGAATCGTTCGAGTGGAGCTCACTTGCCACCACGATATGATCGTGAGTGATAATGGGGAGGTGGTGGACCAGCTGTTTGCGCCTCATAATGTTTATCTGGATTTTCTTTGTTTTGTTTATTGAGTTCAAAGTTCATCAGGGGCGTTGTTGTCTGCTTCTTTTTCCCTTTTGGTTCTAACTTTTTACTGTTTATTTCTTTGGTTGAATGGTGCTGAAAAGTTTGTTTAGTTAAAAGTTTGTGGGTTGATTGTTGGCATGTGAGTGTGATTTACGTGATGGAAATGGAACTGGAGTTGGTGACTCAGATTCCATGGTTTGGTATAATGTGTCCAGTTCCGTGCGTACGAGGCCCCATGGGTTTACGGATGCAGAAGAATATTAATCATTCCTTATATAAACTATAGGTTAGCATGCACATGTATGATTTTGTTGTTCATGTGACATGTTATTGAATATTATATTTTTTATGGTTTTATGTATGGGCACACACACACATTCATATACACGCCACGCCAATAATTTAAATATATTATTAAACGAAAAATTGATTAGGTGTGTTGGATTACTTGCAGATAACGTTTGAGTTGACAGTGAAACAGTTGATGAGCTTTGATCCAGGTGAATGGACTGAGACTCTAAGGAAAGAGTACGTTCTTGTCATCGAAGGATTTTTCACTCTTCCATTGCCTCTCTTTTCAACCACCTACCGCAGAGCCATCAAGGTGCATGCTAGCTCTTTCATTTCTAAATATATTTAAATAACATAAAATAGTTTATAAATGAATTGTTTGAGATAATGTGTAATGGTGCAGGCGAGGACGAAGGTGGCAGAGGCATTAACGTTGATAGTGAGGGAGAGAAGAAAAGAAAGCGTAAAGGAGGAGAAAAAGAATGACATGCTAGGGGCATTGTTGGCCTCCGGCAACAACTTTTCCGACGAGGAAATAGTGGATTTTATGTTGGCTTTGCTCGTCGCCGGTTACGAAACCACCTCCACCATAATGACTCTTGCCGTCAAGTTCCTCACGGAGACTCCTCTAGCATTGGCACAACTCAAGGTTCGTCGTCATAAACATAATTTTTTTTCTTTATTTTTCGATATTTCTAATGAATTTCTAGGGTGGTGGACCATATAGATGTAGCTTCTTCCTTAGGATTACCCCACCATCGTGTGCATGTCCATGTCCATGACCACCCTTCATGTGGTGTGGTCGCCTTTCAAATCTCATTTTCGTTATCTCTATACTCACCATTGCCCTACTCTAGATTGGCCTATATATATATATATTTTCTGCAGTCACATTTATTTACTAATGAATGCACAGTTAAAAGTGAAAATAAAAAAAATAAAATTAGTGTCGTGATATGTAAATAGCTGCTAATCAAACTTAGTACTCATTATTCGAAAAAAAGTTGTAGAGAGAGGTTTGCTTTTGACGGTGAGACAAGGAAAGCAAAAGATTTGATGGGTGGTTTTGTTGTTTTGTGCACGTCTAATTGTTTTCATCGAAATTGAAACTTGCTTGTGGTCAAAGGATGTCTCTGCCTGAACTTTACAACGCGGTTAATAATAGGGTTGAAACTTGTAACTCGTGCATTTTTCTTCCACAGAACAATCATCAAACGAGACTCTTTTTAAACTCACATAAAAATTGATTCGTAAACTTTCTCGTTACTCAAAGTTGATATGAATAAGTAGGTGTGTCTTTAAATTGTAAGCAGTCTTCTGTTGATATTCTCGATGTGGTGACAACATTAAAAAAAATGTTTTTATCGCTTAACGACGTTGTTATAGAAATTAATCAGCTTATAACAGAAGCTATGTTGAGACACGGTCAAAGTTAAAGGGGTATCTATCGAAAACTCTAGTCAAATCCTTCGAACCAACGGACAAAATTATTAGACCCGAACTGCACGCTTCGTAGTTTTTGCTGCCAATTGTCAATTTGTCATCGCAAAAATTCAGAGAAAAATAATCTCAACAGTGATCACACTTTGTGTTTTGACCGGAACTGTCACATAAGGGGCATGTGAGTCATTTCATATATGTGTTTGGTATGTGGAAAACTGGTTCTATTTTGTTACAGAGTAATGTCTATGGTCCCCTCCCATGGCACGAGAAATTAAATCGTGTTATGATGATTTCGAGGATAATTATGATGAAATGGTCCATCTTAAGTGAAAGATGATGATGGTATGGTATCACTGATTTGGTCCCACTGTTACTACAGTCTACAGCATAACTTTCTTTTGGTTCTGCACAACTTCAATTAATAGCATTAAACCGTACATAACACTAAAAGAAGATCTTGTGATTAATTATTGAACCGATTGTTGCATCGCTTCTGCAATTATTATGAAGTACAAGTACAACTAAACTAGAGGGTTTGATGGGGGAGTTCTGTGTGTTGTTTTGGCAGGAAGAGCATGATCATATCAGAGCCAAAAAGAGTCACCCAGAGGAACCACTGGAGTGGACGGATTACAAGTCAATGGCGTTTACTCAATGCGTAAGATTATTTTAACTCTTATTCAGCTGCATCAAAAACTAATCACAGATACAAAATGCACAAACAGGTTCTATTCTATCAAGTTTTTCATTATTAATATTATCATTATTAATCTTGTGCACAATATAGGTTGTGAATGAGACTTTGAGGGTTGCAAACATTATTGGTGGAATATTTAGAAGAGCAATGACAGACATAAACATAAAAGGTATCAACCAACTACTAAGTACTAATTACCAGTTATAATTACAGAGAAATTAGATATCATATCACAATTTAATTCCTCCCTTGTAACAAAAATAGGTTACACTATTCCAAAGGGATGGAGGGTCTTTGCTTCATTTCGTGCTGTACATCTAAACCCTGATCACTACAAAGATGCGCGAACCTTCAATCCATGGAGATGGCAGGTCTTTCTCTCTCCCTCTCTCTCTCTCTATATACACACACACATATATCATAATTCATTGCTGTGTGTTGAATCAGCCTTAGTATCAGTTGCTTGGTTATGTATAAAAATGCAGAGTAAATCAGAAGCAACAAGCCCTGGGAATGTATATACCCCTTTTGGAGGAGGGCCACGTCTTTGCCCTGGTTATGAACTTGCCAGAGTGGTTCTCTCTGTGTTCCTTCACCGTATTGTAACCCGTTACAGGTACTGCAGCAAACCAAAGTATCAATCACTATTAGCAGACTTTAACGTTGTAAAGTTTAATTTTTTTTTTATGTTTGTAAACCAGACATTAGTTTTAAATGGTATTGATATGTTTTTTGTTTTTGTTATTTCCCTTTTATGGCAGTTGGTTTCCTGCAGAAGAAGACAAGTTGGTGTTTTTCCCAACCACTAGGACGCAGAAGAGGTATCCTATCATAGTGAAGCGTAGAGAGGAGTGGAAAAGGAAGGCCAAAGAAGAAGAATGAGAGATTGTAGATTAGTTTAATGTCCATTGTATTAAGCAATAATGTTAGCAGTTTATAGATCATTTATTTTTAGGGAGGGATGTGTAAGTTCAAAACCCTCATCATCCTAATATAACACTTCAGCTAAATCCACCTCTGTATATATCATCCATCTTAAATCTTGATTATCCCTATAAAAAATCCTTTCACTTGTAGTATAATAAATTACTAATAAATTACTATTAGGAACAAAACCATGGAGTAAGTGTTTTTTATCGAATCAGATTCTTTACTGATTTATTTTACTAGTTTGCATTAAAAATATATTGTGTTAGTATTTTAAATATCTTTTTAATATATTTTAAAATATCAAAATTAGTGATAATCAATGTATTATGAAGACACTATAGAAGAATAGCACAAAAAATTCAACAGAGAATCCAAATTACTTTTTATGTTATCTTTCATCTATTATGTGTTAACAATTTTCGGTAATACACTTTATTTTAGATATATTATCTAACAATTTTCTATAATAATTTAGTAACGTAAGTGAGCTAATAAAATTTTGCTTTAAATACCTTTTTGGTTCTCATTTTCGTAGTATTTGTTGCAAATGGTCCTCATTTTGACATAATGTTTAAAATGGTCATCATTTTTACCCAATGTTTAAAATGATCCTCATTTTCGCAATTCGTATTTTATTTGGTCCTTTTCTGTAACGTCGTTGAAATCATTAACGGAGCATTGTACAGGTAACACGGTTTGTATTAGGGTGTGTTACGTGTACTGTACAGGTGTGAGTAATTAGATATTTGGGGATAAATAAGTGAGCTAGGGTTTTTGTAAGGAATGTTTGGGCAGTTGGTGAGTTTTGACAATCTTGTTCCTTCATTCCCAATTGGTGTTGCTGCAATCTTCTTCTTCCTGCAATCCCATTATATAGGTATGTTACGGTCCCAATCTTCTTCCTTTATCTCTGGTTGTAATCGTTGGAGGCAACCGTGTTGTATCACTTAGTGCACTGTTGGTGGTTCAACAAGAAATGGATTAACCCCGATTTGTAGCTACGGAAAGATGACAATTTTGAGGATGACAAGAATTCCAAAGAATATTGGTATATTGGTAGAAAATTTTGGGTACAATCTGTTTTTATTTTTGTGTTAATAATAAATTGGTTTTAATTTTTGGCTTATTAATTTACAGAGTGGAATGGTGTTCCAATCATGTGGGCTGCAACTTTTTCAAATAGTGGTGTTGATGAAAAGGATGTCATCATCATGACACAAATGAGGCAGATTAATGATTTGAAGAAATCATTGAAGATTGCTGAGAAGAGATTGCAATTAGTAATAGGGTTCACTTGTGCTTGTGTTGTTATTGTATTATTCGTCATGTTATTGTGTGTAATCTTTTAAAGTTCAATCTGTTTTGTACTATTCTTAAATGAAAAAATGAATTAGTTTGATTATGTTGATATTAGTTCCAACATTTTCAAAATGACATTTTGATCTAAGCATTGAAGTAAGTGACCTTGAGAAAAATTAAATTGATCTAAGTTTGAAAGAAGTTAAATTCATAACATTAATTTATCCTCATCAAAATGCACTACATCAATGTTTAGCAAAAGTAAAATTGAACGAAAGGTAAGGAAAGTCAAAATGCAGTACATCAATAATGAATTTTATATCAGAAATTCCAAAAAATAACTAAGACGTTTGTAGCTGCTATCATGGCCTCCTCCTAATTTGTAATTTCATTCTAAACTGCTCTGCAATTTCATCCCAATCTGTAATTTCATCCTAAGCTGCAACTGCAATCCAATTATGAAATGACAAGTATTATGAAATGACAAGTATTAGCTGATTCATCTGCAAATCCGAGCTCAAGAAAGACGAAGATGAAGAAATTTCCCTAATTGCAAAATTTCCCCTAAATTAAAAAATTAAGTTAATTAGACATATGTACAGTACACATAACACATCCTAATACAAACTGTGCCACTTGTACAATGCTCTGTTAATGATTTCAACGGCATTACAGAAAAGGACCAAATAAAACACGAATCGCGAAAATGAGGATCATTTTAAACATTTGATAAAAATAATGACCATTTTAAACATTCTGTCAAAATGAGGATCATCCGCAACAAACACTACGAAATAAGTAACAAAAAGGTATTTAAACTTAAAATTTTTAAACATTGTATTGTCATACTGTTATAACAAAAACAAAATAGTGATATACAAAATAGAAAAAAGGTCAAAATATTATTAGTGAAAAAAGTTATCATAATATCATTACTCTTGATTGGGCCAACCAAGAAAAAAAAAGAGTATCCATCTGAAAAAAAAAAGACAATGTTCGGAGAAAATCATAGCAATGCAATTGCATTGTGCGGAACGATACAACAACCGTAGTGTTGTCGCGCGGTTTGTGTCGTCCCGTCGAGATAGCCTCCCATTGACGTGCTGGTGTTGGCTCCGCCGCTGAATCTCCGTTGCCACCGCGACTTCCCTCTTCTATCGCGGTTGCTGGACTTCGCTCTTCAACAGGTTAGTTGCTACTGTTGATTTAGCTGCGACGACTACTGGTGGCCAAAAATACTGAATTGAAATAAACTTTCAGACCAACATACGTATAATTTGGCCTTATTTTTCTATCAAACCAGTGCACCGGTTTTTGTTGTTTATGCAAAACCAGTCTACTTAATTAAAATTTTCAAACATACCATATTTTGTTTTTGGGTCAAACCTTTTATCACAATTTAGTGGGATTGGTTTTGCTGAAACAACAAACAATGTATGTAACTTGTCCCTGCATTTATCACTAAACAAATTGAATTTTTGGAAGGGTTTTTTTCACTTATTAAGTATAGTATTGTGTTTGAAGTGTGTACTTTGCTCAACAATTATTGGCACCCAGATAAAAAAATAGGGTAGAACCGTCAAAGATAAATGCCATCGAAGAATTAGTATTTTATACTTCAAATTGAATTAGAAATTCTTCAATTGAGATTAAGAGTTTATTTATAAATTGATTCAATTTAATGGAATGATTTTTAGCTTTTCTATTTGATTGTGAATGGAGTTTAGAATTTTCTTGCCTTCAGCGAAGGGAAATTGGTCAATCCTGTTGTACGTTTGTGAGTTCTTTGACAATGGAAGTATCCCATTGCTTACCTCTCCGCAATAAAGAGTATTATCTAACGAATCAGGTTCTGGAATACCATGCTAAATGGTTATGATTACTTTTCCATGACCGCTCATGTTTGCGATAGAGATATGAGGCAATATTAAGATTAGAATTTGATTATATAACTCACTTACTTAGTGTTATTGTCTGCTTTCTTGCTTATGGTTAAAGATTCACTTTTTCTCCAAAAATTATCAGCTACATCAACGACCATTGGCCTTTTTGAGGTAATAAAGACAAGTCGATGGAGATAACTATTGGTTTCATAGTAGTTGATGCATGATTTCATACTAGAATGAATTTGATCTTTATTCTTACTTGTCAGACATAGTTTTTCAGTGAATTGCAAACCATCAATCAAGTTGACTTTGTAGAATTTGAATTCTCCACTGTTTTTTGTACCGTAGAATTTGGATTCTGTACTTTTTCAATGTATCAATAGCAGTGCTTTCTGGACTCTGCTTTGCATGTATCGTCATATATTCCATTTTTCTCTACTTCTTTAGTCATGTTTTCTGTTTAGAAGAATGCTAGCAATTCCCTACAGTGATTTCTTACGAGTTCAATTTTGTTACAATGCTAGTATGAAGTTTTACATTGCCAATTATGATTTTTAGAAGTACCTTGTTGTCCTTGGCTAAATAGTGACGCTGCTAATAACCAACCACCATGCGATGAAATATTTGACAACATATAGTGAGCCCACTCATTTGTTATAGCTATAGTGATCAACAACAATGGCGGGGAAACTGGCAAAGGCAGCTTATGATGCAAAGATGTTGAAGCTTCTGAGAGAGTACAGTCAGGTACTGGTGGTTTCATCTGACAATGTGGGTTCAAACCAGCTTCAGGGGATACGGAGGGGACTCCATGCTGATTCAGTTGTGGTGATGGGAAAGAACTCCCTGATGAAACGCTCTATCATCTTGGATGCTCAAAAGACTGGCAACAAGGCCTTCCTTAACCTTGTCCCCCTTCTTGTGGTAACTTTTCTTCCTTGTTTTGGTGTCTCTTGTACCAGAAAATAATTTTGATAATAATAGTAAAGGGAAGCAATTTCATTAAATTTTGAAGACAGTTTTAATGTTTAAGTTTGTTTCATTAATCAGGGAAATGTGGCATTAATTTTCACCAAAGGTGACATAAGGGAGGTCAGCGAACAGATTTCCAAGCACAAGGTCAAGTAACATGTTATGTTTATTCTATGTTCAATAATGTTCTAAATTACTGCTATGTAAGTGTGAGGTATCTCTGTGTGTAATAAGCTGAAAAGGAATGTTTGTTATAGTAGTTTAATCCTTTTTCAATCTTTCCACAGTATCTATGTTTAAGTAATGGCAACTTTTTACCGCACAGCTGATGGTTAAGCTCATGTAAACAATTTACATACACATACACATTAAAAGAGAGAAAAATTGCGTTAAGTGTATACATCTCTTGGGAGTTACCCTTTAGTCTTGTATTGCAGTCGATGCAAGAAAATATCTCTGGAGAAGAAAAAACTGAGAACCCTATCCTGGTATGGCACACCTGCGATTCTTTTTGCCATTTTCCTGTGTTGATTGTCTAAGTGAGATTATCAATCACAATTTAGGTTATTTGCTTAGGAGTCATGTAGGAGAGAAGCCATGTTATTACAGATTAGTTTTGTATGTTGCCAAGTTCACATACTAGGATTCTGTTAGTTGGTTCACCAGAAAGAGTCTTTCATTACATTGCATCACCGAAGATGTATATTTTTAAAACTGTTCGTTCTTGAATGTATAATCATTCGTTTTTAATTTCCTTCAGTCTCATTCAGTTTCGGAATATGGGAAACAGAGGGTGAGACAGATAAAAAAGCATGGATCTTCTGTCATTGCTAACCACTTCTACTGTTTTCAAGTTGGATGAGTTTGCTTCATGCTGCAGTAAATAAACTTTTTATTAATGTTCAATATACCCAAAATTTTGATGTGAGTGTGCCATGCTTTGCATTAGGATTAAACATTATGTTAAATAATCTTTTATTTAGTACTTGGTAGCATGATGGAGATCTCAGATATTTTTTTCTCTTTATTTGAGTAACCTTCTGACATAATCACATTAATATTAGTCATTTGCACATTTGGAAGATTTGCTTCTTTATCAAGGAACCTATTAGAAGGCTTCCTGATCAAAAGCCTCATATTTCTGCAGGTTGTTCAACCGATTCTAATGTGCCCGAAGTATATGTCACATGACACATACCACAATTGTTCCTATATGCAATCTGGACAGTTACCTTTGGGCCTCACATGTTGTAATCAGCAACAGTCATCGCAGGTTTCTGAGCCTTTTCTTGTATGCTCAAAATTCCAGCCACACCAACATTGTTTCATGATGAGATCAAGACAGTTCTTGATGACAAGTATATGGTCTCCTCTTCTCCTTTTGGCTGGAAACTTGTGACTTCGACGAAGTATTCTGATTTGATTCACATGGTTTGTATTACTCCTTTCTTTGTGCGTTGTTGGCTTTCAAACTCTATTTAGTTGTATTCTCCCATTTCAGGGGATGATGGAAAATGAAATGATTTTGACCAGGGTTTCAATTTGATTACTGAGATTTCTGGTTCGTGGAGTTTTAGTTTATCTTCTTTTTGAATAAGAATATGACAACATATTTGTTATCTTCATGCTATTTAATTTATCTCGTAAGTACAGCTTTTTGTGACTGTCTATAAGCGTCACTATTTTCACAATTTCAGAATCTCTTAATTTTTAGTGTGTTGATTTCTCAGTACGATTTCATCCTCGAAGTCAGATATGTTATAAAATTTATATGTAGATGGATTAGACCATTTTAATTATTACATCGATTTCATTAACAGTGATACATTTTATTACATTAAACGAATAATAAAATATACAAAGGTGTATATATATATAGCTTTATTTCATTATTTACGTGTTACCTTCCATCTTTAAATTTATATATGTAAATTTATACAAAAATATCTATGTGTAAAGTAGACATAGTGATTAGAAATGTTCATGATCCGTACTCATATATTCTCAATTCATCCTCTTGGATTTTCTGGTGTTTTTTTTATTTTATTTGATGATTACTAAAATTTTTCATATTTTGTGGAAATATTTCTATAAATTCATTATAAAAGTTTGCAAGAAAATTTATTTCTTATAATTCTTTTTACGAATTTTGATTGATAAGAAATTTATTTGTACGTGATTAGTTACCGTAAAATTTTAAAATTTAAAGAAAATTGCTTGTAAACTTTCTTATGAACAAATCCATGGCAAGCTTCCGTGAAAAAAATATTCATGATGATGTTTTTAGTGAAAAAATTAATTTAAACAGCGAAGTTACTTTTTCTTTCAAATTTTTATAAGTAATTTTCTTATCATTTTAAATTTGCAAGTGATTTCTTGTAAAAAGAAATTCTTACTAAATTTTCCTGTAAAATTTAATTTATGAGTATATTTTTTCATTAAAATTTTTACAAAAGAATCTACAAAAAAATACATAATAAAATTTTTAAAATATATAATTTTTATTTTTTTGTTATTTTAAATAACAAAACAATTTATAAATGACTCATATCTAATTATTTTTATATTTCACTACTCAACTAAATCGTCCTCAATTTTAATATTTATTATTGGTTTAATTAATTGCATAGTACTCAGTTTGGGACTAGTGTGTCAAATAGGTACTCGGTTTTAAAAAAATGTCAATTGCATCCCAACTTTTGAAAATTGCTTCAATTAGGTACCTTTCAGACAGAGTTGACTAACGCCGTTAGTCAACGTGCCACGTGTCAATCTGTGATTTTTTTGATTTTTTAAAAAAAAATTATTTATTTTTTAATTTTTAATTTTTTTTTAAAAAAAATTAAAAATACCACGTGTCAAGTCCCTGTGTGTGACACGTGGCATTGTCAGTGCCACGTGGCATTAATGCCACGTGTCAGTGTCACTATCAGATGCCATTGTGATGATTTCGATTTAGTCCCTATTTATGTTTTTTCGTTTCAATTTAATACCTACTTATGTGTATTTGATTCAATTTTGACCTAATAATTTTTAATAATTAAAATATTTTTTAATAAAATTAAAAGTAATTAAGTATAAAAGTTTTAAAAAAATTAAGTATTTGATATTTATATT
>Ga0214545_1010528_pt1 | contig 13356 bp, 6 predicted proteins | sample CNSS4metaG_FD_160064 | JGI IMG/M metagenome (GOLD analysis project Ga0214545, IMG submission 160064) | Root nodule microbial communities from cowpea collected in UCLA plant growth center, Los Angeles, California, USA - CNSS4 | ecosystem: Host-associated > Plants > Roots > Nodule | place: USA... | reverse complement strand
ATTGAAAAGGACAAATACATGACAAAAAGACATTAATCCTATGTTATATAGTCTATGAATACAATACAAACTTGAAGCTTTGAGATCTTTATGATTACTCTTAATGCAATAGACCACAAGCTTGATCATCAACAAATCTTCATCAATCTCACATTATCTTATGCACTTGCTTCATAAAATCTATGCACAAGGTCACCTGTGCTAACATGGACTAGACGAGCCAATGCGTTAGACAACCTAAGAATGGTCAAGCTATGAAACGACTACATGCATTAGATGAGCCTGAAAGAACTGCATCATTTTGGTTTAGTCATTCCATTCATTTAATTAGTAATTTAATATTTGAGTTAATATATATTTTTTTTTGAATATTTTGGAATCATAATTAATGAAAGAGTCACAACATTGAAATTATCTTTTAATAATTAAATTTGATTTGAAGGATCCCATAAAACAAATTATATTTTTGAACCAAAAATATTTTTAAATTAAGTAATTATTTATCTATGTATAGAAATATTTTATAAATGACTAAAAATATTTTATATTTATTATGATCATATATTGATTAAATATGATTATAATTGATATTATTCCTATTGAGATATTACATAATTTATTTCCTAAGTTTTCTTTAGTTGAGAATCTTTGAACATAAGAGAGAAGAAAATATAAATACTTTCTATATCAAATGCTATCTAATCTCAAGAATGAAATAATTGATTAAAGCTTCAAAAAATATATTTCATCATACAAAATCTTCATCAAAGAATATCTTACAAATGAAGGATTATAAGGAAGATTATTTGAAGAAGATTCAAGTAAAGTAGTTACAACAAGAAAGTAAACCGAAGAAGAAATATTATATATGTGCTTATAGCACCAAGTTCTACTCTACTAAGTCTTAAACTCTTCTAGTAACTAGTATTCTAGCTTGATTGTCCTTCAGTCCCAATAAATGTCGTCTAAGGTGTAGGGGTGCCTACAAAAGACACTCTGATGCTTAAATTAGCACTGGTGATACCAAGGAATCTCAGAATAATAATTGCGTAATGAAAGCATAGAACAACATGCTATTTATACCCTTTTAGCTATGGGTCCCACTAGAATGTGCTCTTTTGGCCCAAAATACCTTTTTGGTTGTTTTTATGGTCCAACGATAATGGTAAAATTACCACAAAACCCTAACTGGTTGTCGATCCTCAATAGTTGGTCCTGTGAGTAGGCGTTGGTTCGAGAGCTAATATGTGTAGCCTTTTGAAGTAACCAGTACCAAATACCCGACCTTAGTGGGATAGGGTCGGGTACGAGTACAATGGAAATATCATAGCCTTTAGAGTAACCAATACCCAGTACCCGACCTTTGTAACGTCCTAGCCGGAAATTACTTATTTAAAATAAAAATAGGTAATCTATGAATAACCTTATTTATTAATAAATTCTTTCCCCCAAAACCCGGGAAATTTAAAACTGTTTCAACGCGTCAATTTAAAAGAAATCCATACAGCGTCCCATTATCTCAATTATAAATAAATCATGATATTTGTTAAAAAATAACTCATAAAATTCTAGAAAAAAACAAGTATAAACTCCCATCGCTGATCTTAACTTTGACACTATGCGTCCACACGCTCACCTGCATCACCATTTGCTCCCATGTAACAAGTTATATGATCATCGCCAAAACCCACGTAGAAAGGGTGAGCTCAAATAACACAAATAGATACAACATGACATAATTAAAGCATCTCAAAAATATAATTCATGTTAGCATTTCCCATTCCTCAGTTTCTCGACTTTCAACCCTTACGTTAAATGCCTCTTGATTCTACACCCTTTGATGAGTACACTGATCGATCTTTGCTACACGAGTGTCTACTCACCCCTCCGACTATAGGCCACCACCTAATAGTCCACACGTGGGAATAAATTTCCATGACCACAATCTGCGACACCAAGTGGAGTTCCCCAAAACGAACCGAAGTTCGTAGTTGTCCCCACACTACCAAACTCAATCAAGTGCTCTAAAGAGGGCAATCATCTAGAACCTCATCGTATGAGCCACAATCTCGCACACTCCACTGGACTTTCGAAACCACCAAGCTACAACCTCGAGTGGCCACGTGTTATCCCAATACAAGTTACACCCGTAACTGGGCCCCTAGCCAAAGCATCGCATCATGACCCTCAACCAAAGCTATGTAGAAATCCCTTTGCGATCCAACTCTGCATCCAAAACAGCCTCGCGCGCCTCTCACGTCGCTAGGCGAAATTTGGTTCTAGACTGCTTGACGCACCTCTCGTGCCGCCAGGCGCCAAGCTCCTTCTAGGATTTCTGCTACATAATTCCGCCTAGTAGGACCAACCCTGCTGCCAGGCGTATACAATGGCCACTACCACTATTTTGGACTCTATCGCCTGGCAACTCGTCCTGTGCCGCCAGGCGCCATACCAGTAGGGCAATACTACTGGTCTTTTTTTTTGGCATATTAAACAGGTCCCAAAGGACCCCAAACACACAGTACGCGAATGATAACACACTTAGAATCATCTAGTCATAATAGTATGACTGAATTTTAATGCACACATTCAATCATGCCACAATAATTGTCAATATTGCACATACACTTTAAACAACACCAACAGTGAAGCATACTATCTAGACCACCTCAGGGACATCAATCTCATTCATCAAGGCTTATTCATATAACTGAATTACACTTTCACACACACTTCACTTAACATATTTTCTCAATTAAAATCATATCATCTCTTAAACAGTTGGAAAAATACCACACATCAAGTAAAATATACATCAGTTCAATTTCTACTCAAGTACAGTTCCCTATTAGGTACTGAAACCATCTAACTCAATGCAGCCAACCCCTTTATGTTCATTACCAAGTTAAACATAACCTCATTCATATACATATGTCTCTACTTTTCTACACCCTCTACATACTAAGTTCGATTTCACATAAAATCATGCAATAAAGTCCCAAAACACAAAATCCCAGAACAAGCATCATATTTGCCCCTGTTCTGAGGTGTCGCCTTGCGGCAGATCCTTCGTCGATAGGCGGTGCATCCAAACTTGGGTTCTGCCCAGATTTTTCAACACCTACACGCACCCTAAAACCCAATTCATACATAACACTTGAACTAGTTTTAATGTTCAACGTCACCCAAATTCATGCTACTCCAAATTAATATCACCATCATAAAAAAAATCAAAGCCCATATCATGTAAAATAATCATGGCCCTCATCCCCAATCCGAACATGAACCCTAATTCCCCCAATCATGCGAAGATTCATACAATTGTCACAAAATAAATAATCTCAGATCATATTTCATCATTTCAATCATATATGTACAAAGCGAATCCAATACAAATCCACCATACCATTGATAAACCCAAGAAACAAGGGATCCTAGGTAACACAGTATACGTGGGTTGCCCTCAGCCGCTAGGCAGTTCATAGAGAAACCCATAAAACTAGGTTCAATGATTGGAAGTGTATAACCTTGCCATTCTCGAACTTTTTTCACGTTTTTGGATTTTACCAGAAACTGCCTAGCGACACATGAACTGCCAGGCGACGCATGTGGTAACCTAGTTTTCTAGGTTTCTCTATGAACCGCCTAACGGCTGAGGGCGACCCGCCAGGTGACGTATACTGCGTTGCCCAAGTTCCTTTGTTTGTTTGGTTTATCAGTGGTGTGGTGGATTTGTATTGGATTCGTTTTGTACGTATATGACTGGAATGATGAATTATGATCTGAGATTATTTATTTGGTGACAATTGTATGAATCTTTGCATGATTAGGGGAATTAGATGTCATGTTAGAATTGGGGATGAGGGCCATAATTCTTTTACATGATATGGGCTTTCATTTTTTTATGATGATGATATTAATTTGGAGTAGCATGAATTTGAGTGACATTGAACATTAAAACCAAGTCAGGTGTTATGCTAGAAGTGTGAATTGGGTTTTAGGATGCGTGTAGGTGTGGAAAAATATTGGCAGAACCTAGGTTTGGATGCATCACCTGGTGTGCATGATCTGCCGCCAAGCGACACCTAAGAATAGGGGCAAATATGATGCTTATTTTGGGATTTTGTGTTTTGGGACTTTATTACATAATTTTATGTGAAATCGGACTTAGTATGTAGAGGGTATAGATAAGTAGACACATATGCATATGAATGAGGTTATGTTTAACTTGGTAATGAACATAAAGGGGTTGGCTGCATTGAGTTAGATGGTTTCAGTACCTAATAGGGAACTGTACTTGAGTAGAAATTGCACTGATGAATATTTTACTTGATGTGTGGTATTTTTCCAATTGTTTAAGGGATGATATGATTTTAATTGAGAAAGTATGCTAAGTGAAGTGTGTGTGTGAAAGTGTAATTCAGTTATATTATGGCATGATTGAATGTGTGCATTGAGATTCAGTCATACTATTATGACTAGATGATTGTAAGTGTGTAATGATTCACGTACTATGTGTTTGGGGTCCTTTGGGACTTGTTTAATATGCCAGAAAAAAAGGACCAGTAGCATTGCGCGGGGCAAGGCGCTAGGGGATTTCTACACAGCTTTGGTTGAGGGTCATGATGCGATGCTTTGGCTGGGGGCCTAGTTACATAAATTAATACTCTCTTATCACACTTCAATATTTATAAAAGAAAATATTATGATTAAATAACACAAAATTGGCACACATAGGCTTCGAGCCCAAGTCCTCTCACACAATTAAGTACTCTCAACCACTTGAGCTAGTACTTTTCCACATCATGAAAGTTAGCATTTAATGTCATAAATGCTCCCACTACCCGCCTTTATTTAATATTTATTTATTTAATTGTTTAATTTTTGTGAGTCTTACAACCTTGATGAGATAGGGTTGGGTACGGTACTACGGGAATATCATAGTTTTATGAGTAACTAGTATCTCGTATCCATGCTTGGTGGGATATGGCTAAGTATGGGTACTATGGGAATACCATAGCTTTTGGAGTAACCAATACCCAGTACCCAACCTTGGTGGGATAGGGCCCAATACTGGTACTATGAGAATATCATAACTTTGGAGTAACCAGTACTCAGTACCCAACCTTGGTTGGTATGGTCGAGTACTGGTATTGTGGGGTTGATATGGTGTTTGGAGTAGTGAGTACCGGTAACTAACTATCTGGAGGTAGTGTTAGGTATGGGTAGGACAATATACAAAATATTTCAAAAGAGATAAATTCCAAAGGAGAAGATAAGAAGATTACATTGAACATTATATCAGTTACACACCTCTGTGTTACTACGGTAATATGAGTTAAAGTGAGAAAATCAAGGAACAAATCAAAAGATGAAAAGAAAGAATAATTTAATATAAGAAAGATCACTAGATAAAAGTGAAAAAAATGTTGACCAATGAGTCAAATTCAACTTATGAAGAAGTGATAAATGTGAAGATACACGTAAAATATTCAAAGAACATCAACACTGATTGATTAATCCAAAGAAGGAAACATTTTTTATTTCTCTCTAATTGAATGTTTAGAATATTATCATATTATTTTCAACCAATCATGAGCAAGGGAAATACTCTGTAGATAAAAGACAACATAAGCATATTCAAGAAGAACAAAGCTATAACGAAAATATCATTGAAAGAATGATGAAATTCGAATTAGACAATTACAAGAAAGGAAAGAAGACATAATTCACAAGAAGTAATATACGTAGAAAGTAATATCAAGACAACTATATATACTAAGACCAAGATGAAGAAGACAAGAAGGACACTTGAAAAATATACTGAAACACCGAAGCATTATCATATCAAAAGAGAAAATAAAAGTGAGAATACATAGTGAGGATATACATTGTCAAATCTACATTTTAGAGAGTGATATTAGGGTTGAGCGAAACCATTGTAAATCGTTCACTCAAGGCACTAAAAAATATACTGAAACACTTAAGCATTGCCATATCAAAAGAGAAAATAAAAGTGAGAATACATAGTGAGCATATACATTGTCAAATCTATATTTTAGAGAGTGATATTGGGGTTGAGCGAAACCATTATAAATCCTTCATTGTGTGAAGTATACCCTGAGAGCTTTATTTTACTCTCTTGTATGAGAGATTGTTACTTTCATTGTACTTTAGGGCTCTTGATCTCAGAGGGAGATTGAGACTGATACTTGGAGAGGTTTAAACTCTTGTAACTTGTAAAGGGCTAAACTTGTTGATTCTTAGAGAGGTTAAACTCATACCTGGAGAGGATTGTCTGGTTGTAACCTAGAGAGGTTGATACTCATTCTAGTCAAAGGAGTTCATTAGTGAACATCTTAAGCAAGTTGCTTAAAAGACTGGATGTAGCCTTAGGTGGAGGTGAATCAATATAAATCTTTGTCTGCATTTTTATTATCCTTACTCTTTATTTTAATTTACATATACTATGTTTATTCAAAATGATTATCAAATCTCAACGAACTCTATTCAAGCCCCCCTTTCTGGAGCCACTTTGCACCAACACTACGAAATCAATACATAATGTTACAAACTTTTTCAAGAAGATTTTATGTATTGAATATAGTCTTTTAGATTATGTTCTTGTCATAGAGACCCCATTTTCTCTATAATTCTCTGATAGTACCATTGCGTCACAAAGCCCTTTTGTCTTCAAGACATGATCTTCTTCACAAAGCCCTTTAATCGAGAAGCCTTTGTCAACTCTCACTCCTAAATTATCTTCTTCTATCTGAACCGGTAGAGTCTGGCTAATCTCACTATGGAGACTAGCAATTCAATATACCTACCTTGCACACACATAGTTATTTCCTACCTAGAATCACTTTATACAAATAAATACACATTTATTTTAATACCATAAGTCTAAATTTTATTTGGCCTTTATAACATACAAAAGATACATACATATGCATATATGTTTCCAGTGACTTCTAAACTTAATGCATCTCACTAATGTATTCATTCTTATCTAGGCCTTAATGCCACTGAAAGTAATTTTCAAGCCTTAATATATATATATATATATATATATATATATATATATATATATATCCTTGTATATTCTAGACTTATTGCCACTTATTGATGATTCCCAACCTCAATGCCTTTATCACACTATAATGGCCCCATTGCCTTCATTTTGTACCTTCTCATTCCTTCAGTATCTTGATAAATTCATCAGATGAGTTATCGTCTAATAACTGTAACATCTAATACTTAATGCACTCATCAAATGAGACTATTGTTTGATAGTCATATCATGTGATGGTACATCTCATTATACTACTTCCACTTACATAGTGTGATTAGTCTAATAAGGTTATTGTCTCCTTTTCTTACAAATACAACAATGTCTTAGTTTGGCATTACTTGGCTTCTACATAAATTTCCTTCTTCAAAAATCTTTTAAAAATGTATCATCTGATATAGAATATATATATATATATATATATATATATATATATATATATATATATATATATATAAATTTATACTAATTAATCCTAAATCACTCATTAATACTCTACATAACCTTATAGCACTTTCCATTATATCAGCTATCTCATTTGATCTTGTATTATATTTAAAATGTTTTAAAACTAGGACTTCTATTTCAGTAAGAAAACTTTCATATATTTTTGCAACACTTGAATCAGTCGATATAATGAGTACTGAAATGTTCCTGTTTCTTGATAACTTTTCTTGCAATAGATTTTATCAATAATTCAATCAACCATATAAATCATATTAACATGCAACAATTTCACACAATCGCACTCTTTTGTCATATTAATCACACAACATCAATACATATATTCACAGCTTTTTTGTATTTCAGGGTTCCTTTTACCAAAATATTGTAAAATGGGGTTCGTTGAATTTTTTTTTTAAAAATGGGTCATGTCGTTAGCTAGGAGGACGACTTCCGAGGTGAAGTCGTCATTCCCATGACGGTTTCGCTTTTTTTTATTTTTTTATTTTTTTTTAAATGAATGTCGTTACTTCACGTAACGTTTTTTTTAATAGAGAAGTGAAGTCGTCCTGTAGCATGACGACTTCACTTTTCATTTTTTTTAACTTTTTAGTTTTTCAGTTTTAATTATTTCTTTTTCTTTATTTTATTTTTTAAATATTTCAGATTTCTTTTTTTTTTAATTTAACAGTTTTGTTTATTTTTTTTTTTTTTTATTTTTTTTTAATTTTTTTTATATTTTTTCAATTTTCGTTATTTGTTTTTTTTAAAACTGATTAGTTATCAATATTTTTTAAATTTTTAATTTTTTTTCAAATTTTATTAGATATAAAAATTATATTGATTGTATCTATAATTATTTTTAGTTTATTTTTATTATGTAATTTTATATTATCTAATCTATTTTATTAAGTTTATTTTATTACAAATACAATCAACATAATTTTTGTATCTAACAAAATTTGAAAAAAAATTAAAAATTCAAAAAATATTAATAACTAATCGGTTTAAAAAAAACAAATAATGAAAACTCAAAAATTATAAAAAAATTAATCAAAACTGAAAAATAAAAAAGAATAAGCAAAACCGTTAAATTTAAAAAAAAAAGAAATCTAAAATATTTAAAAAATAAAATAAAATAAAGAAAAAGAAAAAGAAATAATTAAAACTAAAAAACTAAAAAGTTAAAAAAAATGAAAAGTGAAGTCGTTATGCTACAGGACGACTTCACTTTTCTATTAAAAAATATCGTACGTGAGGTAACGACATTCATTTTTAAAAAAAAAAAAAAAAAAAAACCGGTCTTGGGAATGACGACTTCACCTTGGAAGTCGTCCTCCCAACTAACGACATGACCCATTTTTTTAAAAAAAAATTCAACGAACCCCATTTTACAATATTTTGGTCAAAGGGACCCTGAAATACAAAAAAAGCCTATATTCACCATTATCACAATCAAAGAATCAAAATTACATATGATCATAGCTACACATCTCAACACACAATGCACACCAAAAAGTTAGCTTCCCTTACCTAGAAGTTAGTTATGTACTTTATCTTACTGCGCCACAAGATTTTTCATTGAAATATTATTTTACAACAAAATAGAACTTAGATTATTACAATAAACCACCTCTACTAATAAAAAAATGGGTTAAGTATATTTTTAGTCCCTGAACTTTGACACAAAATTGGAATTCGTCCCTGTCTAGAACTTCGATACATTTTAGTCCCTAAACTTTAGAAATAAATGAATATAGTCCTTTTAGCCTAATTATGTTAACTTTTTTTTACTTGTCGAATGCGTTTTCAGGTTAGTATTGGAGTTGTTTACATTGTTTGACACATTCCTGGTTCAATATCTATTGAGAAATGCGTTCGACACCTGAAGAAAAGTTAACATAATTGAGTTTAAAGGACTATATTCATTCATTTTTAAAGTTTAGGGACTAAAATGTATTGAAGTTTCAGACAGGGACGAATTCCAATTTTGAGTCAAAGTTCAGGGACTAAAAACATACTTAACCCTAAAAAAATCACTAAAAGTTTATATTTAACTTAAAAGAATCTCATTGATAGATCCTCTAAGCTACACTAATTCTAAGAAGGATGTACTTACCTATAAACCAACTCTAGTTATATTTACATACAAATCTCTTTACTAGTATGTTGTAGATTAATTTTGATATTCAAAAGGAATAGATACATGAATAGAATTTGTAAAGAGAAATGAGAGAAAATGTAGTTCTAAAGAGAAGTTTTGAATTATAAAATGAACTCAATTTCATTAACTTTTTTTTATTTGAGAAGCCTTTTCAATTGACAATCTAATCAAGTTACATGTTATAAGTATCTATCTTCTCTCGTGGACACTTATTTTCCACTTTTTGGCACATGTGCTCCACAATGGCTTAAGAATTTGATGCAAAACATTATAATTTATGATCTAATCAAGTTACACATAATAAGTATTTATCTTCTATCATGAACACATGTTTCCCACTTTCTAGCATATCCACTCCACCATTGATTAGTCATTTAATGCATCTTTCCACAACTATTCTACTAGCACTAGTGCATTTTTTGCTTTTTAATTTTGCCTATATGCAGTGGTTCCAGTTCTAGCGAAAACAGGCATATGAACATGGTGGCAATTTTATAAATATTGTAAATTTTTAGGCCCTAGTTGCAAAATAACTGAAACATGTTCCCCTTTATGCTTCGATTCCTTTGAAACTGAGACCTAAAGGTTAGCTAGATATTAAATTTTCTCCCTTTTTAAATTACTTTATTTAGGGGAAGAGGAACATGCACTGTTTACAAAAGAATGAAAGCATGTTTCCCTTTATGCTTCGGTTCCTCTATAATCGAGAATTAAAATTTGACCTAAATCTCAAATTTTTTATTGAGGCCAGCGTTTTAGGCTTTGGTTTCTTGGAAACCTGCAACCTAAAAGTTCATTTTAGGCTTCGATTATTAGTACAACTAACGCATAAGTGGAATATGCCTATGTTTTTCTTAATAACCAAGGCCGAAAGTTCTTTCCAAGGTTAAAAATTGGGGAAATTTTCATAAAGTTTCTTGGGTCTTCTTCTTCCTCGCAATTTTCTTCCTCGTCTCCGTTCTCGTTGCGTAGGTGTAGTAGGCCGCCGTCTATCTTCTCTCACAATTTCCATAACATTTGGACCTTAATTGCAAAAACTATATCATTGATTTCATCAAAAACCTTAATTTCAAGCTTAGCACAATTGTATCTTGATACTAATTCGCTATATGAGAAGCACCAAACTCAACATAAAGTTATTTGATGCTAAGAAAACTACCTAACTATACTAGACTAGGCAACTCATTGGCTATATTTCACTTAAGAATTAAAATAATACTAAACTTATTACTTATTTACTTTAAACTTGACTATGACTCAATACAACTATTTGAATGCTCACAAAAACAATCCTAATCCAAACTAAACTATTTAAACTAACTAAGAATACTAGTCTACTATACACTAACCTACTACAACACATGAACTACTACTAAGTCTATCTATTTAGGCTAGAATACTAGATAACACACTAAAGCATGACTATATAACTGAAATTCTATAGAACTAAGGTATTCTAAAAGCTAATTCTAAAACCTACAGTAAAATTCCTTTAAAATAGCATAATTAAGCTAAATTCATGAAACTAACATAAATTGCTTCTTAAACTAAATGTAGACTAAGAACTCACAATTAACAACTTAAAATCACCTAAAAGAATGCAATTAGTCAAGAAAAATTTCAAGGATAACACACTTATCACTTTATTCTAGTGTTTTTGTTGCATAAGCTTGGTTTACATATTGAATTCGTGATTCCATTGCATTTGATCAGTTCTGCATTTGCATTCAAATATTTTTAATGATTTTGAATGTGTTCCAATCATTCATACTGCATAATCTTTATCTTTAATTCTCATGTGCATTTTGTCAAATACTTAGTATACATTATGTTTTCACCATGGCATTTTATCAAACAAATTTCATTTTCGCATGTATACATTGTTTTAAGTAACCCTAGGGATTAGAACTTGTCTTATTCATATCTCCTTATTGTTTTGCATATTCATTGATCATTCTAAATCATTCTAACTTCATATTAATTTGACCATTCCATTCACATTTTATACTATAACATGTTGCAGTTTTGAACATTCCCTTTTATCATTTTTTTATTACTTTGCATGAGTTTTTTTACATCCTTTTATGCTATTTTACATTTTCCCTATAGTCTTCTTACTTTTCGTGGTAAAGTAAGCACAAAATAGCTACTAATAACTTAATTTTCCTGGGATTGACACTTAGGTTGTCCCTATGCTACATTTAGGAGCAACTTATATTAATTAGAGCCTTATGCTACACTTAGGATATCTTACTTAATAAGTGAGATATATCCCAACAATGACACGATTTTAACTAATACGGGGGGACACGTGTCTCACCAAATTTCAATTCTCCCTTTTACATTCTAATTTAACGCATTTATTATTTTATATAACATGGGTAAAGCTCCTTTCAATCGTGCTTGGATGTATGATCGTTGTTATAATGGAAGAAGAAGATTGAAGGACTCTTTTGTGATAGGCATTGAAGAGTATGTCCAAACAACAAGACAATCTAAATATTTTGAGCTTGAAGGTGGGATTAGATACCTTTGCATTAAGTGTGATTGTACAAGGATTTTGAAAAATGAGATTGTCAAAGTTCACCTTTATAAAAAAGGGTTCATACCAAATTACTGAATTTGGACATTACACAATGAAGATATGCCACATGTTTATTTACATGAAGGTGATAATTTTGTCCTTAGAGATGATGTACGTACTTTTGAAATGGAGCAATTGTGTGACATGGAAGAGATGGTGAATAACACTTTGTGTCAATTTGAATCAGCTCAACAACCCAATGACACTAACTTAGAAGAGTGTCCTAATGAATCCAACTAAAGGTTTAATAATTTGTTGGGGGAGGTAAATCAACCTTTATTTGAAGGTGTGACAAACTCTAAATTTTTAGTATGTGTTACACTTCTATCTTATAAGTCTAATTTAAATATTCCCAACCAATGCTTAGATGCTTTCACCGAACTTTTGTTAGATCTCACACCACCAAATATGAGCATGGCAAAAATTTATTATGACGTTAAGAAGTTAGTATCAACGTTGGGATTGAAGGCTAAGAAGATTGATTGTTGTGTGAGTGGTTGTATGCTCTTTTATGATAACGATAGTGGAAAAAAAGATGTAACATTGCTTGAATGTAAATTTTGTCACAAACCAAAATATCACTAAATTCATCAAAGATCAAGGTGCAAAAAGCCAATTGCAGTTAAGTCAATGTTATATTTGCCTATAATCCCAATATTACAAAGAATGTTTGCTTCTATGCAAACTGCGCCACATATGACTTGGCATCATGAAAACCAAAGCCAAGGAATGCAACCATACCCATATGATGGTGAAGCCTGAAAGCACTTTGATATCGCTGTTGTTGGGCGATCAAATTACCACTACTTTAGCAACTTTAGTATTGCCAGTTAGTAGTGAACAAAATAGTTAGGGTTAAGATAACCCTGAGTCGTCTCACAACGAATACGGAATTGATCTCAAATATTTGATTCTTAAAAATACAATTAAAACTAGCAACTATAAAAATAGGGGGGATTTTGATGTGCAAAGAAAATGACACGGAAGATTGTAAACACAGTAATATTAAATAGGTCAATTCCACTGCTTTTTCTAAATAAGATTCTTCATTGGTTATCTAGAGATTATTGTTAAATTAATTATTGTTGTTGA
>Ga0214545_1010525_pt1 | contig 13362 bp, 17 predicted proteins | sample CNSS4metaG_FD_160064 | JGI IMG/M metagenome (GOLD analysis project Ga0214545, IMG submission 160064) | Root nodule microbial communities from cowpea collected in UCLA plant growth center, Los Angeles, California, USA - CNSS4 | ecosystem: Host-associated > Plants > Roots > Nodule | place: USA... | reverse complement strand
ACCCCTATCCCGAGCCACAACTCAAAGGATACGTTCCGAGCCACAACTCAAGGAACTCCAGCATCATCACCTCTGAAGCATTACCAGAACCTTGTAGAACACCCTACGAAGTCCAACAACTGGGACTCACAGCATCTAAAACCGCCTAGCGGGGGACACGTACCGCTAGGCGCCACAGCTTCCAGACCTCCTGGCGGGGGACACGTACCGCCAGGCGCCAAGCGCCTCAAACTCACCAGGTCTGCAACCACCGCCTGGCGGGACAGTCTACACCGCCAGGCGGACGCTGATCCAGGGACCACTGTTCGCGTCACCGCCGCCTGGCGGAGCCTATTCAACCGCCAGGCGCTGTATCAGTACAGCAGCACTCCACTTGCGTTCTCTGTCACGAGTTTTCATGGTTCACTCCTTCCCGCTTCCAGCGCCCTCCCCACTAACTGACTCGTAACACGTCCCTTAGACTTGACCTTACACAATGTCCTTTCATCAATAGACGTACTTTACTTGGAACCATTGCCTAGTCTAGGTTCACATACTCTTGGTATAATTTTAGTGTAATTCTCCCTTTTTGCCAAACTGTATTCCTGCCCCTACTATACTTGTCCCCTTTTTCTTTCCCCTTTTTATAATTTACTTAGGTATACTAGTCCACCTCACTATGTTTTACACTTACTTCTACTATACTTAGATTATGTTACCACTATCCAACAAGACCTCTCAAGGTCCAATGTTGCCTCCACCCAATTATAAGACTCATTCCAAAACCTCAAATACAATTATCCCTTGTTATTCTAATCCACTCATCCTCGCATACCATATCCGCCATCTATACCATTCCATTCCATCCACTCTTGTCCCTATGATTCCTAAACTTCAACCAATGTTCTCACTTTCTTCAGCAAGCGTCCACTGACACTCAACACTCACTCAACCACGACGATTACACCTTCTGCACAACTACCTACGTCGCCTGGCGGCCAGCTTCCCGCCGCCAGGCGGTGCATCAGTTCTGGGCCTTCCCAGAATTTCCCAGCACACGTATCTCAATTAGGTTTCTTCCTTTACGAACCCTCATCACATACAATTCCAATACAATTACAGTCCCAACAATTCGATATATAATTACAATGCCCCACTACTCCCATATTCCAATTTCACAGGGACCCAGTTCAAACCACAATTACTGATCTCCCACAATCAACCCTAAACTCATATGCACTGTTCCATCAATTTATGGTTTCGATTATGTTACAATCCAATAAAACACATGTCAAATTAGTCCCTTACATTTACCACTAACTTTTTATCCATTCAAACTCACCCTGAACCCAAATCATACTAAAATCGCTTGACACTAACTCGCGTCGCCTGGCGGATGATCATCACCGCCAGGCAATTCATGAGAAAATTCCAGAAACGGGTGAAACCATATGCGTCGCCTGGCGGTCGGGTATGTACCGCCAGGCGGTTCCTTCCCAGGAACCCAGAAATAGCAGAAACAGCATGCACCGCCTGGCGGCTATGAAACAGCCCGCCAGGCGGTTTCTGGAAAATTTCCAGAAATTCAGAAACCCGATAACAGCAGGGAATTAATACGTCCAATTTACATCACAAGGTATATAAAACAGATTCATACATGGAAACTAACGTGAAAACTCCCCTAACCTGGTTTTTCTCCGCTTAAAGCTTGACGATTAAATGTCCTCTCTTCACCAATTAGCTCCTTAGCCTTCTCTCAATTCAGCCCCCAAAAGACCACACACCAAAACCTCTCTCACACTCTGATTTACGCTCACTTTTTCTGGTATATTCGCAGACTTGCCAAACCTTTGCTATTAACCCACTTTTTCCTTTTTAAAGTGTGCCTAAAACTAGGTTATTATCCTAAAACGAAAATTACCACTTAATGGTGGTTAATTCCCATTCATTGTCTCATTAAGACCTGTTTCACAACCACCCTTATTCTGCCATTCCCCCAGAATTTCCTCAACTCTTCATATTCAAGCCAAAGCCAAAATATCAAAAATAAAGTTTAATATAAGTTCTCTAAGGCTTGAACCCATAACCATGAAGTTGCCAAATCAATATCAAACCGCTTAACCAAATTCATATTTCATGCTAACAATCATAATTCAATTATCATATCATAACAGAACATGCTTACATAGATTTAAATAATAAAACAATAACACAAAAGTTAGCATACATAGGACTCGAACCCAAGTCCTCTCACACAATCAAAGTGCTCTCAACCACATGAGCTAGCACTTTTCCACGTCATACCAATCATCATTTAATGTCATATTTATTATCCCTCCCGTATTTATTAATTAATTATTTATTTAATTAATTAAATTCTGCGGGTCTTACATAAAACTTTTTGACCGCCTTATAATTGACAGATAAGGATAACTCCTCCCCATCCATCCTTGTGAGAATTAGTGCCCCACTAGAAAATGCTTTCTTCACCATGTATGGGCCTTCATAATTTAGAGTCCACTTACCCCTATGATCATTTTGTATAGGCAAGATCTTTTTCAAGACTAGCTCGCCTTCATGGAACACTCTCGGGCACACTTTCTTGTCGAACGCTTTTTTCATCCTTCTTTGGTATAATTGTCCATGACACACTATTGTTAGCCTCTTCTCCTCAATGAGGTTAAGCTGGTCAAACCAGGCTTGAACTCATTCTGCCTCTTCCAATTAGGTCTCCATTAACACTCTTAAGGATGGGATTTCTAGTTCGAAAGGTAGTACTGCCTCCATTTCGTATACCAGAGAACAAGGCGTTGCCCCAATTGATGTACGTATCGAAGTACGATACCCATCCAAAGCAAAAGTAAGCATCTTGTGCCAATCTTTATATGTAACCACCATTTTATGTACAATTTTCTTGATGTTCTTATTAGTAGACTCGACTGCCCCATTCATCTTTAGACGATAAGGAGAAGATTATGTTGTTGAATTTTAGATCCTTCACACAATTCAACCATCATTTGATTGTTCAGGTTGGTGGCACTATAATTGATTATCTTGTTGGGCAGTCTGTACCTACAAATCAACTCTCTTTTTATGAATTTAGTCACAACTTTTCTAGACACATTGGCGTAAGAAGCAGCTTCCACCCATTTAATGAAATAATCAATTGCAACCAGTATGAAGCGATGTCTGTTTGAGGCTTTTGGCTTTATAACTCCAATAACATCTATTCCCCACATTGAAAACAACCATGGTGTAGACATTACGTTTAGAGTAGTGTGTGCCATATTGATATTATTCGCATACTTCTAACATTTTTTTCTTTTTCTTCTTTCTTTTTTTTACACGTATCATTTTTTTTGTTTTTTAAAATAAAAATAAAATAGTAATAATAATAATAAAGACAAACGGAAAAAAGAAAGAAAATAAATAAATAAAAATAAAAGTAATAATAATACGAATAATAATAGAATAAAAATAAAATAAAAAAATAATAATAATAAAAAAAGAGCCAAGATAAGATGAAAATTTGAAATAAAAAAATAAAAACATAAAATGAAAATCAATTAAAATAGAAACAATAAATATAAAGTAAAAGAAAATAAAAAAAATAAAACAAGAAAAGAAAAAAAGAAAAGAAAAATTAAAGTTGAAACAAGATAAAAAGTAAAACTAAAAAAAATGTATATATTTGTAGTCAATTCATTGTTCACTATTTTTGTATTATTATTATTTTTTAAAATTATTTTTTAAGTCAATTTTTGTTATCCGAACAAAATTGGGTGATGACAGGATGGATGAGATGCAAAACAAATATGAGGAAGAGCTGAGAGTCCTGCATGATGAAGACAGTCATTCGATAGGGACAAGGCACGAAAGCCCCAATGCCATCTACCCTGACCCTGTCAGGATCGACCAAACAAACACGTGACAAATCAGACTACACGGTTTAGGATGGTAGCTTCTGAGCCAACAAAGATCACAATCCATTCGCAACTACGATAGATACGACCGAAATGCACCTATTCACCATGGGTATTATGGATTCTCTATTACCAAACAACTGGAGGATGCATGTGTTTGAGAAATATGATAGGTCCACTTACCCTGACGAGCATATAAGGATGTTTGTGACTCAAATGGTGCTATATACAACGAGTGACACCATTTGGTGTAGAATCTTTTCTACCTCGTTGAAAGGGGAGGCCATGGCTTGGTTTTCACAACTGTCGAAAAATCCATTGACTATTTCACCATAATCCAATCCTGATTTGGAGCTCATTTTACCATAAGCCGACCACACCATTTGACTTCAATTGCCTTGGTCCAGGTAGGGGAGAGAAGGACGAGTCCCTTCGAGCATTCATGGATCGGTTTGGAAAATTTGCATTACAGATAAGGAACCTTAGCCTCAAAGTGGCCATGCATCACATAATCATCGCTTTACAACTTGAGTCGTTTGTAGATAGTTTTTGCATGTAAGCAGTAGAGAACTCAGATGAACTTAGCCAACAAGCGGCTAAGTTTAAGCAGGTTGAAGAAATGAGAGATTTTAGAAAGCAGATGTGAGCGGATTAGACACTTCACGAAAAGAAAGGAATGGACAAAAAGTTGTTTGGTAAAAGTCATGACTTAAGACCCAAGGAGTCAATAAAAGGTCCATGTTTTCGCTAGTATACCCTTCTAAACATGCCTCGTGCGAAGAGCTTAGAAGTGTCCCTCAACGCGGACCTAATTCTCGCACCAAGAAGGAAACCAACCCCTAAGGAATACGATAAGAGCTTATCCGGGTTAGGCACCTGAAGAAGTTTGTTAAAACCATTTGGTTGAAAGAAGCTCACCCCAAAGGCGTAGCTCACACAAAATCCCTCATAGTGTCGCCACTAGGTGTAGTTGGTATAAAGAGAGATCATAAAGGAAGAGCTAAAGCGAGATTATAAGATAACAATGCCCCCGATCATTCTCACGGACGAAGACTTCAAAGTTATTGATCTTGACTAGGACGATTCCATGCTAACTATGTTGAGATTCTAGACTTCAAAGTGTTTGTTAACCAAGGTAGCTCAATCAACATTTTGTACTGGAAAAATTCCAAAAGATGGATATATTTGAAGACCTCATTGTGCCTTATAATGAGCAAATCATTGGATTTTTTAGTAAATGATTAGATATAAGGGCATATTTAGATTGGTGAACACGAATCGATACTGGCCAACATATATGGGAAATTCAGATTCGATATCTCTTAGTTAAGGCCAACAAATCCTATAATGATTTACTCGATAGGCCATGCTTGAACACATTTGAGGCCACAGTGTCCACACCCCCATTTGGCAATGAAATTTCTCTCGAACAAGGGTAAGATGTGCATTATGCATGACGATCAAAAGGAAACAAAGGAGTGTTATGTTGCTAGCTTGAAAATGACTCTATACGTCCCACCTAGGAAGGTCCGGCGATCGAAGGTGGCCATGGCCGATCCTGATCCTCAAACTGAATGGAACTTTAGGGAACCATAAAACTGAGGATTGACATAATGGAAGGACAAACTACACGTCTAATCCAAACCTCGATCGAGAACAAGAACAATTATTGATGGTCGTCCTCGAGTTTAATAAAGATTTGTTCGCATGGACATCTGCCAACATGTTTGACATACAACTGAGGGTAATGTCGCACAAGCTGGCCATTTTTTAAGAAGCCAATTAGTCGCCCAAGAAAAGCGACATCTAGGCGAAGAACCAGTAAAGGCAGTAGAGGTAGAGGTGAAGAAATTACAAGATGCCAGCTTCATCAAGGAAGTCAAGTATATAACCTAGTAGATGAACGTCGTACTAGTGAAAAAATTGATCGGTCAGTGGAAAATGTGCAGTGACTTCACAAACCTTAACATGGTATGCCCCAAAGTCGTATAAGCTCTACCGAGCATTGATCGACTAGTAAATAGTGTGGCCAATCATCAAGGTCTTAACTTTTCGGATGCATATTCAAGATATAACCAGATACCAAAGTACCACCAGGATAAAGAAAAGACTGCATTCATAACCGAATCGGCAAATTTTTGTTATCTGGTCGTGCCATCTGACCTCTAGAATACGGGAGCGAATTACGAAAGACCAATGGAAAAGATCGTCTAGAACCAAATAGGTAATAACATGGAGGTGTATGATGATGATATGGTTTTTAAATCAACATCGATCGACAAATATGTAGAAGATCTTGTTGATGTATTTTGCCAAATTAGGCATTACAACATGCGACTAAACCCTGCCAAATGTGTCTTTGGTGTGGAAGCACGGAAATTCTTAGGTTTCATGTTCACGAGAAGGCGCATAGAGGCCAAACCCGACAAGTGTACGACCATCCTAAACATGGGAAGCCCTCAAAATTGGGAAGTAATACATTAGTTGGCCAGTTGAGTTTCTTATTTAGATTCTTACACCAATTGGCGAAAAAGATAAAACCGCTTTTGAAGATCATGAAGAAACAAACAATGATTAAATGGGATGAGCGATGTGAAGTCGCCTTCTTAGACATAAAGGTCCCCTTGGCTACCTCGATCGTAATGGTTAAACCAATTAGCAGTCAAAAATTACAACTATACCTATTGGTATTAGAAGGAGTTATCAACACAACCTTGATCGAAGAGGCTTCCGAGAAAAGGCTCATATACTTCATTAGTAGCGTATTGTAGGATATCGAAACTCGATATCAACAGATCGAGAAAATATTGCTAGCAGTTTTAAAGGCGACAAGATAACTAAGGTCATATTTTCAAATCCATAAAATAGTTGTCTGAACAAATCACCCCATAGCCAAAATTTGAAAAAGTTGGATCTACTCGAAAGGATGATTGGATAATTTGTCGAGCTGTCAGAGTTCGTTCTCCAATTCCAATCACGTGGTTCCGTTAAAGGACAACACCTTGCAAACTTTGTAGTAGATCTAAAAAGCAACCAACCCTGTTCATGGACGATTCGTAGGACAAAAAAGGAGAAGAGGCAAGAATAATTCTAGAGGGACCAAACTGAATCACAATTGAGCACTCCTTGATTTTCAAGTTCAAGGTGTTAAATAATCAAGTAGATTATGAAGCTTTAATAGCCGGATAAACCTTGGCTAAGGATGTGGGACCATATAAGGTTGATTGCTAAACTGATTCACAACTAGTGGTCAATCAAGTTAAGGGAACGTTCCAAGTCAAGGATACCTACTCCTCCATTTTACCACATAATGACACAACTTATGAATGATTTTGAAGTGATCAACCTAGAGTATATTCCTCAAACAGGAAACATAAGAGCTGACTTGTTGTCCAAGTTAGTAAATGACAAAGAGAAAAGGCAATTATATATGGTGACTTAGTAGATCTTTGTGAAATCCACAATTGAAGAATGCATGAGTGCATTTGTGGCCGATTAGGAAGATTGAAGAAAAGAAATCAAAGTTCTAATGAAAAGATATGACGAAGGTCAAAAGGTCAATCATGGGGATGCCTGACAAACCATGCAATATAGCATCATTGGATAAAACTTTTATAGAAGGGGGTTTTCAACGAACTATACTAAAATACATCTCTAAAGATGAAGCCCAATACATTATTGACGAACTATACAGTGGCGCCTACGACCTATATATAGGACACAAAAACAATGAAAACTCAAATCTTGATAGCAAGATATTTTTTGCCAACCCTAGAGACTGATTGTAGACGCTTTGTAGATAGATGCAAGAAATTCCAAGAACAAGATAACAATGTTTAGGTTCCTGCATTGGAGTTGCACAACATAACATCCCCATGGTCATTCTTGCAATGCAGAATGGACATTGTGGGATTAATCCAAATAAGTTGCGCTTAGAAAAGTTTATACTAGGTTATGTAGACTACTTCATGAGGTGGGTAGAAGTAGGTGCCCTAACAACCATCACTACTAGGCAAGTGCAAGTGTTTGTATGGAAGAGGATTATATGTCGGTTCGATCTTCTGAACATGATCTTCACGAACATTAGGAAATAGTTGATTGACAAGTTGGGAAAGTTCTAGAAAAATTTAGGCATTAAACATGCCACAGTTGTTATCGAACACCTTGAAATGAACAGTCAAGGTGAAGCTATGAAAAAAAACATTGTTGTTGAGCTTAAACAACTATTAGAGGATGCAAAAGGAACATGGGTAGACAAGTTGCCTAGAGTACTATATATGGACATATCGATATTCACTGCATGGTTCAACGGGGAAAACACATTGTAACCTGACATACGACACAAATGCGATGATGCTCGTCAAAATAGGTGAGCATTCTCTCAAAAGACAAATACATGATATGAACATCAACATCGAGCAATTAAGAGCTGAACTCGATAGTATGGCCGAATAAAGGGAAGTATCTATAGTTCGAGCAGAAGGATGCATGTGCAAGATAGAACGAAGATACAATGGCAAGGTCAAGCCAAAAATATTCATAGAAGGGGACTTAGTACGAAGAAAAATGAACAATGCCCAGAAGAAGTTTACACATGACAAGCTCGCACCGAACTAGGAAGGATCATTAGGGTGGCTGAAAATCTGAAGAATGCTGCATATTGACTGGAGGATCTGAGCGGAAAAGTTGTACCCAACACTTGGAATGCGTCCCATCTTAAGTTTTATTTTAGTGAGTCTTATGTATTCTCCGATCAATGCACTTTTCCCTATCACTATCATTTTTCCCTAATGAGGGTTTTGGCTGGGGAGGTATTATTAAGGCATCCATGGCAATAAAATCATGTTCTCCCAAGTATCGTTTATATTTTTCTTGCATCATTATGATAATCGGTTAGGGATGAGTTCTAATAAAAGAACTCCTAAGAGCGATCGTACAAATATCAGTCAATTAAGGACAAGTTCTAATAAAAGAACCCCTACCGAGTAGCCTAATAACTTATGTTAATTGATTAAGGAATAGTTCTAATAAAGAACCCCTACGGTTGTTAATCTATCAGTTAAGGAAGAGTTCACTAATGAACCCTTACCGATCGAATTGAAAACTTGGTTAGAATCATTAAAAATCAATGTGTCCCAAGATAGTAACAAACCAACTACGATCGGCAAAAAATGACATTGGAGAAAACTTCTCAATACATAAAGTAACATCATCAAATGGCTCCCCTATAATAATTAAAAACTTAAAAGACTAGGGTGGTGTTGCGCTATTATTGCCTGACCCACTTCTTCAAGTTTGACGACCAAGGTGGTGTTGTGCTTTACCAAGCCACCCATCGTCTCTTTGTCTATCTGATGATCCAGTAGCAGATCGCCCACTTGCCTTGGAAGACGACGTGTTTCATCGACTAGGTTTTTCTCCTCCGCTATGGCGACCGATTGATGAGCCTCAAAATTTTCCTTGTTTCTCTAGAAGCCAACATGGGCAGCTATAACGTCTTTTTGTCATGCTTCCAGGTTAGCATTAGTCCAGCTAGGTGTTAGACAATTCCTTCTCGAGATGGTTAATAACAACCTTATTAGCACTCAAAACAACCTTAGTGCTCAGCAAAGCTAGTCGCACACTCAACTCGGTGAAGCCATCCACTATTTCCCTCTTAGTGATACCTTTCAATAAATCCTTATTTGTCGCGCTTATCTTGAATGAGAGACCTTGGAATCCAGATGCAACTCGATCCCGAAAATGTCGCCGACCAAAGGCGTCAACGTCCCATCCTTAGCCTGTCGGTTCTTCTTCTACGATCGAGTGGAAGAGAATTTCTCTCATTGGCGGTTGGATCCCTTCTTCTTCCTTCCTTTCTCCTTCCCTATATCTTGCTCGGTTGGAAGAACATTTGTTAAGAGGGGGAAGCCTCCAAGATAGGTTGTTCCACCCCTTCCACATCGATAATGGATGGAGGCAATTAGGAAGATGTGGAGGAACGATGGGACAAACAAATAATTACGATAAATGATTCAACCTTAAAATTTGGACGCTACGTCGCCAGCATGCAAAACCAATCTAATTTCTTTGGATTGCTGAAAGTCGCGATATGTGGAAAACAAAAAAAGGTTTAACTAAGATCATTGCACAAGATCGGAGACCCATAACAATTGAGAAGACTTCTGGTCGGGAGAGGATGGGAGAGTTGATTGAGAATCGTAGCAATGATGTCCCATCAAAAGTAAACAGAGATGGACGCCACAACATTATCCATTCAAGATTTTGGTTCCAATACAAGGGAAATTTGGGTTCACCATCAATGTAAGAAATGAGTGATAACTCTATCGTTAAGCGATCAAATTAACATTACTTAACTCTAGCAACTTCAGTATTGCCAAATTAGTTGTGAACTATCTAGATAAGGTAAAGCTAACATTGAGTCGTATCCCAACGAGTACAAAATTGATTTTTTATATTTGACTCTTATAAGAAAGCTATCCTAATGCAATTAAACTATATGATGATAAACAAAAATTAAGAGAAGAATTTAAGAATGAAATAGAAAATTAATAAAAGACTTAGAAACAATTATAATAAAACAGACCAATTCCATTGCTTTCAATATAGATTCTTCATCGGATCTTCAGATTATTGTTCAATTTTAACTATTATTTTTTACTTCAAATTTAATTAAAGTAAATTCTTAATTAATTTGTTGGCGTTCTTACTATTAACCAAAGTAAATTCTCAATAGAAAGTAAGAACTTTGTAGATTTATCATAGTAGATTCAATCAAAGTACATTCTCAATTAAATATTACTATGCTTAATCATGTCTAGTCTTTTACCTCTAAAATCAAGCAAAAAGCTAATTAACCATAGTAAATTCTTCATTAATTCTAATTAAAGTTTTTACCTCTAATCAAAGAACATTCTCAATTATTAGCAAAAATCCATTTAATTACATGAAAGTTTCTAAATTTAATCAAAGTAAATTCTCAATTAAAGTTAAAAACCCTTAAATTCATTTGATTAACATACATGTAGATTAAAACATGTCACTAATTAGCTATGAAGTAAAATCATTACTTTTCATGTGATTCAGAGATAAAAGACATAGATGAATGAAAGTAAAAACAATAATCAAAAGAACAAAGACATTATTTTAATTTAACCTTAGAATCCATAGTGAAATTACAGTGGAACCAACCTTACAAGCTTAGCCCTCCATGGATTGGATGGAATACATGATAAATGACTTGGATGCCAAAACCAGAGAGTTGCTAAGTATCTTTCTCTTGCTCCCTTAGGTCTCTTTATATAGGCATTGTTTGGACTTGGACTTTATCCGTTCTGCTGATAAATCTTTTATCTTTCTTTAATTAATTAGCAACTTAATTTCTGTCCAATTTCCAATTTCGTCTCTCTTGTTTTAACATTTTTGCAAATTTAATCAGAATTTGACCAAAACTGACTGTTTGACCAGCCATGATCAATTGACTACCCTATGAGAGGTTGACATGTGGCAATGTGCTTTCTCTCTCCAGAATTAGGGTATCTCAAGTGTTACTTCCATGGTTGACAGTTGTTGCGATGCTTCCAAGTGAGTGGTGCTCTTGTGGTTGCTCTGACGAATGATGCAGATGCGAATCTAGCTCGCGGTGGTACATGGTGGTTCGGTAACGAGTGGCGCGATGGTGGCAATGTCAAAGGAGGTGTTGGAATGGAGGTACTGTTTCTGGCTCGCGGTGGCTGATTATGGTGCTACCATTGCATGTGCGTTGAAGGATTCCTTGCGTACTACCATGGAGGTTTCGCGGTGGTTGTTGTGTGCACTGCAATGGTGATGTTGTTCATAGTGTAGAGAGCTCATGAAGGTGCAGAAAGTGGTGCTTCTCTACAGATTGCGCTGTGGTTACTGGTGTCGTGAACTGCCACTGGTTTGGCTTCGTTCACTGATGGTTTCGTGGCTACTTCGACGTTGATGAACTCGCAAATTGTGAGCCAACATTGGTTCGTTACGGAGAGGGTGATACGCGTGATGGTGACGCTAGCTGCAATGGCAGAAACGTGTTCGTGCTCGTAGTGTAGGTGATGGAAGTTCAGACACTGCCATGGATGCGTGAATGAAGCTTTTCATGGAGGTTGCGGTGGTTGCCGACGGATGAAGCTCTGCAGGTGTGGCAACAACATGAAAATGGAGGCTAGGGTTTCATGTGTGAGATGGAGGAATATGATGACATGGCAGTGTATGGTTAGCCCGTTTAGTGAGTGGAGGATCATGACACGCGTCATCCATGTGGTTGGACAGATTTGGAAGGTGAGGATTGCCACATGGCATGATTTGGTTGAGTTGGGTTAAAGTTGTGGGAGGTGTGCAACTTAATAGAAACTAGGGGTGTAAAACAGGTTTTTAGGTGGTCCACTTGAGGGAGAAGTGTGTAAAATAAAAACTGGTGGTGCATTTAGCTCTTGACTATTTCTTTCTAGAATTTACTAATTTTGGAATTATTTTGTAACTTTAAATATTTCAAATCCACACTTTTAATGACTCAAATTAAACTTTAGCTGCATCAACAAACGTTAGAACATCCAATAATATTTTATGCAACTAAAATCAATTTTTACGCCATTTTTAACTTACGTACTCAATAAATACAATAACCACAAATCCTAATTAAATCAATCCTTAAGCACAAAAATTCTATTAAATCCCCAAATTTAAACATTAAATGAGGGCAAAAATTTGAACTCATCACACACCCACACTTATCCTTTTGCACTCCTGGGCAAAGTTGAGCAATTTCACAACTTTGTTCTGAGGTCTTTTATTCCATATCTTCACTGAATCAAAGGAATGAATACAACTGGAAACAAATCAATCTTCTAGAAATCAAGTTGTCATGCACATACAAACGAAAAGATTCTATTTTTCATACATGAGTTAATCTTTTGAGTTCACAAGATAATCAAATATGAAAGAGAGTGATGGGTGCGTATTTTTGCCCTCATTTAATGTTTAACTCTGGGTATTTAATTGAATTTGTGTGCTTAAAGAGTGATTTAATTGATAATTCTGATAATTAGGTTGTTTGAGCTTGTGTGATAAAAATGTCTTAAAAAGTGATTTTTAGCTGCATAAATTATTTTTGGATATTTTAACGTTTGTTGATGCAGCTGAAGTTAAGTTGAGCTCATGGAGGTGTGGAAATAAATTGATTAAAGCTTCATGACACATTAAAGATAAATCCAAGAATAAGAAATTATCAAAAGCACAAAAATTCAAGCCAAGCATTGCATGAAGACGGCAAGAAAAGCTTGAAAAAGTGAAGAAGTTTGGCTAAACCAAGAGGAGAGGAACAAAAAAATTGGACCTTGCGGTTTTCTTTATCTTTATGATAGAAGATAATTTGGAAAAAATATATCTTTAGATATTTTATTTGATATTTTTAAATAATTATCTTATTTAATTATATCAT
>Ga0214545_1010522_pt1 | contig 13370 bp, 12 predicted proteins | sample CNSS4metaG_FD_160064 | JGI IMG/M metagenome (GOLD analysis project Ga0214545, IMG submission 160064) | Root nodule microbial communities from cowpea collected in UCLA plant growth center, Los Angeles, California, USA - CNSS4 | ecosystem: Host-associated > Plants > Roots > Nodule | place: USA... | reverse complement strand
AGCCCTTGAATCCTTCTGTTTGTTTTCCTTCAACTCCTTCTTCTGAGCTGTAGTAAGAGTGGAAGTGTCTTCTGGAATAGTGAATCCCTCTTCTATAATGTCCCATAAGTCTTGGGAGCGAAAGAATATCTTCATTTTGACACTCCAAAAATCATAATTTTCTCCGGTCAAAATAGGTACTGGAATTAATGATGTTTGATTGGTAGTGGTCATAGGTTGAGAGAATATTTTGGAAGTAGTATAGAATGGAGTTCTAATTTTTTTGAAGTAGTTGAAAAATTTATCTATGCCTAGTAGATGACCGAACCAGCCTCTGATACCACTGATAGTATTTTGAGGTTGTGAACGGGATAGTTGAAGGGATAGAGAAAATATGTAGATAGTAGAGTGTGAAAGTAGTAGTTGGAGAAGTGTATTTTGTAGTTGAGAGTAGTTGTATTGGATGTTGTATTAGTTATTCTTCATGTTACAAATGGTAGGATACATGGGTATTTATAGACCCATAGATTATTCTAGAAACTCCTAGCTAGAACTAATGCAAATAGTTCTAGATCTTTCTACATAGTAGAATGTTTTTGACTTTTCTTCCTATCCTAAGCTTTTCTCCAATACTCTAGAAGTTTCATTACATTTCAATAACTCTATCTTAGATTTTTTCTAGATTGTTCTAGAGTTTGCATTATACTTTAATAATGCCTTTGCTTTACTCTCTCTTCCACATCATTTATGCTCCCCAGTCACCATGCACCACCTAGCATTGCTTTCTTACTCCTAATTAACCTACAAAGCAAATAAACATAGATTAGCATGTTGGCTTAAGTCAAGTCAACTATAGTCAACAAGTCAAACCTAGTCAAAGGTCAACAAGTCAACTAAAGTTGATTCAACTAAGTCAACTTTGGGAATAAAAAATAACAAACACAAATGAAAGGGATGAAGGATTAGTGAACTTCCGTTCTAAACACGCTTAGTCTTTTTAAGCATGTGCCTCCATCCTTTGTTGGGGTCAATCCTTCATCATCTAATAAAGTAATGTTTTATCTCAATATGTTTAGTTTTAGAGTGTTGTATTGAATTCTTAGTTAGATTAATCGAACTAGTGTTATCACAATACAAGGGTACCTTTACCAACTTCACACCATAGTCTAAAAGTTTATGCTTTAGCCTTATGATTTGAGCACAACCATGACCAACTGTTATATACTCTACTTTAGATATGAAGAGTGCCATATAAAGTTTCTTCTTCTTATTCCATGATATCAAACTTGAGCGAAGTAGGTGGGTGACAGGTTCCACTTGTCATAGTTAGAATCTGAAAATCCATTAAGAGTTATCTTAGAATTACCTGGATACCATAATCCAACATTGATTTTCCCTCTTAGATACTTGAGAATTCTCTTTGCAGCTTTGTAACTTGACTCCTTTGGATTGGATTGAAATCTTGCACATAAGCACACATTAAATTGAATATTTGGCCTACTTATTGTCGGATAGAGCAAAGAACCGATCAACCTTCTATATTCCATTGAATTAACTTGTTGCCCAGCCTCATTTAGTACATGTAACAGTCTGCGGAGATGGGAGTGGAAGCTTCTTTGCAAGTCTCCATTTCAAACTTTTTCAACAAGTAAAAATAGTATTTTAACTAGCCTAAAAATGTTCATTGCTCGAGTTGTGACTTGCAGTCCTAAAAAGTAGGTTATCTCACCCATCATAGTCATTTTAAATTCAACCTGCATAGCTGCAACAAACTCTTCACACAGTGTTATCACTTGAACCAAAGATAATATCTTGAACATATATACTTTAATAAGTATTATATCAATTTCATGTTTTCAAATGAAGAGTGTTTTCTCAACAACACCTCTAGCATATCCTTTTGACAAAAGAAAATTTATTAGCCTTTCATACCACTGTTGTGGTGCTTGTTTCTAATCATACAAGACCTTTTTTAATTTAAAAACATGATTAGGATAAAGGTGATCTTCAAAACCAGTAGGTTGTGATACATACACTTTTTCATTTAAGAAACCATTCAAGAATGCAATTTTCACATCCATTTGGAACAATTTAAAAGTACTCATGCAAGCATATACTAATAGTAACCTCACAGTTTCTTGCCTAGTCACAAGTGCATATATTTGATCAGAATCAATTCCTTCCCCTTGATTATACCTTTTAGCCACTAGCCTAACTTTATTTCTAACTATATTGCCATTTTCATATATTTTATTTCTAAACACCCATTTAGTACCAATTATATTCATGTCATCACTTCTAGGAACTAGAGACCACACATCATTTCTAGTGAATTGGTTAAGTTCATCTTACATAGCAATAATCCACATACTATCATTTAAAGTATCATTCACATTCTTAGGTTCAACTTGTGAAACAAATGCAACATATTCACAAAAATGAAGTTTGTGTCTAGTGGATACTCCCTTATTAATGTCACCAATGATGTTGTCCTTTGATAGCCCTTTAGTAGCAATCCAGTTCTTAGATAAGTAGTTGTGAACTATTGTTTCAGTCAACTGAATTTCCTTTTCAACTTATTCATTTATTGCTCCAAATTGATTTTCCAAGATTATATCTTCCTCATCTGCGCCATTTAACACTTGATCTTGCAATTTAAAGTTAGATTCATCAAATACAACATACATATACTCTTTAACAGTCGTTAACATTTTATTATATACTCTATATGCATCACTATTTGTATCATAACCAAGAAATATACCTTCAACTACTTTAGCTTGAAACTTGCCAGGTTGTTCTTTTCCATTATTCAAAATGAAGCATTTACAACCAAACACTTTTAGATGAGTCAAAACATGCCTTCTACCTTTGAAAACCTCATAAAGGGTTTTCTCCAAAATAGGCCTAAGCAACACATGATTTAAAATATAGCTAGATGTGTTGATTGCATCAGTCTAAAAGTATTTTGGTGACAAAGTTTCATTTAACATGGTCCTAACAAGTACTTCAAGTTATCTATTCTTTCTTTCAACTACTCCATTTTGTTGTGGACTTCTAGGAGTTGAAAAGTTGTGTTTTATACCATGTTTTTTTCACAAAAATGTTCAAATTTTTCATTTTGAAACTCTCTACCATGATCACTTCTTATGGAAACAATTTTAGAACACTTTTCATTTTCTAAAACCTTGATAAGCCTTTTAAAAGCATGAAACATATCATTCTTGGTTGCGAAAAATAATGTCCATGTGAATCTAGAATACTCATAAACTATTACTAATTCATAGAAGTTTCCACCAAGACTCATTGTTCGTGAAGGTCCAAATAGGTCCATGTGAAGTACCTCCAAAGGTATTTTAGTTGAAACAATTTCCAGGTTTAAAAGAGACCTTGGTTATTTTTCCCTTTTGGCATTCTTCACATACTTTATCCTTCTCAAACTTGAGTTTTGGTAATGTGACAAAGCCTTTTATGTCATAATCATGTATCATCCTCTTTTTAAGAAAACATTGTATGTTATTTCATGCATTATGCAAATCAAGCAAGTAATGTTATTAACTCTTTTCCCTATTAACACTATGCTACCAGATGCATCAAAGATAACACAATGACTAGGTTAAAAATTAACTTTAAATCCTTTATCACAAAGTTGGCTTATACTTATCAAGTTAAGCTTCAATCCTTCAACTAGAAGCACAATTTTTATGTTGCATGAGGCTCCATTGCTTATGATTTCATTTCTAAGTATTTTTTCTTTGTTTCTATCTCCATAAGTCACGAAACCTTCATCCTTCAAGTCAACTTTGCAAATTTGGTTTTGTCACCTATCATGTGCCATGAACAACCACTACCAAGGTATCACAAGTCATTCTTGTCACCTGTTATGACTTGCAAAAAAGATTCATATTACATAGTACCCTTTGATTGGTTGGGTCCAACAAGGTTAAGTTTTTCTTGGTTCTTTTAGGATCCATTTAATAAATCCTTTAGGAACTTCATATGTCCTTATATTACAATTCTTATATGCATGAACTTTTCTCATACAACAATTGCAAGAAATAAATGGCATATCATTTGGTTCACTTGTGGAAAAGAAACTTACAAACTTTTTAGCTTTCTTTTTATAACCAGAATTGTAACCCAGTCCAACCTTTCCAAAAACACAATTTTGATAGCCAATAACAACTTCTAGGTTTGTTTTCTCTCTTATGAATTTTGCATAGGTTCTTAAGAGATATTTAACATGATTTTTTAAAACAATGCAACTTTCACAGGTTTTGCAGCCAACTAATTTTCATAATAGGTTGAATTATTGTAAATCATGACCATATTTTCAAAATCAACTTTTAAATCGGCTAATTCTAATTCTAACATATAACTATGTTTTCTAGCCAATTGTTTAAACCTTTCAACCAATTGTTTATGACAACAACTTTGTTAGCTTTACTATGCAATTCTTCAAAGTTGTGAAATAGTTGATTATAATCATTCTTGTCTTTTGATGACAGAGAACTTACTTGGCTTGATGATGATGATTCATATCCAGCGATGAGACACAAGTTTGCTTTTTCACTTCCATTTTGTGATGAGCTACTTGTTGAATCATCATTATCTTCCCACACAATGTAAGCATGTATATCCTTGGGCTTGTTCTCCTTTTTCATGTCAACACCTTTTTCTTTTCTTTGGTTAATGTTTGGACATTCAATTTTTATATGTCCTTATTTACCACAATTATAACACGAGAAGGTAGGAGTGTTATTTGAATCTAATAATAATGTGTGTAAACCTCTTTCGAACTTCCGCAATTGATTCACCTTGATGCATCTTGAACAACTTAGATTCTTATGTCAAAGCATGCTTCCTAGCTCTCTTCACATTATTAGTTCTCTCATGTGTGACTTCAACTGCATCCCACATATCCTTTGCACTTTGCATTAAGAAACTCTAAACAACTCATCCACATTCAACGAAGAGGTTAGGATGTTCTTTACTCTAAAGTCATATTAAGAAAGCTTCCTTTCTGATAAAGGATTATGTTGTTTTCTTTTATGATTATTGAATATGGTGTAAGTTGATTAAGAAAGCTAAGTGAAATCCTCACTGGACATTAAGATAGCAAACTATCTAGATGTGAAGGTTCCTTTCACAAAGCTCAAGAGAAGAAGATGATGGATTGATTCAAAACAAAAAGGAAATGGAAAGCATATAACCCATAGAAAACAAAGAACAATTAAAGGAAGAAGAAAATGTTCAACCCTTTTACATGTCTAGGAGCACCCCTTATATAGAAGAGTTTAGGGGCCTCTAAGCAAATAAAAGATACCTAAGGATGTCTCTACAAAAACCTAACCCTAGCTTCTAAAAACTAGGTCAAATAAGGTTACAAAAATGAGAGACAAAAGAGCCAATTATGGTGTGTGCAAGGCTAATTTCGTTCTAGCACAAAAGGAGACAAAGAATGTGTCTCATATGTCTCCAAAAAGTGGCCAAAGTGTGCTAAAAACAAAGGAGACCAAAGGTACATAGGTACACTTGCTTCATGCCTTTTACTTTATGCTTTATGCCCTTTGCTTTACTCTCTCCTCCACATCATTTATGCTCCCCAATCACCATGCGCCACCTGGCATTGCTTTCTTACTCCTAATTAACCTACAAAGCAAATAAACATAGATTAGCATGTTGGCTTAAGTCAAGTCAACTATAGTCAACAAGTCAAACCTAGTCAAAGGTCAACAAGTCAAACCTAATCAAAGGTCAACAAGTCAACTAAAGTTGATTCAACTAAGTCAACTTAGGGAATCAAAAATAACAAACACAAATGAAAGGATGAATGATTAGTGAACTTCCTTTCTAAACATGCTTAGTCTTCTTAAGCATGTGCCTCCATCCTTGGTTGGGGTCAATCCTTGATCACTTTCTCCCTTTGTCCCAAAGATTTCATGGCTTGTCAACTTGCTTGCTATCAACAACATTTTTAGGAATGAATGGTCCATTCATTATTGCATTCCAAATTCATTGGTTAATTGATTCAATGAGTCACTCTGCTTACATTATTAGTACTGTCACATTTATCCATTTGAATCTTCAGCAATTCTATCATATTTTCATTGTTCTGATGAACATTCAATTATATTTTCAAGTTATGATGAGTTTGGTAGTTTTGTAGATTTTAACAAACTGCAATAAATATGCATTTTTAATTTATGGGGATACTTCTTACGCCACTCCTAAGGTTTGCTGCAATTTATGTTGTTGCTTCAGGTTGAGGTAACTATAACACTATATTCCTAAGATATGCTGCAGTTTTGTCAATCACATAAAATATACACTAATGTCGCTAGCTTTTGACATAGTAAAGGACATAGAGTAACCAAAAACGGGTACTCATGAGATTTGAAATCAATGTAGGGTTGAAAGGAACAGAAAACAAGCACAACCAAAGGTTTTGAGGAAGATATAGTATGATGTTTGGTTAAACATGATTGTGTAAGGGGCCACAAAAATTGAAGGAGTAGTGGGGAGTCTTTGATTAAATACACTTTAGTGATATTATTATGTTCGTATAACAGTCCTTTTACAATTCCACTAACATCTTTAAGGATGGTCACGTGCTTCTTTTTGATAGAAAGAATATGCATATAGTTCAAGTAACTCTAAAAGATCAAATCCATCATAATTAGTTGTAGATCAAAGATAAACAAAATGCAACTATAGTTTTGATGGGAAAAAAAGTATCAAATCGATACATGATTTACCTCTACTGTATTAAGAATGAAGTTAAAGAATGTCGGTAAGGCGCTGCTGCCAACATAAGCTTCTGCCTCAGTATTCAGATGCTCAAATCCAACTTCAATTGTGGGAAAACTAATCCTAACTCTAGAAATATTGAAAGATAGTGAATAGGTAGAAATAGCCTTTGCCTAGAAATAAACAATTTCATTTAAAAAAAGAAATATAAACCAAGACTAGTTCAATTCTATTGGTTTCAACAATGAATAATAATACAACATTTTATTAAAATTTATATATAAGTATGCAAGTTGTTGTCAATGTGAATGTAGATGCAGTTTATATGAGAGAAGGAAAGAGGGGTGTGACTGTTTCAGTTTCACTGCATTGTCTAGGGGAGAGTGATAGAAATAATTTCGAAGTGGTAGCTACAGGGTACTTGTTGGAAGAGAGGCAAAAGAAAAAAAAATGCTGAAAACCCTAAGCAAGAACTAGTTAGTATATATGTATATGTGTATCCACTACTTTTCTGTATCGGATCCAATGAGTACAACAACTGTGGCTCACTATTTCTGTGATTTATTTATTGAAGAAAAATGAGAAGGTGTTGCCGAGTTTCACTCTCATGGAAATTGAGACTATAGAGACCAAGTCTTTTTAGAAGCAAGAGATTCATCATCCTACCTTTTTCTCGGTACATGATGAAAACTACATTTCAAAAAAAAATTGGGATAGATTGCAGCACAGACACAAATTTAGAGAAACACTGCTCGTTTTCCCGTTAGTTGAGTTCATCAAACAAACACCACCCCCAATAATACCCACTGTGCTTTCCAAAGAACATGTATAGAGCCATGACTAGTTGTTGTGATTAACACTTGAGATTAAGACTTGAGGTAGCTTCCTATATGTATATACACTTTGAAGTCAAGCATAATATCTTTTTTCTGTGTCTGTGATTGTGACATTTTGCTAGTAATTAACTTAGCTTCTTCACTGTCACTAACACTATACTTTTGTGCCTTTATTTTAGTGAAACTAAAGCAAATTAAGTCTGGTACAGGAAATTTTTTACGGTTGGTGAAGTTAATTAAATTAACTCAATGGGGTAAATAAGTAATTGAAAGAAGAAGGAGAAAGTAAAAGGGTGGTCCATGAAGAAGAGGAAAATTAAAGGGAGGGAATATATAGGGTAAGTAGGACTATAAGCGTCTAAGGCGTAGAGTTAGGCTTTAGAATCAAGTAACGTTATCGCTCATTTATTCTTAATCATAAACAATGAAAGAGAATGTCAACTTTGCATGCTCACTACACATGCCTATAGAGTTGCACTAAATACACAATAAGAGTAGGTCTAGCAGTAGTTATACATTATTATGCACCACCCACTTATTTTAGGTCTTAATAAACAACACATGTTCATAATCATCACCTACATAAGAAAAAGCCTCTTTTAAAGTTTAAACACACCATTATATACAAATGAAATCATTAAACAACTACAATATTCTATTTTACTACACTTTCCCTACTTTTTGGTTTCTAAAAAAGCCAACATCCATGTTATTTTACCATCTACAACTTTCTATTTGTATATTAAGAAACAATCAATAAGTTTTAATGGGGTATTAAAAAATCTCTAATTATTTTTTGAGCTACTGAATATCTTTTTCATAAGCAGCTGAAAGTCCACATCAAAAACTTACACATAAACGAGTAGAAACTTCATTTTACAAGTAGCTATTGTAAAACTGAATTAGATTTAAAATCCAATCCTTAATCTACATAAAAGTCATTTCAAGAATAATAACTCATGACATTGTAAATGAAGGTTTTATTGAAAAATTTATTGAAAAAAGTTCTTATAATACAATCTACTTTTGTTGTAGTGAATTCAATTCACATTGAATAAAGTAATCACCGAGTACTGAGCTCAGTTAATTGCCATATTAACTATTAGTATTAAAATTTTAAGGACGTTTTCTTAAAAATCTTGGAAATAACTAATGGTAGTAGTCTGTCTGTTCAGATACTAGCATTCAGTAGTCCTATTATGATTGCATTATTAATCATAGGAAGCTTGTTATGACAAGTTTTGAAGCTTTACTTCATTAACTTTTTAATATGGCAAGGTTGTTGTCGGCTTTAAAAGCATATCTAACAAGGATCCGGGAGCTCTTGTAGAAGCATTTTTGTTTCGAAGAAGTTTTTGTTTTTGTTTTGTAGAGGTTTTCATTTTTGGGAAGACTTTGGGATTGGTAATATCGATCTTCTGTGCATCCTTTCAAGGTCAGTTCGGTGGTTACTATTCTTGTAATGAATAATTTTTGTTTGTTTACTGTTCAATTCAACGTGTTGTTTCCTTGTTCATCTCATCACATCAATCAGTGACCTATAATTGGATTATTGAACTAGTTAACCTAGTTGGCATATCTTGTTCAGTATTAGTTTACGATACTGAACTGTTTGGCTGTTGCTTAAATATAGAAGTGTCAAATAAATCCACCTAACAATAACTTGCCAACTTCATAGAGTTGGATGATTTTTAACTATACATTAATACAAAAAATAGTTAAAAAAATTTGTACTAATCAAAACCTTTAATTTAATTTTCTATTATTAATTATGAATTAATTTAATATGTAAAGTGTAAGGCCCTTTTATTTTGTCCCTAATCTTTGTGCTCATTTTTTGTAACACAGAACTCTCACTCCCTTGACCTGCTGCCATCACCTCTGCTAGGGTTTGGAATCACCATATCCAAGAAAGCTCAATCTCGTTCTTCCACTCTGCGTAAGTCCTTCCCAACTCGAGCTTTGTCCATTTCGTTTCTTCTTTGTGCTTCCCGCTAGAGCTTGTCCTAGGAGACTCGTTCTAACCTTGTCCCACTGGTTTTCAGCTCTCAAAGTTGCTCCTTGAACTACTGCGTTCCACCGTTCGAGTATCGGAGCTTTAGCTAACATTTCCCAGGTACAGGAAGCTAGACCATTCATTTGTGTATGTCAAAGTGGGTGGTTTGTTCCTCAGCCCAGCCTTGTAATCCTCCTCAACAACCTTCTCTTATTTTTGTAAGCACAAAGGGGAGTTGTGATGTTCCTCTTAAAGAGGCTTCTCTCAATGTTGATACAGATTACGAGTTGTTCATTGATGATCTCCTACAGTCCTTGGTGGCTTTAGGTAATTTGTCTAATTATATTGTTTTGCATGTCTTTGTTTTAGCCTAATTATATTGTCTTATTTATTTTACAAATATTATTTGGTTACCTTAGAAAAAATGTATGCATTGGAGTCAACCATACACCATGCAACCATTGCAAATGATGTGATGAGAGTTGTGGTTGTAGATGTTCGAGATGCTACTGCTCAAGTCCCAGTGCCCACTCAAGAGGTTAAGACAATGGGGCAAGCCCTTGGAAATTTTATCCTTTGGCCAGTTAGATTAGCAAAAGTAATTGCAAAGGAGGTAATTATCCTTACTTGTTATAATTATGCATTTATTTACATCGATGTATACTAATGTTATTTAATACTTTAAATATGTATAGCAGATTAAAGTACAAAAAAAGGAAGATGTGAATGAATTATTACCACAATAGGAAAATGTGTAAATTTGGGGATTTAATACAATTTTTGTGCTTAAGGATTGATTTAATTAGGATTTGTGATTATTGGATTTATTGAGTACGTAAGCTAAAAATGGAGTAAAAATTGATTTTAGTTGCATAAAATATTATTGGATATTTTAGTGTTTGTTAATGCAGCTGAAGTTTAATTTGGGTCATTAAAAGTTTGGATTTGAAATATTCAAAGTTACAAAATAAGTCCAAAATCTTGAAATTCTGGAAAAGAATAAATCAGGAGCTAAATGCACCCCTAGATTTTATTTACACACTACTCCTGCAAGTGGACCACAAAAGAAAACCTATTTTGCACCCTCAGTTTTTACTGAGTTGCACCCCTCCTACCACTTAAACTCCACTTAACCAGATTATGCCATGTGGTAATGCTCACCTTCTAAATCTGTCCAACCATATGCTGACACGTGTCATAATCCTCCACTCACCAAATTGACCAACCAGAGCTTGCCATGTCATCATCTCCTCCATCTCACACATGAAACCCTAACCGTCAGTTTCTTCTATCCCATTAGCACCACCGGCAGTCGTCGCCTACACCTTCAACCTCGCACCATCTCTGCAGCAACCACCGTGACCATCCTTCTCGCCTACAGGAACCATCACCAACGAGAGTCCCATTGAATCAACAAAGATCCTCCGCGAACAGCCATGGAAACTGCCACACCTCCACGAAGTAAACTGGCGCGCCTCCATTACAATAGTTGCATCGCGAGCCAGATCAGATTTCCGCAGCCATTGTAGCGTCTCTAAGCACCTTGCACACCACGAAACCACAGCGAAGCAGTAGCAAAACGCGATCCAGATCCAGGTAGCAACCACCGCCTACACTCCACCACCGTTCGTGAACGCGAACCAACAACGACCAACAAAGTTCACGCCTCCACCACCGCACCATCGCTAGAGAAGAAAAGGCAGCCACCACCACAAGCTAGCACCGACAATAGAGGAGTAGCCGTTATTGCATCTCCAATCTGTAGAAACCCTAATTGTAGAAAGAGAAAATGCACTGTTACGTGTCAGCTTCTCATTGCACAATCAAATTGGTCAACAGGTCAACTGGTCAAACTCTGGTCAAAACTGCAAAAATGGTCAAATAAGAGGGGCATAATTGGAAATTGGACAGAAATTAAGTTGCTAATTAATTAAATAAAGATAAAATATTTTAGCAACTGACAGATAAAGTCCAAGTCCAATTGAAGCCTATATAAATAGGCCTAAGGGAGTAGAAGAAGGATACTGACATAGCAACTCTCAAGGTAGGCCAGAAGGTGTTACTATACAAATCCAAGCTTGGTCACATGAGTGGTAAGTTGCGCTCCACTTGGGAAGGACCATTCATTGTTAAAGAAGTCTTCCCTTATGGAGCAGTAGAGATCAAGGAAGAATCCTCATAAAGAACTTTTAAAGTTAATGGGCATCGTCTTCGGATATTTAATGAAAATCAAGATATGGTGAATAAGACGATGGATGGGATGAACTTGACTTGTCCCACATACCTTCCGCCTTGAGGAGGTAAGTACACTTTATACTTTTTCTTTTCATTATATATTGAATACATTGAGGACAATGCATGGATAAGGTGTGGGGTGTGAGAAGAAAATTTATTTTCCCCCTTTTCTGATTTTGTTTTCTATTTGTTTTGTTTTTTTTTTCTCTTTTCTAACTTTGTTTTCTGTTTGTTTTTCTTAAAAAAAACAAAAAATAAAAAATAAAAAAATGCTTTCAATAAAACATATTGACATTGGATTTTGGGATTTGATTCACTAATTGAAACAATCATATTTCTGGGAAAATAAAAGTCATATGCTATGAGTGGTTGTTTCTATGATTTACTAATTGAGTTGATTTGAGAGTTTTTGGAATAAATCTTTTGTGAAAGAGTTTTGACCTTGTGAGTTTTGAACTTTATTGTGAAGGATGGACTACCATGTGTCATTCTTATTTTTCTTGTGTGACTTGTTCATGTTTTGTTTATACTAAGAATGCTTAGCTTGATTCTTTTGTTTTGCATCTTAAGTGAATTTGCATGATTTGATATGACTGGGGCATTTCTTATTTTTAGCTACTTGGCCAAATAAGCTAACCATGACATTGATCCATTGGTAGACCTTTTGAGCTTTAAACCTCTTTTTCTTATTTTGAGCATATTGCTAAACCTTAAAAAGAAAAAGACCAAGTTTTTTCCTTACCTTAAGGAGAAAGAAGGAGCTAGTGGATTATGTAAAGATTAGTTGAGAAATAAAGTGTGGGGGTGAGTATTTCCCCCACAAAGTTAAAAAAAATGGCAAAAGAAAAAAAATTGTTGATGATAGAGTGTTGAAATGAAAAATTATTGCTTTCTGAGAAAGAGCAACAAAGGATAAAAGAAAAAAAAAGACAAAAGGGATTGTTTTTGAAACTATGCTCCATAATTCTTTCTACCTTACTATTTCAAAAACACACAAATCCTAAAGTTTTTCCTACCTTTGCCTTGGCCCGATTATAACCTGTGAAAAGTCCTCATGATCTTTGAATGCATGTTTCTGAAAGCTAGGAATATTAAAATCTTGCTAAGCATTGGGAGTGTTTACTTGCATGGGTATTTTGAGTGGAAACACAAACCAAAACACTTGAGCGAATTTTGGTGAGAAAATATACATTTAACGTGAGTGTTTCTCTTTCATATTTGTTTATCTTGTAAACTCAAAAGATTCACTCATGTGTGAAAAATAGAATCTTTCCGTTTTTATGTGCATGACAACATGATTTTTAGAATATTGATTTGTTTCCATTTGTATTCATTCCTTTAATCCAGTGAAGATATGGAATAAAAGACCTCGGAAAAAAGTTGTGAAATTGCTAAATTTTGCCCAAGAGTGCAAAAGGATAAGTGTGGGTGTGTGATGAGTTCAAATTTTTCAATGTTTAAGGTATTTACATCGTAGATGCACTGAGAAGAAGAATGATCACATATATGGATTTATTGATCCTATTGCCATTCAAGGCGTTGGGAATAAAAGTGAAGAGGTTCAAAAGTACCTA
>Ga0214545_1010520_pt1 | contig 13374 bp, 10 predicted proteins | sample CNSS4metaG_FD_160064 | JGI IMG/M metagenome (GOLD analysis project Ga0214545, IMG submission 160064) | Root nodule microbial communities from cowpea collected in UCLA plant growth center, Los Angeles, California, USA - CNSS4 | ecosystem: Host-associated > Plants > Roots > Nodule | place: USA... | reverse complement strand
TAGGAAAATTAGATCACCTCCAAAAAGAAGTATGCACCAAATATAGAAACCAAACCAAAAGAGGTCAAGAAATAAAGCAAGAAAAGCACAAAATTATAATTGCTAAACCAAAAGTGAATAATGCCATTACAAACTCAAAGGATTACCAAAGAAATGACAAACTAGAAATAAGGTAAAGAAACAAGATAAGCACTCAAATGAATTACCTAACGAATGGCACTAGAATGGATGAAAAACAACCAAAATAAACTAGAAAACTGCACTGAAATTTGAATTTTCACTCACTGCCAGTCCAAAAACGTGAATTCAGGCCTCTGCTTCAGATATTTTTCATTTTTTCAGTTCTCAACATTTTTCAATGATTCTTTTTTTCACTTTTTCGTCTATGTCTTAGCTAAAAGAGGAAAAAATTAGATTTGGATTTGCACCGGCCAATTTTTTATGATAAATCAAATACAAACAGTGTGCAGTCAGACAGAAACTGGAACAGCAGTAAAATGCAACAAAATAATGCTCTCAACATGATACCAAGGCTCATGATACCACATGATGGCTTCTTCTTGTCTCCATTAAAGCTTGCATGAAGAATGTAGGCTCCATGGATGGTGTTGGATGCGGAAGCATGAAGGAAAGAAGCTGAAGGTGTTTGGTTTGGTGTAGGTGAAAGGTTTCTTAAGAGAGGTGAGGCCAACTCCTAAGGAAGAAGACTAGAGTAAACTAGAGAAGAGTTTACTCTAAGGTGAGCTCAAAAGATATTTGTGCACAAATTTGGCAGCAATTCATTACTCAATTTCAAGCTGAAAAATAAATCTCCTAAGCCTTCTATTTATAGCCTAAAATGAGACCAAGGGGTCTCCAAAAAGTGGAGGGAAAAAGGAGTCTAGAAAGTTGAATTTTGGAGCCAAAAAGAAGCATGTGGGAGGTGTGACTTGCCACCTAAGCAAGTCACACTTGTCTTGCCATGGGAAGCTAACTCTCATCCTTGGAGAGCAAGTTTGAGAAGCTTCTAGGCTTTTCTAGAGTAGACACACTACTCTTGGCCCATTTGGCCCAATTCCCCTTTTTGGTCCAAAATTACTTCTAAAGCCAAATTTCCTCTAAGGCCCAATACATGACCCAAAGAAAACCCTATTCTACTGGGCCCAAAATACAAAGCCCAAAATAAAATCCTAATCTAGTATTTACAAGCAAAATGTCCTAGGCTAGGTCTTCACATCTTCCTAGGCCCATGTGAAGTTCATTTTGGGCCTTGCATGCGCATTTAAGGCCCATTCCTCTTGTATTCTCCTAGCCATGGCTCTTGTTGTAGGTCCCTTGGCTCGAGGCATCTCATTAATCCCTTTGTGTGTTTCAACTCTTAGGCTTATTTTCCATTCTTGGAAGTGTGATGTCTATCAATTTCCGTTCCATCTTCTTTTATGTTTCCATTTTCTCGTTTTAAATAATTTCTCAACTTTCTTGCTTGTTAGCATTCAAACAATGATAGATCAGTCAGACGAATCGAACCCTATGGATCCACATCATTTGGTATTCAGAGCCTGGCTATCTAGATTTGGAATAGGAAAGGAAGTTTATTATACAAAGTGTTTAACCAAAGGCCATCCATGTTTATAGTTGCATTCGATTACGGAAGCGAAAACAATGTTGTGAGCCAAAGATTGGTGGAGAAACTCCAGTTACCAGCAACCTTTGGACTAGATCAAGCATGGATCAAATTCAGTACATGGCAATGTGTGAAAGAAGTATTATGTGATATTGCTCCCATGGATTCTTGTCATCTTCTTTTGGGATGGGCATGGCTTCGTTTTAAAACACTCCATCTTGATGAACGTTCCCTTTATTTGAGGCATGAGGGACATCAAAAGAAGTAGAAATTTATGACACCAAGACAAGTCAGTAAGGATCAACGTAGGCTGAAGGAGAAAACAGAAAAAGAAAGAATAGAAAAAGAAGTAATATAATCTGCAGAAGGAAGGGAAAATAAGGAAAAAGAAATGGAACTAGAGAAAATATGATGAAAACTTTATTCGTTAATGTTTTTTCTTCTACAGTTTGTGATGTCATTTTACAGGAACAAAAGGATAAGCATGTGAATGAAACACACCAACTTCCATGTTTAAAATTGAAGCTTGTTCATAGTGTTATATTATGGATTTGGTCCGTCGATAAGAAGCATATTCGTCAAACACAATGCATGGAATTATTTATTGTTACATATCAAGGTGGGGTACTGTTGCCAAGAAATGTTATCGACGGATTGCAACCATTGAAAAGTAACAAATATCAATTTGAATTTGATCCTGGAAGAAGAGAATTAGTTTCAACTTGTGCAAAAATAGAAGTCCTTCACAAGATCATAATAACCTTACATGAAAACTAGTGTCTTAAGATTCAGGACAAATCTTCTCGGAGAAGGAGGGTATAATGTGAATTGCATATGGGTCAAATGGAGGATGAATAATGTGCCATGTTGATGCAGTTTCTTTTATTTAAATAAGGGCTCAATGCTTTGTAAAATTGGCTGACCAAATTGTGTTTGTGCTTAACCAATTAACGAGCTTTAGTTTTGCTTTATCTTCAAGTTGAAATAAGGGTCCATATGCCCACTTAAGAACCAACCTTTGGAAGATCAAGAGGACCTTTGCTCAAAGTTTGTGGACGACTTTTGGTAGCCTTAAATTCAGTTACCATCAACCATTAAGGAGCGGATCGTGATTAGCTTGAGTGGATCATTAATAGCTTTAAGTGGGTTGTAATTGAAATTTATGTTTGTTTTGTAATTTCGATGGTTATAGCTCCTATATAAGCTGAACCATTTTCATCAATGAAAGCAAGTTGAATTTTGTTTAGAATACTATTACAGTTTAAATCTTTTATTTTAGTGAGAGTGATTCTCCTATGTTCTTGAGTGATTCAGGAACCCCTGAGTTTTATCACAAGTCCTTCATAGTGTGTTTAAACTCTTTGGCTTATCTTCCATCCTTAGAAGTGTGACGTCTATCAATTTCCACTCCCTCTTCCTATCTATTTTTGTTTTCTTCTTTTAAACAATTTTTCAAATTCTTTGCTTATTAGCATTCCAACCTAGATAGATCCATAAACCGAATCCAACCCTCTAGATTCACATCATTTGGTTTTCACAGCCTGGCTATCTAGATTTGGAATATGAATGGAAGTTTACTATACAAGGTCTTTAATCGAAAGTCAGGCATGTTTTGCTTCCATTCGATTACGGAAGCGACAGCAATGTTGTGAGCAAAAGATTGACGGAGAAACTTCAGTTACCAACAAGCTTTTATCCAACTCAAGCATGGATCAAATTCAGTACAGGGCAATGTTTGAAAGAAGTATTATGTGATATTGCTCCCATGGACTCTTGTCATCTTCTTTTGGGATGGGCATGGCTTCATTTTAAAACACTTAATCTTGATGAACGTTCCATTTATTTGAGGCATGAGGGACATAAAATGTAGTTGAAAATTATGACACCAAGACAAGTCAATAAGCATCAACATTGGTTGAAGGAGAAAATTGAAAAAGAAAGAATAGAAAAAGAAGCAATTAAAACTGCAGAAGGAAGGGAAAATGAAGAAAAAGAAATGGAAGTAGAGAAAAATATGATGGAAAGATTATTTGTCTATTTTTTTTTGTACAGTGTGAGTTGTCATTTTACAGGAACAAAAGGATAAGCATGTTAATGAAACAAATCAACTTCCATGTTTGAAAACGAAGCTTGTTCGTAGTGCTTTATTATGCATTTGGTCCGCTTATGAGAAGCAAATTCGTCAAACACAACACATGAAATTAGGTATTGTTACATACCAATGTGGGGTAGTGTTGGCAAGAAAAGTGCTCCACGGATTGCAACCATTGGAAAGGAACAAATATGAATATATTCAAGTTGAATTTGATCCCAGAGGAAGAGAATTAGTTTCAAGTTGTGGAAAAATAAAGTCCTTCACAAGATCATACTAAACTTATATTAAAACTAGTAGAAAAATAAAGTCTTAAGATTCGGGACGGATCTTCTCAAAGAAGGAGGGTATGATGTGAATTGCATATGGGCCAAATGGAGGATGACTAATGCAACATGTTGATGCAATTTCTTTTATTTAAATATGGGTCCAATTCTTTGTAAAATTGGATGACCAAATTGTGTTTTGGCTTAACTAATTAATGGGCTTTAGTTTTGCTTTATTATCAACTTGTAATAAGGGTCCATATGCCAACGTAAGAACCATGCTTTGGAAGATCAAGACGATCTTTGCTGAAAGTTTGTGGATGACTTTTGGTAGCCTTAAGTTCAGTTACAATCAATCATTAAGTAGTGGATCATTATTACGATGAGTGGATCATTAATAGCTTTAAGTGGGTTGTAATTGAAATTTATGTGTCTTTTGGAATTCTGATAGTTAAAGCTCCTATATAAGCTGAACCATTTTCATCAATGAAAGCAAGTTGAATTTTGTTTAGAATACTATTACAGTTTAAATCTTTTATTTTAGTGAGAGTGATTCTCCTATGTTCTTGAGTGATTCAGGAATCCCTGAGTTTTATCAAAGGTCCTTACCTTTGTGTGTTTAAACTCTTAGGCTTATCTTTCATCCATGGAAGTGTGACGTCTATCAATTTCCACTCCATCTTCTTATCTATTTTCGTTTTCTTCCATTAAACAATTTTTTAAATTCCTTTCTTATTAGCATTCCAACCTAGATAGATCCATAAAACGAATCCAAACCTATGGATTCACATCATTTGGTATTCAGAGCCTGGCTATCTAGATCTGCAATAGGAATGGAAGTTTATTACACAAGGTGTTTAATCGAAGGCCACCCATGTTAAGTTGCATTCGATTAGAGAAGCGACAATAGTGTTGTGAGCGAAAGATTGGTTGAGAAACTCCTGTACCAACAAGCTTTCATCCGAATCAAGCATGGATCAAATTCAGTACAGCGTAATGTGTGAAAGAAGTATTATGTGATATTGCTTCCATGGACTCTTGTCATCTTCCTTTGGGATGGGCATGACTTCGTTTTAAAACACTCAATCTTGATGAACATTCCCTTTATTTGAGGCATGGGGGACATAAAATGAAGTTGAAATTTATGACACTAAGAAAAGTCAGTAAGGTTCAACATAGGTTGAAGGAGAAAATAGAAAAAGAAACAATAGGAAAAGAAGAAAAAAAAACTGCAGAAGGAATGGAAAAGGATGAAAAAGAAATGGAAGTAGAGAAAAATATGATGGAAAGTTTATTTGTCAATTTTTTTTTCTTCTACAATTTGTGATGTCATTTTACAGGAACAAAAGGATAAGCATGTGAATGAAACACACCAACTTCCATGTTTGAAAAGGAAACTTGTTCATAGTGCTTTATTATGCATTTGGTCCGCTGATGAGAAGCAAATTCGTCAAACACAACGCATGGAATTATTTATTGTTACATATGAAGGTAGAGTATTGTTGGCAAGAAAAGTGATAGTGGTTTAAAAATAGTGAGACTCAATTATTTTAATATTAAAAGAATTTAGTATAAATAGAATCATTATAAACGTGTTTTATTATTTTAAAACACACTATCTCTCTAGAAACCACTTTTCTAGAGTTCTTTGACTTCTCTCTAGAGGTTCTGTCTCTCTGTTCATCTAATTGAAGAACCGAGATGGTAGGATTGATCCTCTCGTTGAGGTCTTCAAATTGGACCGATCAGTTTCTCTGTTTGCGTAAGTTGAGTTTTTGTTCTCTTTTTTTGTCTTTTTTGTTTTTTGTTGCATGCGAGCTCTCTTCCGCTTGCATGCGACATTTTAATCATCAATATGAGTCTTTGCTGATCAGTGATCATAATGGTAGGTCCTGATCGTTCTTATGATGTTTCCATGTGTAGATAGAGCATCCTGTGGAGTTAGACGCGTTTTGGTGTTCTTTGAGCGGTTTAGGTCTATAGAGTCACTTTGTCAGGTAAGGGTAGCTAATAATTGATTGTACTTAAAAGAATTCAGTGGATGTAATTATATGTAATTAGGCCTGCCTATTTGATTGCTGTGAGATTGTGAATTGTTTGATGTTCGGTATAAGTGAAATTGTATGAATTGAGGTTGAATTGGAAAATGAACACTTGAATCATGGCTCTAATTGGTATCATCTCAATTTGCTTAAAAACCATTTTGAAAACTAGACAACACTGCCATGGAGGTGCCAATTTGGGTCATGAAATCAAGTGAAAGGTCTCCCAACGAAAACCAGAATATGTGTTGTTTTTTGGTGTGAGGTTGACCCTCAGAATTCAAGGTTGAGCCTTGAAAAATGCGAGAGGATCAGCGTTGAGCGTCAACCCAGCGGTGCCTAGCGTTGAAAAATACGAGAAGAATGAGGCTGAGCACCAGTCGAGCGGTGCCCCAACGTTGGGACCCCTGCAGGTTTGGAACGAAATTTTAATGCTGAGGTTGAGCGTTGGAATCTGAGGCTGAGCTTTGGGTGCCAGATTTCATGTGTTTGCTGTTTTGATATGTTTCATTGCATTAATTGATCTGAAATGGATTATTTTGACTGTTTTGGTATACTTTGAGTGAGATTGGGTGAATATGGACATGTTGTATGTGAATTATGGAGGAATTTCATGGAGAAATTCTAAGTATGGATGAGGTAGGGTATGCAAAGACATAAGGACTCAGTTTTGGTTGGTATCATGACGCTCCAATAACCATTAAGGCTCATATAGAGTATAATGAGTTGTGTCGTGAGGAGTAGCAGAAGGTCTTAGCCACTAGACTCGATCAAGTCTTTGGTGCGAAGGAGACTTACCAAGTGTGATGATTGGGTGATAACCCCTTGAGGCCAAACTCTGCAAAGTTTAGGAATCATACACGGTGCAAGCCACCAAGAGGTCCGATGTTAATTGCATATATCTGAATAATTGAATCTAGAGTTGAATGCATGTGAGTATTGGAATGTTCCTATGTGAATTTGTGATAATTGATTGTTATTATGCTCTTACTCTAATTTAAACTTCTTTAAATCATTATTAGCTTACCCTTGCTTTTTGTGTTTTTGTCTCGTATTGTATGTTTCCTTTTGCGATGATCACCTTAATGGTGGAAGCAGATGTGGTTGCAATGTCATAAGCACTTCTAGAGGATGAGGAGTCATCGTTTTATGTGGGAGCATTAGTGGTGGTCAGTTTAGGTATATTTTTATCAGTTTAGTGTAAGTGTATAAGTGATATATTTTTATAGTCATATCTTTTGTAAGAATGTATTAACATATTATGTACACCGAATTACCTGTTTTGGAACTATGATGAAACTCCCTATTTTTATTAGTCTTAAGCTGCTAAAAATTGGGATGTTACATGATGTGAATTGCATATGGGACAAATGGAGGATGACTAATGCGCCATGTTGATGCAGTTTCTTTTATTTAAATAAGGGCCCACTGCTTTGTAAAATTGGCTGACCAAATTGTGTTTTGGCTTAACCAATTAATGGGCTTTTGTTTTGCTTTAATTTCAACTTGTAATAAGGGTCCAGATGCAAACTCAAGAACCAGCCTTTGGAAGATCAAGAGGACCTTTGCTGAAAGTTTGTGGATGACTTTTGGTAGCCTTAATTTCAGTTACAATCAACCATTAAGTAGTGGATCATTATTAGGATGAGTGGATCATTAATAGCTTTAAGTGGGTTGTAATTGAAATTTATGTGTCTTTTGTAATTCTGATGGTTAAAGCTCCTATATAAGCTGAACCATTTTCATCAATGAAAGCAAGTTGAATTTTGTTCAGAATACTATTAGACTTTACCTCTTTTATTTTAGTGAGAGTGATTCTCCTATGTTCTTGAGTTATTCAGGAACCTCTTAGTTTTATCAAAGGTCCTTCATACCTTTGTGTGTTTAAACTCTTAAGCTTATCTTCTATCCTTGGAAGTGTGACGTCTATAAATTTCCACTCCATCTTCTTATCTATTTCCGTTTTCTTCTTTTAAAATATTTTTCAAATTCCTTGCTTATTAGCATTCCAACCTAGATAGATCCATAAAACGAATCCAACCCTCTGGATTCACATCATTTGGTAATCAGAGCCTGGCTATCTAAATTTGGAATAGGAATCGAAGTTTGTTATACAAGGTGTTTAATCGAAGGCCACCCATCTTAAGTTGCATTGGATTACGGAAGCGACAACAATGTTGTGAGCAAAAGATTGGTGGAGAAACTCCAGTTACCAACAAGCTTTCTTCCCAATAAAGCATGGATCAAATCCAGTAGAGGGGAATGTGTGAAAGAATTATTATGTGATATTGCTCTCATGGACTCTTGTCATCTTCTTTTGGGATGGGCATGGCTTCGTTTTAAAACACTCAATCTTGATGAACGTTCCCTTTATTTGAGGCATGAGGGACATAAAATGAAGTTGAAATTTATGACACGAAGAAAAGTCAGTAAGGATCAACAGAGGCTGAAGGAGAAAATAGAAAAAGAAGCAATAAAAACTGCACAAGGAAGGGAAAATGAAGAAAAAAAATGGAAGTAGAGAAAAATATGATGGAAAGTTTATTTGTCAATTTTATTTCTTCTACAGTTTGTGATGTCATTTTACAGGAACAAAAGGATAAGCATGTGAATGAAACACACTAACTTCCATGTTTGAAAAGGAAGCTTTTTCATAGTGCTTTATTATGTATTTGGTTCGCTGATGAGAAGCAAATTCATCAAACACAATGCATGGAATTATTTATTGTTACATATCAAGGTGGGGTTATCTTGGCAAGGAAAGTGCTCCACGGATTGCAACCATTGGAAAGGAACAAATATGAATATATATTCAAGTTGAATTTGATCCTGGAGGAAGAGAATTAGTTTCGAGTTGTGGAAAAATAAAGTCCTTCACAAGATCATAATAAACTTGTTTTAAAACTAGTAGAAAAATAAAGTGTTAAGATTCAGGAAGAATCTTCTCGAAGAAGGAGGGTTTGATGTGAATTGCATATGGGACAAATAGAGGATGACTAATACGCCATGTTGATGCAGTTTCTTTTATTTGAATAAGGGCCCACTACTTTGTAAAATTGGCAGACCAGAATGCGTTTTGGCTTAACCAATTAATGGGCTTTAGTTTTGCTTTAATTTCAACTTGTAATAAGGGTCCATATGCAAACTTAAGAACCAGCCTTTGGAAGATCAAGAGTACCTTTGCTGAAAGTTTGTGGATGACTTTGGGTAGCCTTAAGTTTAGTTACAATCAACCATTAAGTAGTGGATCATTATTACGATGAGTGGATCATTAACAGCTTTAAGTGGGTTGTAATTGAAATTTATGTGTCTTTTGGAATTCTGATAGTTAAAGCTCCTATATAAGTTGAACCATTTTCATCAATGAAAGCAAGTTGAATTTTGTTTAGAATACTATTACAGTTTAATTCTTTTATTTTAGTGAGAGTGATTCTCCTATGTTTTTGAGTTATTTAGGAACCTCTAAGTTTTATAAGAGGTCCTTCATACCTTTATGTGTTTAAACTATTAGGCTTATTTTCCATCCTTGGAAGTGTGACGTCTATAAATTTCCACTCCATCTTATCTATTTCCGTTATCTTCTTATAAACAAATTTTCAAATTCCTTACTTATTGGCATTCCAACCTATATAGATCCATAAAACGAATCCAACCCTCTGGATTCACATCATTTGGTATTCAGAGCCTGACTACCTAGATTTGGAATACAAATGGAAGTTTATTATACAAGTTATTTAATCGAAGGCCACCCATGTTTAGTTGGATTCGATTGCGGAAGCGACAACCATGTTGTGAGCGAAATATTGGTGGAGAAACTCCAATTACCAACAAGCTTTCATCCGAATCAAGCATGGATCAAATTCAGTACAGGGCAATGTGTGACAGAAGTATTATGTGATATTGCTCTCATGGACTCTTGTCATCTTCTTTTGGGATGGGCATGACTTCGTTTTAAAACACTCAATCATGATGAACGTTTCCTTTATTTGAGGCATGAGGGACATAAAATGAAGTTGAAATATATATATGACACCAAGACAAGTCAGTAAGGATCAACATAGGGTGAAGGAGAAAATAGAAAAAGAAATAATAGAGAAAGAAACAATAAAAACTGTAGAAGGAAGGGAGAATGAAGAAAAAGAAATGGAAGTAGAGAAAAATATGATGGAAAGTTTATTTGTCAATTTTTTGTGTTCTACAGTTTGTGTTGTCATTTTACAGGAACAAAAGGATAAGCATGTGAATGAAACATGCCAAGATCCATGTTTGAAAAGGAAGCTTGTTCATAGTGCTTTATTATGCATTTGGTCCGCTGATGAAAAGTAAATTCGACAAACACAACGCATGGAATTGTTGACCTTTGACTAGGTTTGACTTGTTGACTATAGTTGACTTGACTTAAGCCAACATGCTAATTTATGTTTATTTGCTTTGTAGGTTAATTAGGAGTAAGAAATCAATGCTAGGTTGCACATGGTTATTGGGGAGCATAAATGATGTGGAGGAGAGAGTAAACCAAAGGCATAAAGCATAAAGAAAAAGGCATAAAGCAAGTGTACCTATGTACCTTTGCTCTCCTTTGTTTTTAGCACACTATGGCCACTTTTTGGAGACATATAAGACACATTCTTTATCTCCTTTTGTGCTAGAACGAAATTAGCCTTGCACACACCATAGTTAGCTCTTTTGTCTCTCATTTTTGTAACCTTATTTGACCTAGTTTCTAGAAGCTAGGGTTAGGTTTTTGTAGAGACATCCTTAGGTATCTTTTATTTGCTTAGAGGCCCCTAAACTCTTCTATATAAGGGGTGCTCCTAGAAATGTAAAAGGGTTGAACATTTTGAAGTAAAAACACTCTTGTGTCTCAACCATTTGTGAGAGTTTCCTCCCTTGGGAGTGAATACTTTTAAGCCTTATCTTGCATAGGAAGTGGCAGCACACATCCACTCATCTTCAAGGTTGTCATGGCTTCTAGCCTAGCCTTGTAGTGGCGTGCTTCTCACATTTTTACCATTTCTTTCCTTTCCATTTTATGTTTTCTTTTTCCTTTAATTGTTCTTGGTTTTCTATGGTTTATGTGCTTTCCATTTCCTTTTTGTTTTGAATCAATCCATCATCTTCTTCTCTTGAGCTTTGTGAAAGGAACCTTCACATCTAGATAGCTTGCTATCTTAATGTCCAGTGAGGATTTCACTTAGCTTTCTTAATCAACTCACACCATATTCAATAATCTTAAAAAGGAACAAGATAATCCTTCATCAGCTTGAGTATGTACCTTGTGTAGCGTAGTGTGCTTTTCTTGTTTTCGTTATCATGCTGTGATTTGAGACTTGGATAAGGGGATGTTGTGCCATGAGCGCGTAGGTTCATGGATGGTGATGAACACGTGATGATATGAGCAGGGACGTTCATATCATGTTACTCTCGTATGGGGATATGAGCGAGGTAGGTTCGTATGTTTCGTGCTTACACTTGAGAGATGCTGCGTGCGGGGAGGTACGTAGCTGGTAGATCACGTGTGTTGGACTACGGACGGGTAGGTCCGTAGAGCAGGACTACGAGCGAGGAGGTTCGTAGAGCAAGACTACGAGCGGGAAGGTTTGTAGAGGCAGAACCACGAGTGGGCAGGTTCATGTGAGCATCATAAACCCCGAATCCAAGGCTAACTAATATTGTGTCATGAAGGTTGAAAAGCCTTGGGGATTAAGGTCTTGGCCAAGAATTAACTAGAATAAAATAGATGGGTGTATCTTGATTTTTTTATTAACATATATGTTAATTGTTTATGAGCTCACCTTATCTGCTTATGTTTGGCGATGATCGAGTAATGTGTCACACGAAAGCAAATGATGTTGCAGGTGGTGCTGATGAGGCATAGCATCGGAGAGAGGGTTAGCTGGGAAAAGCTTTTACTGGAGTTTTATCATTATTGTTTTTATGAACTTTGTAAATTGTGTTTTACTGATTTGTGAATTTGGATACCGTATTGGAGTTTCATAAATTATGGATTTTTTTGGATAACTTCCGACTAATAAATGTTTTAAAATTTCTCGCGTTTTTGGGAAGCGAAGTATAATAAAAGAGGTTTTCATCATATTTCTTAATTTTTATTACTTAAATTAGTAATATCCGACCTGGATGTTACATTTGGTATCAAAGCAATCGTTTTCAAATGATTTTTGGGCCTTGGGGAGTGAGCTTGTCGTGTTTCGGTTGTGAAACTATGTAGGAATGGATTTGTAGTCTATCAATCATACTATTGAATGCAGACTGCGTAGAGTTGTGAAACTAGAAGCATTAAGAAGAGAAAATTTCTTGGTAAAGTGATGAGGGTGCACACTCATGACTATATCAGAAATATTTTCCTTTCTTAATTCTAAAGGTTTTGGAAAAAGAGAGGGAAGTTATGTTGAGTTTCTCTCTTATACCTTTTCTTGTTATGTTTGCACTCATGTGTTATGTGTTTGTTATTTGTGGTGGCAAAGGAATGCAAATTCAAGGTCAAACTTGACCTGCTTGCCTTGCAAGGGTTAATGTAGGGCCTTTGAGGTAGCCTATTGACCGAAGATACGAATATATAGAAGGTTGTGTATCAGTGTACGAGTGAAGTTAAGTTGTGGATTTGTAGGCCAAAAGCACTAGAGGAGTTTATAAACATCGCATTAAACTGAGGGCAAGAATAGGTTCTTGGAACGAATACCACAAGTTTTGCAAGAGGAATCAAATTCAAAGGTTAGAATATGGAGAGATGTTCAGTGCATGCTTGTGTAGCAAAGTTGAGAAGTCAAATCGGTACTACATCCTAACATGGGTCTGAGGTAGGAGTGGAAAGTAGTGAAATGTATGAGGCTAAGGATAAACCAAAAGGGTAGAGACAAGGAAGTGAGAATCTCAAGCGGAAAGTAAAGTTGAGGCAGAGCTCGAAAGATTAGGTCGACCAGGCAATGTTCTAAGAAAGGGGGAAAACCAATCACGTGGTAAGAATACCGTATGTTCAAGGTTTTTTGTCGGTCAACCTCCATGAGAGGCAGTTAAATCTTCTCGACAATAACCACAATTTAAGTCAGGAGTAGAATGGATGTCCTAAGTAAGGTGGCTCACGAGAGAAAAAGGTTTGACTTGGGGCATGAGATGAACGGTTTCAAGTATCGAAAGAAGAAGTACTTCGTTAAGTTGTTCTTATGAGGCAGTTGGTAATGTCATGGCACAAGGGAGGATGAAAGGAAAAGAGAAAAGTCTTGTGTAGCTGAAGGAGTGTCTCTACTAATTGGTGTTGGATCGGTTAAAGTAAATAATTAAAAGGATACAAGGTATAAAAGTGGTGTTTGGGGTATGCGTTTTGGTTTTAATCGAGATCAGATACTCCTTGGT
>Ga0214545_1010513_pt1 | contig 13384 bp, 7 predicted proteins | sample CNSS4metaG_FD_160064 | JGI IMG/M metagenome (GOLD analysis project Ga0214545, IMG submission 160064) | Root nodule microbial communities from cowpea collected in UCLA plant growth center, Los Angeles, California, USA - CNSS4 | ecosystem: Host-associated > Plants > Roots > Nodule | place: USA... | reverse complement strand
ATCTTCCACCTGAGATGTGTATGACTAAGCCTTATATGTTTTTGACGTGTATAATACCAGGTCCATCTAATCCAAAGGCATCGATAGATGTTTATCTATAGCCTTTAATTGATGATTTGAATAAGCTGTGGAGTGGTATTTGGACCTATGATGTTTCAAGGAAGCAATAAATGTATTATAGCCCAAAGGAACAGAGCTTCCCCAAAGGGTGGGAGCCTACACACAGGCGGTTTCATTACTACTCATGAGCATGCCATTCGTATGGTAATAAACTTCTCTCTTAAGTAATTCATCACACTCCAAATTTTAATAATTTATGCTTAAAAATTAACACCAAATTAACACCAGTCCAGCCCGCACCAGTTCAACCCGCAACAAATCCTGAGGACTCTGATTCGGATGACTACTTAGACTATTAGGACCAGATGTCAGAGTTACTCAGGACTATAGTTTTTAGTTTGATTGAGTTTTTCAGTTTGATTAATAATAAACACTTGATGCTTTCACTTCTGTGATACGGATGACTGTTTGTAGTAATATCATTGAGGACTAGTTTTTACTTTGATTGAGTATAAACATTTGATACTTTTACTATGTTTATGTTTAAATAATGTATACATATATGTTTATGTTTAATATTGGAGTTGAAGTAGATATCTACTATTTGTTTAGAATGGATTGGATATTATAATTGGCAGGTCTGTTTCTGAATGTTTGTAATTTGCAGGTATGCTTAATTATGTGTGGTTTTGGCAAACATGCAGAACAGACTCTGCAGTCTGATGAATATTTACCGACGGCATTTTTGAAGGATGTATCCGTCGCTGAAACTTGTACAATTGTTTCCGACGGGTCGACCGTCCGTCGGGAATTATCGACGGATAATTCCGCCGGTATATAAAGTCAGTACCGACGGATAATTCCGTCGGTAATTACCCACGAACGACTTATCCGTCGGTAAACATTACAGACAAGCCTGTTACCGACGGATGATTTGCCGTCGAGATTCCGTCAACAATTATCAGTTACCGATAGAAATGAGTTTTTACCGACGAATGTGGACGTCGGTAAAATACGATTTTTTTGTAGTGTATACCATAATTCTGGTTTTTCTTTTTCAAATTTTCAAAAAAGTATTTTTAGTTTCGCGAAATTAAAAATAGTAGTAATTCATACCCTCAGTCAAACTTAAATGTTTAGATATTAAAATCACATTTTATTAAATTTAGACTATGAAATGAAATGTTTTCTTTTTTTAATTTCAGGAACTAGATGGAGTTTTTTTCAAGTATTATATAGGCTAAAATCATACTTTTTTTTTATTTATCCAAATTTAATTGTTCAAAAAAGTTGCATAAATATTTAATCATTAACGAATTTAATCATATAACTACAAGCTCAAACTTAAAATTTCATTTTTCTTGAACAAATCTCTGTTTAATTCTCCCGCTCATTGCCAACTCTCTCTCCTTAAGAAAAAAAATGGAGAACTCAAATTGTGTATTTATTTGCTTGTTCAATGGCCATGGCCAAGTTGTTGATTAAATTTTTCCCCACAAGAACATACAAAAGAACACAAGATAAGCTCTCTACGTACGACCATCATACAATGCCCGGAGAGCCGTTATATCTGGTGTTTGTAACAGCTTCAGATGTTGTTCTTTCGGCAAGGTTTCGCCCAATTCAATGAGAGAATTAAAAGTTCTCAGGAGTGCCGGATTGGTGCTTGCCACGGGCAATGGTGAAGGTAAAGATTCAGACGGGATGTCTTGAGCTGCTGACAGAAATGTTCTTATCTTCATCATAAGCTCTTCCCTGCAATACTTGAGCACCCCACTCCAAACCTCCCATGCATGTTCCTTTCCCATCATTAAAGAACGCAGATCTTCCGATAAAGATGATAATAACCAAGCTTGAAGTCTTCTATCCTTCTCAGGGTCATCTTGGTTAGGGTTTGTGACAAACCCTAATAATTCTTCATCGATCAGAACCAGAACTACGTGCTTCTTCCAAGATACGAGATTCTCCACCCCTTCTAACTTGACGGGGCACTCATCCTCTAAGCTCCATCTCCGTGGCACCATAGATGGTTGTGATTTCCAAGAAGTGAAATTCTTGGGTTTCGTTTCCGTAGCCCATGCAGCAGAAGCGAGAGAGATGATGAAGGGCGAGGAGATCATTGTAGAGGATAATGAGGCTGATACAGATGGCGTGGAGGAGGGTAAACTCGAAATGGATTCCAAAAACATATTGAATGGTGTTGTGTGTTTGTTTTGAATGAGAGAATGGTTAAGGTGAATTCGTCTACGATCATTTATATAAGCATGACCAGGGTGGAAGGTAATAACGGTTAACGGATTGGAAGGTAATAACGGTTTCATGTTGATTGGTATTGTTTAGAAACTTTGCAAAGTTCATAAGAGTGGTCATTGGATTGACCGGTGAGAGTAAACATGAACCCATACGAGTGCAAAGTGGAAACACTATTCGTGAGGGTTGGAGTTGTTCATTGCCATTGATTCTTGATTGTTCACTACTTAAGTCTTTGTTTGGAGTTGTTTTTGATGATCGAAAGGTTTGTAGCTTGAATTAGATTATTTCACTATCATGTGCACGTTAGAGTTAGCATGTTAGAGAGTTAATTTGGGCAGAGTTGTATCATTGGTTTTCTGTTTTTAGGAATTTTTAGTTAGTTTTTTCTTTTATCTTGCCTAGGAGTACAATAGTTTAAGTGTGGGAATGTTATAAGTCCCTTATATATAGAGTTTTTCTTGGTTATATGTGTTTTTTTTTGGGTAGGTTTAAGTTGTTAATTAAGAGTAATTAGCTTAGAATTAGTTTAGTTAGGGTTTTAGTCTAGTTTTACAAAAGAAGCTTAATCAGGTCCTTTAAGTATATTTTTAGTGTAAGCCCTAGAAGTATACTTAGGATGGTCTAGTGATATGAGGTTTAGGTTAAGATGATAAAATCATGTATAGATTCATAGCATCTTTGTTTAGATAAATAGACTTAGGAGTGGTTATAAGAGTTGACTTTTGCAATGAGAGTTGACTTTCAATGAAACACAAATTAACATGATTCGCGCACCTGGAATCCAAAATACTTGCCACTTTGATGTCAATTTCAGCTTCAATTTCCTCTGCAACGCTCGAAGGAACCAATTCGATTTGAACCCTAAGTTCACCACGTTGCCTCTCACTCGAACACACTCTTCTGATTTGTTCCCAAATCACGTTCCCTTTTAATTTTCAATTTCATTTTTCTAACCACTGTTCCACATCACACACCTGATAATGCCACGTAATCTTTTTTTTCCCACTTAAGTTGTCAACATGGTCAGACGTTAAGTCATTTAACGGAGTCAACTAAAAGGGACCAAATTGATGCAAATAAACTAATTTGGGTACTAAATAGATGCAAAGTTAAAAGCGGGTAACATTTAGACACATTGGAACGAAACTGGGTACGTTGCGAATAATTATACCTAAATTTTTTTCTCTAAGTTGTAATGACTTTAAAAAGTTTTACAATGATTTCTTTTTTCATGTAAAGAAAATCTCTTTAAATAAGAAATATTAACATATTGTTATATCAAATCCTTATTATTAGACTAAAGTAATTAATAGTTTCGGTGTGATGATAAAAAGTCATGATGAATATAGACACTTATCTGAAAATTATCGAAATAAGATCAAAATAATCAACACAAAAAAATATAACATAAAAACTCCACAATCATAGAAAAAATCATAATTGTTATCTAATGACAATAAAAGAATAACACTTTGTATATTTTTTTACAACACATAGACATACATTACTCTCTCATGCCTTTTGACCCCCAAATATACTAACACTCTCCAAAACAAGAATTTAACCGAACTCCACAACACTATACTACAAAAGTATAAATAAATAAAAAAAATCAATACAAGCGTAAAATGTTTTTGACTATGACGTCTAAATATCTTGAATCTTAAGTTCGTTATATAACTACTATCATCCACTGTGAGACTTTCTAATATGTAATATTTCCATTAACCCAACAATGTACAATTCTTTCTGCTTAAGATTTTAAAAGTCCAAATATCATATCTCAATTATATGATCATGGGATTAAGGTTGGGGTGTGGTTAGGTGATAACCCCTTGTGTCTAGACTCTGCAGAATTTAGAAACCAGCACAGGTGCATACTTCCTTTAGATTTTTATATCAAGCATATAATCCGGATAATAGAGTTAAGGATCTTGCATTGTTTGCCTTCACATGCTTTGTGTGCTTACTGAAATGCCTATTTAAAAAATATGCTTGTATACTTGTATGGTGAAAATTATTTTTATCTCTAGCTTACCCTTTCTCTCTGTGTATGTGTTTCTGTGTGATTTTCTTTTTGCGATGATCACCAAATCCTTGGTGTGAGCATCTGTGGAGCTCGCGGTGATCGTATAGTGACGATGGAGATGCTACAATTTAGTTAGGCTCGTTGGATTTTCCTCTATGATGGAGCCTTTTTTAAGTAGTGTTATCTTGTAGTTCCTTGCTCTGCGAGCAAATTTCCAGTTTAATATAATCTGTGTTTAGATTCTGTTCATGGAATTGTGTTATGTCTTTGGGTTTCCATTCTAGTATAATTTGGGATAACTGTAAAAGGTTAATTCTAATATACTTTTTGTCGCTGTTCTATTTTATACTATAAACATGCAACGTTCTATTTATTTGAATTATTCTATTAAATTGGGACGTTACACTTTTAGAATTATACAATTTTTTAACACTTAATAGAATAGAATATGATTGCACCAACGTTTTCCCAATATTTTTTTTAAATGAAAAACATGAAAAAAAATTATAAAATTAACTTCTTTTAAGCTAACATTAATTTACAAATAAAAAAAAAAGTGAAAATGTTATATGAAATACATAAGTTTATTTTCTTCTCTTAAAATTACTTATAAAAGAATTTGTTTTTGAAGATTATGAATTACAGAACTATGATGTTCTTAAAGAATTGTTTTAAGTAATTTTAATTACGATTTTTTTAATAGAAAACACTTTTTAAATAAAAATTATCTAAACTAGATCCTTCCCTAAATGTGGTTATTAAAATTGATAATATTGATCATTTTCCTTAGTTAAAGTTAATTAAATGTAATCATCGATTTAAGCTATTTTTAAGTCAACTTTTGTGTGATTGTAGAGACCAAATTGGTGATGTAAATTAGTGTTTGGGACAATTTTTTTTTCTTTTTTTATTTATTTAAAGGTGGTTTTGAGTGTTTTTATTCATACACAATTCTCACCCGTATTTTTTTTTTAAATCTCATAAATGACCATTGATTTTTTTATTAGGGTAAAAAATATATTCACCGAACATTAATCCCCTTACACTTTACTCACGGTTTAGGGAATAAAATATGTTTAGGTATGTATCGAATTTCAAAATTTGGTTAATAACTTACCAGATTTTACCAAATTTTGAAATTTGGTTTAGCCGGTTACCAAATTTCAAAATCTAGTAAAGAAAAGAAATCAAATTTTAAAATTCAAGTTAAGATAGATATCAAATTTCAAAATTTAACTAAAAAAATTATCGGATTTTGAAATCTGAGTAAGAAATAATCGAATTTCAAAATTCGGTTAATTTAATTATTTAATTTCGAAATCCATTTTAGGTAGTTATCGGATTTAAATATATATATATATATATATATATATATATATATATATATATATATATATATATATATATATCATTACAACAAAAATTGGTATTATCGACGATTAAAATTCGTCGGTAATGATCAAAATTTGTCGTTGAATTAATATTATCAACGAATTATCGACGGTCAAAAATTCGTTAGTAAAATGCTTGTCGGTAAGATTTTATCGATGAAAATCATATTTCGTCGTAATTATTGATGGAAAAATCCGTCGGTAAATCTGTCAGTAATTATCGACAAAAAAATCTGTCGATAATTATCGACGAAAAAATTCGCCGGTAAAATTCGTTGGTAAAATCCGTCGGTAATTATCGACCGAAAAATTCGTCGGTAATTACCGACCAAAAAATCCGTCGATAATTACTAAAATATCCGTTGGTAAATTTGTTGCACTGTTCATCTTCTTCTTCCTCCCTTTTTCATGTTTTTTATTGTTTTTTTTCTTTGTGATCGTCGTCGCCGTCACTGCCACTGTGGTCGTCACTCCCACCGCCGCCGCTCATCGCCGCCGTCGTCGTTGTCTTCTTCTTCTTCTTCTTCTCCTTCTTCTTCTCCTTCTTCTCCTTCTTCTTCTTCTTCTCCACCTTCTTCTTCTTCTTCTTCTTCTCCTTCTCCTTCGTCTTCTCTTTCTCCTTCTTTTTCTTCTTCTTCTCTTGTTTTTTTCTTTTTTTCTCCTTCTTCTCGTCTTCTTATAAGGTGATCACAATTTTCAACACATAGTAGGCAAAAAAAAAATGTTCTTTACAAGGCCAATAAGACCTTACTCATGTATGTGTCTCACTTTGTCTTCCTAGGTCTACTAGTATTTTCAGACTCCTCATACTCAATTTAGAAAAAAAAAAGGTGCTCATATAAAGACACATTGACACTCAAGTTAAAAAAGTTACTAAAAAACAATAAATGCATAAAAAAATTAGTGTACAAATCTTTAAATTGTTACCTGTTTATATTACTTTTAGTGAACTTTTTATTTATGTGGATTGATATACCTTTTATGCTTAGACGTTTACTAATGTAACTAGACAATTTGTCCCTTTTCAAAATTTACAATTTGAAAGTTATTTTTGAAAATAAAAAATGAATTACAAATTGTGCATTCCATAATATTTTTTCTTTAAAGAAAATTTCGAATTCCATATCCGAAAGTTAAATGACTTTCAAACTGTACTATCTAAATTCTATTTTTTCAAAGTTACTAAAGAGAAAAAATAAAATTTTATGGGATGCAAGAAGAAATTTATGGAGATACATAAAGAAGTTGTCATGTGAATATTAGCTTAAATATGAATGTGTGATTTGTGGCGCTAATAGTGTCTCAAGTCTTTTGGAATTTTCCAAATGGGTCAAGGTGTGTTATGCTAATCGATATCATATTTGTAAATTCGTGAGGCATTTTATTTCGAAATATTGCTTGACCAAAATGTTATAGCGTTAGTGTATATCACAACATATAAATCTAAAGTTAAAAAACCTTAGTAACTTAAATCATTAAAAAAATAGTCTTTTTAGAAAGAAAATGAATAATAATCCTTTACAATATTATTATTATAATTAATTTACTACCTTGTATCAAAATCACATATTCATTTATCTTTCTTAATTGTTAAGTATAAATGAGGAGAATGTTATTAAACTTGTTTGTTATGATAAAAGATGAAACTTATAAGCACTTCCATTAAATTTTGGGTAAAATTGTATTAATCGGTAACAAATATATTCGTGTTTGTATATGCTTAAATATTTATTAAATGATGGTTGTAATAGAAAGTAAAAAAGAAAAGTAAAAGAAAAAATAATATTATGAAAAATTCATACACATTTATTTGTGAGAGAATAAAGAATGGAGTTGGAAGAGGTGAAAGTTTGCTAGTGCGCGTGGGAAAAGGAAGAAAGGAAGTTATTATAAAAACGAAGCAAAGAAGAATTGAATTTGAAAGCCAAATCAAATATTGGGCGCAGAGGAACCGCGAGGTTTCGTTCTATCGCTTTCGTTTGAGTTCAGACATTCTAAATTCTAATCTCAACGAACATTCATATCGATTCCTCTCCTCAACTTTTTCTCAATCCATCGCTCTATTGCACTACGCCAAAGGTATTTTTATTCTTTCTTCTCTTAAATTCTCGGCTCTCACCGTCATTTCTTTTTTCAATTTTATCATCATTATTATTATTGTTATTTCTTGGGATTTCGGGGTGTGGTATACATGTTTTGAGAACATAGTTTGGATGAATTTCGCGTTTCAATGTGCAATGATTAAAGTTTTGAGGCCAAGGCATATTTCTTGTTACAAGTTTTCTGTTTTGCGGGTTACATGTAGAAACTCTCTATAAAGATTATGCAGCACAACAGAGATGTTGACAAATGCTGATGACGTGTGTGTGAATTTGCAGTTATGAGGAGCCAACTTGTGTGTAATGGCTGTAGGAACATCTTGGTTTACCCTAGAGGAGCATCCGATGTTTGCTGTGCACTGTGTCACACTGTTTCCTCTGTTCTTCCTCCTGGTACGCCTTTTTTTTTTTCGTTTCATTTTATCAAGAACTGAGAAACTTTCTTGCTCCATGGCTTCTATGTGGAGTTAGTTTCACAGCGCACTTGGATTAATTGGTGTTATCAATCTTAGGTGTGTGGAGTAGTGGGTGATTAATTAACTTAGTGGTGCTATTGTTTTGCTTTATATATCTCATGCATGTATACTTTAAAATCGGTGACGAATTGCTGCTGTGCTTGTATTGGATGACGACATGATACAGTATGGCAGCGGTGTTAACAGAACTTGGCTGTGTTACACTCTTTTGTAAGTTCTTTATTTGGATATGAAGGAATCCCTGTCTTGTATATAACATTTTTTCTTAACTTTGACTACGAGTATGCATTTTTAATAAAATTTTAAAAAGATTGAAGATCAATTATAATTCAATGATGATGATAATGACGGAAGATCAATGTAAATATTAGGTATATGTTTTCATTAAGAAAAATAAGTAAAGGAATTGTGTGTGTTGCTATTAATAATATAGGCACATTAATTGAGAGTTACTGTATGTTTGCGTGTAGAAAGAAAAGACAGAAAAACTGAAAAGAAATTATGCATCCAGTTTGATTAAATATTTACTTGTAGTTGAACTTGATTACATCTCGGGGAACATTAGATTTCCTGGTGCCCTTACAGGAATGGAAGTGTCACAAATTTATTGTGGAGGCTGTAGGACATTGCTAATGTACGCACGTGGTGCTACAAGTGTGGGATGTTCCTGCTGTCTCAGTATTAACCTTGTACCCGGTACAATATATTTCTCTATTGCCTGATTTGGGAAGCATATTAGCTCAGTATTCATTTTGCTGTACTTGTTCCAGTTATGAAAGGCGTGATATAACCTTCCTCCGAAAACAATAAGAAAAACAAGTTTTAACCTTAGCTTTTGCTTCACTTAGGTCAAAAATTGATCTGTCCCTTGATCATGAGAGTAACATTCTTATTTATAGAAGGGTAAATCAGTTACAAATATTATAGATATACATAATCAATTAATGCATAATAATCTTAAAGATAATCAACAATATCTTCTTAAATCACAACCAAAAATACCTCATCAACTAACATAAATAATAATTAATGTATCTACAATAATCACGTGCTTTATCTCTGCAATCTTATTTTAACAAGTCGGTCTAAAGACGACATAATACCAATTCTCCTCCTCGTGATGACAATAGACAACTTCCACATTCTTTCTCATATATCAGCAGTATCAGGCCAACCTCACAACATTCTTCTTTGCATATTAGGTTTGTTTTATGACGACATCAATCTTCTTCTCTACACACCTCTATTATGAGATCAATTTCATAACACAATTGCTCTTCCCTTCCACATATACTCACCACTATTCCCCTCGCCAATTCCCCTCTTAAGGGTAACATCGTTGTAAAGCTGACATTGTGGTGAAGAAATGTAGAAGGGTAGCTTCGTCGTAAAGTCGACATAATGGTTAATAAGTGTAGAAGAGTAGTATCGTCAAAAGGCCGACATAGTGGTGAGTAAATTTGGAAGGGAAGAGCAGCTGTGTTATGAAATTGATCTCGTAATAGAGGTGTGTAGAGAGGAAGATTGATGTCGTCATAAAGCCGACCTGACATGCAAAGAAGAGTGCCGTGAGGTTGGCCTGATACTGCTGATATATGAGAAAGAAGGTGGAAGCTGTCTATTGTCATCACGAGGAGGAGAATTGGTATTATGTCGTCTTTAGACCGACTTGTTAAAATAAGATTGCAGTTGTAGATACATTAGTTATTATTTATGTTAGTTGATGAGATATTTTGGTTGTGATTTAGGAAGATATTGGTGATTATCTTTAAGATTATTATGCATATATAATATTTGTAACTGATTTACCTTCTATAAATAAGAATGTTACTTCCATGGTTAAGGGACAAATCAATTTTTGACCTAAGTGAAGCAAAAGCTAAGGTTAAAACTTGTTTTTCTTATTGTTTTCGGAGGAAGGATATATCACACCTTTCATAACCGGAACAATACTAAATGTTGATTTGCTAGATAAACTATTATGTTTTGTGGCTTTTTTTTATCATTGAATATGCTTAATTTATTGGTGATCCCAAATCCTGGTATTGGGTTCAACAGGTAAGCACTGGGAAATCCTTTTCGCCTTTTCATTATACCTATGCTGTTTTATGTTCCTCCTGGCCATGTGTTAATGTATTTGTGATAACTCAAAAATGCAAACCAACATTTTTGCACTTCATATTCAAACAATTATTTAGCGACTACTGTCAACTATTATCAACTTTACTAAAAAAATAGGCAGTTTGGTAAAGGATCATGATGGACTTTTATATCTCTAAACACTCGTTCATGCGGGAAAAGAACCCTTTGGGCATTAAGTGCGGACAATGTACAAGCCCATTCTCAACCTTGTGCTGAAATTCAGTTTTATTTAGAAGAATGCTAGTGACAATGATTGACCCTTTACTTTTTCATAATTAAACCCTTGACTGTGATACATGCCAGCTACCAACTCTCCTGATAAATTCAAAAGTAAACACAAAATCCATCAAACCAGTTATCTAGGTACAAGGAAAATGAACAAACTTAAATACTAACCTTGTAGCTTTCTATAACTTTCTTTTTGTTAGAGATCCCACATTGATAGAGGTATGACCAAAGTATAGTTTATAACTAGGTACAAACCTTATCATACAAGTCGGTTGTATAGAGTTGAGTTAGACTTAAATCTATTATTTAATGTGGCAACAAAGCATATTTTCTCTTAGATATAACCAAACCATCCTTGGATTGCAACTTCTATAAATTGGGGTCTAGCAAAATAATTAGATGACAAAGAAACATTAGTTTATGCGAGCTTTGATATAAAGTTCATGCTATCAGCCATAAGTTAAACTGCATAAATTGAAATCAACAGGACTACCATGCACCTTTACAGTCTTCTTAGAGTAATATTTCAACCAATTTAAATTAGTTAGCCAGATCAGCATGATGCATGGAATTTTTTGTTGCATGCAGAGCATGAAAACCAAGAAGACCATTAGCAACTCTAATATTTGTCATGAACAAACTACCCCTATAGCATAGTAGTCAATCCCAAAATAATGACTTTAGTGACTGCCCCCCATCCAAATGCTATTGTGGGAAGCATAATGACTTCAATTTTGAACCCTAAAGAATTTTTTTTTCCACAAGTGTATATTCAGGAAAAAAAAAAGGAAGAGAAATGCAAGTACCTAAAATTAAAAGTATATTCATATTATGATTAAAACTAGAGTTTGATAACCAAATACATCAATTGTAGCAAAATAAAAGTTTAAGCCTGTAAGGCTTAGGACAAACAAATCTTCAAAATCAAAATGCTGCTAATTATCAAAAATCTGTCTCCAAGGTTTATGAATATGAACTTTGTGATCCATGGTTCATATTCAGGTGCAATGCAACAAATTTTAGCATTTCCATCCACATAATTAGGTTGGGATCATGTAACTAAATCCTCCTTGGACTTCTTTTCCTTGGAATGCATTTTGGATAGCTTTCTTGGCTTTGTCTATAGCTTCATATATGGAGCTATTGGTGGTCTCTCTCATCATCAACAAACCTAACCTTTACTTGTCATAAAAAAGAGCCATACAAGATAAATCATTAATAACACCAAGTTAGTTCACAGCCTGAAAACTGCAAAACCAATAGTGACATCTAGATTCATTTGATATAAATATAGCTCGAAACTTGGAATAATATTTATTTGATTCTGTATTTTATCCTTGATGGCAGTTTGTATTGGTGAATGCTGCGGCATAATTGTTAGGGAATCCCTTTAATGGCCCTAGCCCATCTTAGTTGCATTCTCTTTGAATGAAACCTTAAGGGGGGTGGTGTTTAGTCACACATTAACTAGTAAATAGAGCTTGTAAAACTTGAACAATCGTCATTTTATAAGTCAGTTTTATAGAGTTGAGGTTGATCCTAAGTCCTAATTTTGAGAATAATTCCCCGACCTATGTAATAAGGTTTTTATATGCACAATATTAACTTCACAAACTACAAGATATTGGATGTCTGATGTGGCATTTAGTAAGTTCTCTTGTTTTAATATAACCTTGATGCTTACTAGTGAATTATTTGCTTAAATTGTTTACTGATTTATTGTTGATGGTCTGTGTCTTCTTCAAAAAGAGTCTAATCAAGTCAGCCATATCAATTGCCGGAACTGCCGGACCATACTCATGTATCCTTATGGAGCTCCCTCAGTCAAATGTGCAATATGTCACTATATTACTAGTGTCGGTGTAAGTATATTGATAGAATGGTAATACCATGTAATTTTCAATTTTCACAAATGCTTCGGAACTCTTGAAATAAAATTGACGAGTTGTGTCATTTGGGTTTCACTTTACTTGTAAATTTAGATGGCTTTCTGTTATTTCATTCATAATCCTTTCTGTGATTAATTTGTAGCCAGAAATTTTTGGTGGATTGTATTTGTGAAATAGCAATATAGTAATTATTCGACTACATTTGTTGATAGGAGATGTAGTAGTTACTCATTTTTTCGTATACTGCCAGAAGGCAAAGGAGATTGTATATCTTGGATTTGGATGCTCTTAGTAAAGGGTGCACCTAAGAGAGTAAATGTGGATAGTGTTCACTCACGAGAAAAATAAGAGTGGCTTGTAACAAATCAATTGCTCATCTATTTTATTTTGTTAACAAAGCTGTTGTTTTTTTCAATCGATAGGCTTGCTACTTTACTAAATGGTTAATTTGATTGAACACTGACATTTAGAACATTTTGGCTTGACACTTACATCTTTAAGTTAATAATTCTAGTTGCTGTTTTGTTATATAGAGGTTTTCAGGCTTTGTTTGTATGAGTACCTATTTACCATCTTTCAAGTCTTCTCTCTTTGTTCTTCTGTTTGCATGACAATAGTTATTTTACATTATCCTTTAAGTATCATGATAGAATATTAAAGGTGTATGTGAGAAGAAATAAGAACTGAGTCAGTTAGTTAGTTAGTCTGTTAGTAGGTTGTTTGGGAATGAAAGTTTGTTTTAGGAAAAGTATAAATAAGAAGGGGGGTAGTGTTGTAAAAGGGGGTATTCGTTTTGTTTTTGTAAGTGTAAACAGGA
>Ga0214545_1010501_pt1 | contig 13404 bp, 7 predicted proteins | sample CNSS4metaG_FD_160064 | JGI IMG/M metagenome (GOLD analysis project Ga0214545, IMG submission 160064) | Root nodule microbial communities from cowpea collected in UCLA plant growth center, Los Angeles, California, USA - CNSS4 | ecosystem: Host-associated > Plants > Roots > Nodule | place: USA... | reverse complement strand
AAATATATAAAAAAAAAAAAAAACTAATATATATATATATATATATATATATATATATATATATATATATATAAATATATATATATATATATATATATATATATATCTTAACCAAAAACAAGAAGAAAGAAATTTTTAACCCTAGCTTAAGACTTGCTTAAGTCAAGACAATCTGTTCCTTGACCATGGTAGTAACATTCTTATTTATAGTAGAGTAATCAGTTACAAATAATCATTTGTAGATATACAAGATAAACTTAAAGATAATCCTCAATATCTTCATAAATTTCAACTACAATATCCCATCAAACTAAATAATAACCAAATAATTGCATATCTCATCTCTTCAATCTTAACAAATCGACCCGACCCAAAGACTACTGACCACCTAATATCAACCTTCTTTGCCTGATCCTATAACTTCTTTATCACCATGTCGGCTTGTACAACGATACCATCCTTCTATTCTGCACCACTACCACATCGATTTTATGACGACGCAAATCCTTTTCTCTGCTCTATCAGCCTGTCGATTTTATGACAACGCAAATCCACTGTTCTACCAACCTGTCGATTTTATGATGACGCAAATCTTCTTCTCTGCTCTATTAGCCTGTCGGTTTTATGACGACGCAAGTCTTCCTCTCTGCTCTACCAGCTTGTCGGTTTTATGACGAGGTATACCACCACATCAACTTTAATACAATGTAACTCTTCTATATAACCCATAGTACATCGGTTACGCTAACACTGATGATACCATTTCCCCCTCACCTGAATACCGTTACCCTCTTGGCGAGTACAATATTCTACATATATTATATAACATATAAATCGAAAATAGTTGTAACCAATAGTTTATTACTAATAAGAACATAGAATAACAATAAAAATGTAAGTATTTAAACTTTTATTTTGAGTTAAATATGTTTTTTGTCTCTAAATATTGACGGAAATTGGAATTTGTCTTTGTTCAAAATTTTGATACATTTTAGTTCTTAAACTTTTAAAAATGAATAGATATAGTTCTTTTAACCAAATTACGTTAGTTTTTTTTGTACGTGTCAAACTCGTTTCCCCATCGACATTGAAGCGGGGACGTGTCAAACGGTGTAAACAACTCAAATATTAACATAAAATGTCTTTGACATCTAAAAAAAACTTAATTGGGAAAATGATTATATTCATTCATTTTTTAAATTTTGGGACCATAATATATCCAAATTTTGGAAAGAGATGAATTTCAATTTTGCCTCAATGTTCAAGGACTAAAACATATTTAACCATTTTATTTTCTTCTCTTGTAATTTCATTTGTTTTTAACTTATTTTCCTTTAACCTGGAAATTTAGCATTATTTAAATTTTGATAAAGGAGAAAAGAAATAGAAAAAAAAAGAGATGAATAAATAATATTTTGAATAAAAATAAAATTCTATTAAGTTTTATAGTATTACTTAAAAAGAATAAGGAATGTTATTTTATATATATATATATATATATATATATATATATATATATATATATATATATATGTTTTACTCCTTTAACTTTCATGCAAAATTAGATTTCGTCTTGGCTCAAACTTTGAATAATTTTTATCCCCAAACTTTATTAATAAATGAAGTAGTTCTTGTAACCAAATGACAATAAAGATTTGTTGACTGATAAATAACATTACCATGTATGTGTCATGTTGATCTGGACTCACATGGGAACACATTCATGTGGAAACGTTGTTTGTCACATGCAAATCTTAAAATTGTTTAGTCATGTGTTTTCTAAGAAGTTGAGATCGAGAGAATGGTAGAAGTCACTAAATCAAATTCAATAATTGATCTAATATGATGTTGAGAAAATTTTGAAGAAAATTTAAAATTAATTTACTAAATTAATAGAGTTTGTTCATAAAATTGAAAACAAAAATGAGATATAAGTGAAAGTAGAATATATGTTCAATAAATCTAATTTATTAAGCATGTTTCCAAAATAACCCTTGTTTAGAAAATTTTAAAATGTGGAACGAGATTTTTTTTTTTTACTTTTTGAAGTCCTTAACGTTTAAGAAAACTAAAAGAAGTGAAGAAAAATTAGACACCATTGAAAAAAAGTTGATTTCACCGATTCTTATACATGTAATTTGGTTTGTATTTATATTTATATATATTTAGTTCATCCTTTTGCTTTATCTTAGTGTTTTATGTAAGACCAGAGGAATTTAAATAATTAAATAAATAATTATTTAATAAATGCAGGTAGTGGAAGCATTTATGACATTTAATGTTGACTTTTATGACATAGAAAAGTACTAACTCATATGGTTGAGAGTTTTTGGTTATTATGAGGGAACCTGGGTTCGAGTTCTATAGGGAATAACAGTCTGTAGAACCTTTGAGGAGAAGGATTTGTGAGAGCTAAGAGTGGAGTTGGAAGCTTATTGACGTGTGGAAAAGGAGAAAGAGTCAAGAAGTGGACAGTTTGCACTAAATTTCTAAGTTTTTCCCAGAAACTGCCTAGCGGCAAGAACAGGCCGCTAGGTGACACAACTCCCCTCATTTAGTTTCAGTGTTTTTGCATGGACTTCTTGGCGGCGATGAACACCCGCTAGGCAACGAGAGTCAATTTGACTCGTTTTTTATGTTTTGGTGGTTTATGGGCTTTCTGATCAGGGAAAAATGGAGTAATAATGGAGAATAGGATGTTGAATGGGAATATTGTGTGAATTATGAGGTAACTGGAAACAATGGGATGTAATTTCTATGAACTTAGTTTATGGTTTGACATTAATTGTGAGATTGAGCATATGCATAATTGATGCACGAGTTGCTTTTAGGAAATTGAATGTGCGTGTGTAAATAGAGATTAGATATCCTTGGGAACCTACTTGGCTGTGGAATTGTGGACACAAACATAGGAATGCAATCTTGGGGGACTTTTGGGGGCTTTACAAGTGCTAGAAATTCTGGGATTTTCCCATAACACTATGCACCGCCTGGCGGTACTAATTGGGTTGCCAGGCGCCAGCGTAGAATAAGAGACCTGCGCGGCTGTGAGGTGCAGTGGTGGGTCTAGAATTCTTGTGAATCAGATTAATGCTAAATGTGGAATTAAGAAAATATCTGGACAGAGTTCTAGGGTGATCATATATAAGTTAATGGTATGAATTAATTTGAGGGTTAATAGGGAGTTGGAAGAATCATGATAGTAATAATAATGTAGTAAGGGGTGTTATTAAACTGAAGTATTGTTGGATTGAGAGGCATATATAATTAGGAGTTGGAGTTTCTAAGTGAAGATGCATTGGTTGGATATGAGGTATATGTTTATTCTATAATAAGGTTCCTAGGTGGTAAGGTTCCAAAATGAAAATTTATAATGGTATTGTGCATGATTAGGTAGTGATGTGGCGGAGGTGAACATGGATCCTAGTGTGTGGTGGAATACTTAACTTAGAGAGTTAATAGGTATAAAAGTTATGATGGATGATACATAAGAATGTGAGGTATTCTAAATGTGTGACATAGTGCTTAACCAGTACTGCACAAGTACTAGTGTAAAGCCTAGCGGTGGTATTCGAACCGTCAGGCGATAGCTCCAAATCCAGGGAGCTACTGGTACGCCTGGCGCCTGGCGGTGAGGTTCGTCCCGCTAGCCGATACCTGCAAGGTCAGAGGCTTCAGGGATGCGTGGCGCCTAGCGACATGATGCTTCCGCCAGGTAGTCTGCAGTTGGGTTTGGCTTGGTGACGCTGAGACAACGCTAGGCAATAATGCAGAGGCAGTATGTTTGAATGCGTTGGATGTGTGTGGTCTATAAGGATTTGGGTGATACCCTAAAGATGGACTTGTTGGGCATTCTTTGAGTTGTAGCTCAAAATGGTATGCCTTAAGTTGTGGCTCGGGATAGAGGGTAAGCATGTGGCATTCCTAAAGTTGTGGCTCAGAATGACATCTCTTGAGTTGTGGCTCGGATTGACGAGTGTTACTGGTTTGAGTGTGCAAGTTGTGGTTCGTACGGAGGGTTTCCACTAGATTGAGCAATCATGATTGTGACCAGTGATGTGCTAATCTGGTGTTGAGAGTACGAACTCTGGTTCGTATTGGGAAATTCACCGAGCGTTACGGAGTGTGCTCCATAGCATGTCTTCACGCACGTGTTCTACAAGTTGTGGCTTGTAGATGGAGGCAGCAAAGGATATCTTGAGGTTATCATCCAAAGATGTAGAACATGGATAACATGGTGGTGGCCATATGGTATGGAATCAGAGGATAGAGTTCCTCTAATGAGTGTGTGCATATTTTTTAATTATATATATATATATATATATATATATATATATATATATATATATATATATATATATATATATATATATATATATATATATATATATATATATATGTTAGTTCACCTTATTTGCTTGTGTTTGACGATGATTGTGTAATTCGTTATACGGGAGCAGATGATGTTGCATTCATGTGGTTCTAGTAAAACATAGAGCCGGAGAGGAATTATCTCGGAAAAAGCTTTTACAAAGTTTTTATGATTTTATGGATTTTTGAAATTTTTGTAAACATTTTGTTTTATGAGACTATGAGTTGTAATAGTCCGTTATAAATTGTGGTTATTTAACTTATATATTATAAATTTTAAATAATTATCTAAATTGAATCACTTAATAATATATAACTTATATATTGTAAATCTTAAATAAGTTTATTTGTTAAATTATTAAAGAAGTGGTGGTAATAAACTTATTAGAATGTATGTATTGAAAAATTAAATTCTATTTTTCAATCACAACCACACCATCTCCATCTATTTATCTTTCCTTCAATTCTATAATTATTTACGGTAATTTAAATTCCATATTTCAACCAAAACAATATTGGAATCAACACAAATATTTATGATATTACAACAAAAATACTTTAGATAACAGTAAAAAAATATATATAATTCATTGCTATATATATATATATATATATATATATATATTTTTTTTTTGTTTTATAATAAAACAACATATATTAACTAGTTTGTGTGAATTCAACATCTTCTTAGTTTCTTAAAATATTTTAACCTAATCTTTTCGAGTTATGAGTAACTTAAAATCAAGTATTGAGTAGTAAAATATTTTATTTTCTAGGTTTGTTGGATAATGTCAGTTCCTAGCAGTAGTTTCTCAAATATGTAAAAGAGAAAGTTTCCCAAATTACATACGCAACCATTATTATCAGAATTGCATTTGAATTTTTTTATACGACTACAGTTCTCATTTTTGGCGAAAACGACTGAATTTTTCTACAAAACCTGTTGAGGTAAGTAATGGAGTTTTCAAGGGGACGAAATTAAGAATAACAATATAATAATTAGATAAACTAAGGGTAAAAAGGAAGAACCAAGTTATTGACCAATGAAATCTTTTAATGTTATTTTTATATATTAGGAATCAAATTTTAGCTAATAATGTCTATTTATAGCTGTATAATTTTATACTCACATTTTAAAAAAGTATATTTATTAATTGTATGTTATATTTACAAACTTGTTAACGTATTAACCAAATTAATAAAGTTTACCATATGCTTATAATTATTCAAAAATGTAACTTCTTGTATGTTTAAGAGTATGTCCTTAAAATTCTTGATACTCATTTTTGTATATAACCAAAACAAACGTTGACTGCTATATATGCAAAGTACTATCCTTTGTAATAAGCGTAGACTCTCTTATATTACACCAACCACTCTTTTTTTCCTTCATCCACAGAACCAAAATCCTTAAAGCTTGATTCTGATTTGAGGATGTTTCTCTGATCTTTTCTCTCCAAAATCAAAATCTGTTCAACCCTTTTCCTCCTCAGATTCTCACCTCTTTTCTAAGTATCTAACTTTTGTGATCAGAAACCTTTCACATCCACAAATGTTTTTCTCAAAGAATGGCCATAGATTCTTCAAATTCAGAAACCAGGTTTCAAGCCCTGGTCTTTTCATTTTCTGATAACCTTTTGATCCTCACCAAACCCTTCTCCTCCACAACTATCTTCAACCAAAGCTCTCATTAGCCTTTTGGCTCACAAGTCACAATCTTTGGTGTGACCTTATTGCGGGACAACACCCAATCATTGCTATTCTTTAATCCATACACAGTTAATTTCCTTTCCTTTGTCCTGCTGCAAAAATATCTCTCTAGTGGCACCTCTTTCTGCTGCCACCGCAACTCCTATTTATTCTAAGTTCTTCATCCTAAGGTTTCTGGTAGTTCACACCAATGGTTCCCAAGCACTTCTACGAGCTTTCATGTGGCGTTGTTGAAATGGCTTGGATCATGCTCAGTGTTGACTACTCACGGCTCTTGTGGCAATTGTTTGGTGTCTTTTCCTACGAGAACCATGAATGGAAGCCTCGGATCTTCTAGCATATACCTTCAGTTGAGTCACAAAAACATACATACATATATAATATTACTTAATTTGTTGCTGAGTTTTCGATAAAAGAAGTTGTGTAAGTGTAGAACACACGTGCTGGTTAAATCAGATTTGTGGTGGTGAGTGATCAAGCCACATCAAAAACCATGTACAAGGGTAGATTAGGAGGAAAAGCTCATCTTGGATATGTTGAAACTGACCCTTCTGGTAGATATGGTCGTGTAAGTGTTTCTCATTCATTTTATACCTTCATTTTCCTTTTTCTGTGAATGGATCATTAACTTTCTGACTAAAAATTGGTCTGATATCCAGAATATGGTGATTAAGATGGAGGGATATGATAGATGCATACATAGATTCATGAAGATGTTCTTTTTTGTTAAACTTTAATTCAGATTCTGTGTTTGACTTTGAAAAATATGAAAAATAAGTTTAGTGTATGACAATTATTAGTCATTCTAATCTCCAATCTTGGTGTGCACCATTCAATCTTATCTCTGCCATAGAAAGTGAAATTATCTGATAGCTGACAAAGTCATAGATCAAATTTAAGGATTCATAATCTTAGGATGAAACTGATCAATAATGCTAATTAATTATCCAAAACTATTTATTGATAATTATCAAGCCAGAGAATAAATTTGACCTTTACAAATAACAAATTCAATTGACAGATGATACTAGCTAATTTCAAGGAACTGAAGTAATATTTTACAGAAATTAGTCTGTCCACAAAACTGCATACATCATACTTTTTGTAATTGGCCAATTCTATGGAATTACGTAAGGTTTAGCCTTATTTTTATTTTCTTAGAAAAGGGAAGTTTTTCATTTTCTGTATTAACTTTTTCAGTAGCCGTTTTATGATTAAGTCAAATTATTTATAAAGTAATTAAATAAGAACCAATTGTTCTGTTTTGTCCTTTGCCAAGTCCTGGTTTATTGTCGTGACGCACCACCTTACAGAGGGTTATCTTACCTCCATAGTACACTCAAGGGTCATTTTTTCTATAGAGGCAAATTCAAGGGCCAAAAAACAACTGTTACATACATTACATCCACAGTTAAGTTTGACTAGTGATGCAAACTAGTGGCACATGTAAACTAATACAATTTATTCTGGCAACTAATCTAGTTGCTAGTTGGTCTTAAAATGAAATAATTGATTAATTTTTTATTGTTATCTTCATTGGTGTGTAGTTCAGGGACATTCTTGGCAAAGGAGCAGTGAAGATTGTGTATAGGGCATTTGATGAAGTCCTTGGACTAGAGGTGGCTTGGAACCAAGTTAAGCTTGGTGATGTATTTCATTCACCAGATCTTCTTCAACGCCTTTACTCAGAGGTTCATCTCCTCAAGGACTTGGAACATGACTCCATCATGACCTTCCATGACTCTTGGATTGATGTCAATTATAGAACCTTCAACTTCATCACTGAATTGTTCACCTCTGGCACCCTAAGAGAGTAATATAATCAATCACATCTTTTAACCCTTTAACTAAAGACCAATTCCTGCATGAATACAGTGCTTGAATTTTCAATAGGTTATGCTCATAAACGTTAATTTTACATAGTTTCTCTTATTTTATGCAGGTACAGAAAGAAGTATCAGAGAGTAGATATCAGAGCAGTGAAGAACTGGGCACGCCAGATTCTAACTGGTTTGGAGTATTTGCATAGCCACGATCCTCCTGTGATACATAGAGACCTCAAGTGTGACAATATCTTCATCAATGGCCATCTGGGGCAGGTCAAGATTGGTGATTTGGGCCTTGCAGCCATTCTTCGTGGCTCCCAACATGCACACAGTGTCATAGGCAATTTCACTTTCTCTTTTAGTTGCTACTTAAATAATCAGTTATCAGTAATCTAAGCTAAAACTTTTGTCCATAAATCTGAAATTTTTGTTTGGTTGAGAATTCAGGTACACCAGAATTTATGGCACCAGAATTGTATGAAGAGGAATACAATGAACTGGTTGACATATACTCCTTTGGAATGTGCATGATAGAAATGTTTACTTCTGACTTCCCATACAGCGAGTGCTCCAACCCAGCTCAAATATACAAGAAAGTTACTTCAGTAAGCTTTTATTCATTGGAAAGACTTAACCTTTTTCAACTCTGTTTGGATAAGATTCTATTTCACTTATGCTTTGATTTTACGTATTTGACTGATTTGATTCAACAGGGGAAGCTGCCAGAAGCCTTTTACAGAATCCATGACTTGGAAGCTCAGAGGTTTGTGGGAAAGTGTTTGGCAAATGTCTCAGAGAGGTTGTCAGCAAAGGAGCTCTTGTTGGACTCATTTTTAGCCAAGGACCAACTAGACTCCCCACTCTCTAGCCCAACATTACCCAGAAAACAAACCCCCACACTCAATTTCATTGCACCACTGGCCAAAGGGATACCACCAATGAGTGACCAAACAAAGGACACACACATGACCATCACAGGATCAATCAATGAAGATGATGACACAATTTTCCTTAAAGTACAAATTTCTAACAAAAGTGGTATGCACACATACTTTCATCGCATGATACAATCATCTTTTGTTACATATAGTGGGGTGCTTCAGAGTTTTGTTACTGTGTTTTGCATGCAGGGGAAAAGAGGAATATATTCTTTCCATTTGACACCATAAACGACACTGCAATTGATGTGGCAGTGGAGATGGTTAAAGAACTTGAAATTAGTGACTTGGAACCATTAGAGATTGCTGAAATGATTGAGGAAGAGATATCAGCTTTAGTCCCAACATGGAGGGACTGGGGCACTTCTAAGTATGAAAGACAACATAGTTTTAGCTATGAAGATGAGTGTGATATGAGTAACCACCACTCATACATCTCACCATCTTCTCGTTCTTCCTCTCATGGTTCTTCCCACAAGAATAATTCCCACCTCTGTGGGAACCATTACCCTTTTGCTCAAGATTGGTCTCAGGGTAATAACACTCTTTCAACTTGGAATGCAAATAACTTTCATCTCTGATTCTTCAAAAGCTGAAATGTTGTTTGATAAACACTTTGCTTAAGAAAACCAAGTCCAATAAAACCAGCCAAGCCAATAACTTGTAGCAGATTTAATACTTTTTTAATAACAATGTTTACTATTTTTTTCAGTGGCATTAAAGAATTTGATTTTGACTAATTAACTGTTATGCAGATGAACTATTTATGAATGATGATGCGAGCTCTCAAAGCTCAATGAACTCCTTCAAGTGCTTCAATCTCAAGTACTGTGACCCTGGCAATGAAGATGGGTATGATCCAACTGCAGTGGTAGGAGCAGAAGCCCTTTGCTACTCTCCAAAAGGCAACGAAAAGTGCACAAGATTCTGTCCTCGAGAAGAAGTGATGGATGCTGATTGCACCAAACAGTTTTGCAACATGAAAATGGATTCTTCTCACAGGTATCATGGAGTCCAGAGGCTAACAAGGATTCGTTCCTTTGTGGATCTGAGGAGACAACAACTGCAACGATCACTGATGGAAGAGATTCACAAGAGGAGAATCTTCAAGACGGTTGGTGCCATTGAGAACATTGGTTTTCAAAATCCAGAGGGAGCTGGGAGTTTTTTATTTTGATTTGTTCTACTTTCTGGTGTTTGTTGATTATTGCATTGCTTTATGAATCATAATGTCCGTGACTATTTGTATACAATACGGACTCCTCAGAATATTACAGAATAAAACTTGTGATATATTTTAATTTATGCCTATGTCTTGAGATGTTTGTAACTTGTAACTTAAGAAATTAGAAAGCTAATGTTGGATATTAGTGTGCTACGCTGACGAACAAACATTGTAGTATCTTCTCTGCTACATGGTTGGAATCTAAGTGTGAGTTTAAGTTTCACATTGAGTAAAAATGAGAAAATTGAACACCATATAAGTATATAAGTATAAGACTCATAAATTAATTGTTTTAAAGTTTTGAGTTAGAGGTGGTGTCAATCATTTATACGTGGGTTGAGCTCATGTTTCATTGGTGTTATATTTCTCGGTAATCTTCTCTTGAAAGACCAATCACTACAAACTACAACTACCTTATATTTGATCCATGGACCCTGTTTATTTTAAACTTCTAATAGTGATGTATAAATATGCAACATTCAAAATGTGAGGCATAGGTGAAACTTAAATTTGATGCATGTGATCTCCTGATGCACATGTGAGCCACAGATGAAGCACAAAGTCTGCAGCATGTGCATGAAAGAAAGAAAAGTCCATTGAATTGATTGAAAGCTTAAGTAATGGCAATAACTTCTGCAGGTTTAAATGCATGTTTGGGGACAGTCAAAGGTTTCAAATTCAGAACTTATAAATGCAGAATCTGGCCGACAAATTAATTTCAGCATGTTTAAAAAAATAAAGTTAGACCAAATCGGTTAAATATTGAATATTCACTTCCCTGATACCATTCTCTATGAACTGATGCAGTTCTAGAGACTCAAGTCATAACATTTAGAAGCACAAGAAAGAAAGTCCTTTTCACTGTCTCAAAGTTTATGACTTCACCATGATTTCTCACATTCTCATTTCTTACAAGTACATTTATGTTTAAATGTCAGTTAAAGAGCTATATAGTACTTTTATTCCGGAAGTAACAATCCCCTTTTTCTATATTCTATGTGTTGAAATTCAAAACTGCGCACTGAAATTTTGCAGAAGTACTTTTCTGATCGTTACCAAGCAAGTTCCTTGACCAGGACTTGAACAAATCAAGAGCATAACTCAGGCAAAACTTGTATGCAATTACTTATATTCTTTTGGTGCTGTTTTCTGATCATAATTGGGAAAAACAAGATCCTTGTGTAAAATTATGCCTTAAGCTTGATAATAATGGAGAAGAACTAAGATGGTGTTGAAATAATAGAATGTCCTGTGGTTAAAGTAGCATTATACCATAGTAGGACCTAGATGAAGAAAATTGAGTTACAAACATTGAAATTCAGTAACGGACACTTCCTAATTCAAACCTAAATGGCCAAGTACAACTTTTTACAAACGTTGAAGATGCAAGATATGGGATGAAACACAATTATGTAGTAGCACATGTGACCTCTTAATATGTTGAAAGATAAAGTGAGGACAGTTTAGTCCCACAGATTTAAATGCACTCTTGGATATAGCCAAAGGTTTCAAATTTACAACTTGGAAAAGACACTATCTGACCAAAGTATTAATTTCACCATGTTTAAAAAAAGTTAGCCACATTGGTTGAACATTGAACATTGAACATTCAGTAAGAGGTTCAAGTTGTGATTTTAGACCAGTTAACAGAGGTTCATTATAAGTGAGCATTCTACTCCTCTTTTTTTTTTTTATGTCAAAGGAGGTTTTCTATCAAATGATCACATTTGGAAACACAAGAAGAAATTTCATATTCATTGTTACAAAGTGTTATGCATATTGAGATAGGTGGTACAGTTGACAGATAACTATTTCTTGAACATTATGCTCAAGAATTTGACCCTGAGATTCATTCATATGCATTGAAGAAAATCAGTTTGAAAATGTCGACTTCTCAATTCTTGTGTAAATTTGGCTTTACAATGGTTTCTTCGATTCTCATTTCTTGAGTGTATGATAGCAAGCAAGTTATAAGTTCCAGATTATGCTAAAGTGGTTATACATACATACATATATATATATATATATATATATATATATATATATATATATATATATATATATATATATATGTCCATAAACAAATAAATCACACAAGTTGCGTAAATAGTAAACTAGTGGTGTAGTGAGTAATATATACGTATGGTGTGTAATGAACATTGAGATGCAACTATGTATATATATGTTTGGATGCACCTACCCAACAATCGCATATAATTTAGAAGATAAATCCAAGAATAATTGAAACATAATTTTTCCTTCCATTTTTTAAAGATACTATTTTTTAATATATATATATATATATATATATATATGAAATTATTCTCTTAATAATGAAAGTATTGACATTTTCTCATGATATATATAAATATAAATACATTTGTCAACTCTAAAGCTATAAAAAGAAACTACAACCTCCACCTAATTTCATTGTTTCCTTAATTAAATGTCCACAAACACATCACAATACTAAAGTTATGTTGACTTTGTATAAAATCCCGTTTTACCAATTTAAAGAAAAAATAACATTAGAAAAAATTGTAATAAACGTCTTAATAATTAAGTAACTTCACATTAGAAACAAAAGAAAAAATTTGGGATCAAATGACTAATTAAATCATAAAATTATTATAAAAAAAAAACCTTAAAAATGGTTTCAGCTACTACAATTATACGGTTTCTTATAATTTTTTTTAAATGTTTTGTTTTTTAGAATATGTCATCACTTTCCATTAACAAAACGTATATACACCTATTATTAGTGACGTCATGCTAATATAATGGTGATGTCAATAATTCAGCATCACATCATACCAAATATATTAAAATTTTGATAGTTATAAAGAACTACAAGAAAGAAAGAATTAGAAAAACTCATGTTATAGTTACGTAAATAAAATATTACAAGGACTTTGAAATAAAATATGTTTACAAAAATGTAATTCTTTTAATAATTAAATAAATATTAAATTATAGGAATTTTTATCGATAATGCATGAATATATATTTATATAAAATACTAGATAACTCATCCACCCTTGTACATAATTAATTATTGTACTATTTATAGTAGGTAGCTCTAACAACTTTTTCAACTCTCTTTTTCCTAGCAAATATTCATTCCTTTTAAAGAATTAAGCGTTATATGAATTACCTAAATTCGATGTGTTAACATTATACTTTAAACTTTATAAACATTACGCACTCAAAAACTAATTTAATATGAAATAGTTTCAGATTCCTTATCTTTATATATATATATATATATATATATATATATATATATATATATATATATATATATATATATATATATATTTTTTTTTTTTATTTT
>Ga0214545_1010500_pt1 | contig 13404 bp, 7 predicted proteins | sample CNSS4metaG_FD_160064 | JGI IMG/M metagenome (GOLD analysis project Ga0214545, IMG submission 160064) | Root nodule microbial communities from cowpea collected in UCLA plant growth center, Los Angeles, California, USA - CNSS4 | ecosystem: Host-associated > Plants > Roots > Nodule | place: USA... | reverse complement strand
CCCTCCCCTCTAGTTTTTTTTTTTTTTTTTTTTTTTTATGAATATTTCTATTTACGAATGAAAGATAAAAGCATTAATAATCTCATGCAAAAATTGATCATAAATATGGAGGTATATTCATGAATCATGATTGAAGAGAATAAAGGGTTTAAGAATACAAGCCCAGTTGAGCTGGGACTCCTGTGCCATTGATCCATGTCCCTTGCAAGAAAGCCTCAACCGTGTACCTGGTTGCCTCATCCCTATCAATGTCTTTGCGGTTAGGCCAATTCACCCTAGCGCTGGTGCTGGCACCTCCTCCATTGTTGTTGAACTCACCATAGTACAGCGTTTTGAGTGCAAAGTCCCCTTCCCATGGAAGCCACCCATCTGGGTGAATCAAGTCATCGATTTGAGTCTCCATGATGATGGTTCTTGAGTACTCCTTCCATGGCCTTCCGAGGTAGTTCCTCACCGTTCCCTTCAACGGGACCAAGTCATCAGCAGCTTTGATCACACACTTCTGCAGAACGAACCCTGTGTTCTCTTGCTTGTCCAGTCTCCCTTGTGCAGTCACAATGTTCTGCTGGTTCTGAAGGGGCTTCTTCACCATCATCGTGCAGTTTTGAAACACCGCCGATGCGTCCCCGAAGATGAAGTCGATGGTGCCGGTGATCGTGCAGTCGCGGTAGAACTGTCTGTGGGTTTGGGCGTAGAGAGTGTCTTGGTAACCGTCAAAGACACAGTTGAAAAACATTGCTTGATCGGCTTGCACTCTTGCAGCCACCGCTTGATGCTTCTCTGCTCCGGCAGTGTTTCTGAATTGCATCTCTTTGCCCAAGAATCCATCTCCCAGTACCACTGCAACGTGCATGTTAAATTGGTCAGTTTTGTTCAGCAACATAGCCTTCAAGAAATCCAAGGGTTTTCGAGTTTTCTCTTACCGAATGATGCAGTTTGGAAAGTTCTGACTCCATCAACGAAATTTTTGTTGCCAGTGATGATGCTCTTGTCACCTCCGTCACCGTACATGGTTAGGTTTGTCAATTTCTTTGTCACTGTCACGGTCTCATCGTAAATTCCAGCTTTAACGTAAACCACGTACCTGCCATGCATTAAAAGTGAATGCTTTGCATGATGAGAATCCAATCCACAGATAACAAATATTTCCTTAAAATAATCGAAAGAGAAAAGACTGGTGTACCTTCCCTCGTATGGTGTCTGGATGGCAGCCAAGGCTTCGGAGATGGTTTTGAAGTCTCCGCTGCCATCTTGTGCGACGGTGACATTGGGTGTGGGTTTCTCATTTGATCCTTTGAACTCAGAAGGGCCAGCCCAAGTAGGAATAGGCAGAGTTGGAAGTGGATCATCAATGGAAGGAACTGGGACCGGAGCCGGACGAGGAGCGGAACCAGGAGCAAGAGCAGAACCTGCAGGGGCAACACCGGGAGCAGAAGCAGAAGAACCAGAAGCAGGGGCAGGTGCATCATTATTGTCGGTTTCCCATGGAAGGTGAATGTTCCCAGCTCCTTCGAAGATCGAAAAGAACGAAGCAAACTGCGCCATAACGGCAAGGCAATTGCTCACAAGCTCCCTTGACTCCTTGAACAGCTTGTCGAAGTCTTGCTTCATCTTCCCTTCGGGAATCCCGTCGATGCAGGTTTGCTGGTAGCCCATAACCGCGCTGAGCCAGTTGTTGATTTCCGCAGCTTTCGTGGAGAGTACTTTGGCATCGTTTTCTCCGACCTCGTCGATCGCACGTTTCAGCTCTTCCTTGGCGTCATCGAACATCTCCTTGCAGTCACTGTACGCGCCTTTCTCATCTTCCGACGCGATGTCCATTCTCGTGGTTTGGTTGAAGGCTTTGTTCACCTCGTTCTCGGCAATTATAAAGGACACCATGAGCAGGTCCTTGGGCTCCGTGAGCTTGGGGTCCTTCTCCAGAGCCTCGCCGAGGGTTTTCTGGCATTTCTCTTTGTACTCCGCGGAGCTGCAGATCATTTCCACCAGCCTCGAGTTTTGGTCCACGTGTGGCCTCTCGGAGGCTTCTTCTATTGGGGTTCCAGTTTTCGTGGACGAACCACCGGTTCTCTGGACCACCACGAATGTGGCGGCGGCAACCACGCATGCAAGAAGAACGGCGGAGACGACGCTGATGAGGATCTTCTTCCTGAGCCTGAGTTTGTTCTCGTTTCTTCGGCGCTCCGAGATGAGCTCGAAATCCTGGAAGGCCATTATTGGGTGGGTTGTTAGTGTCTAAGGCAGAGAGGGACTCTGCCCTAGACTCAAGAGACAGTGGATATGGCAAAGGAGAAAAGAGAACCGTTTAGGGGGACTCTGCTGTAAAGCAGGTTTTATTCTTTGGCTCTTTCCCCTTTGCTTTCTTGCATCAGCTTCCTCGAATTTATACTCTTTCTGCATGCATGCACGCACGTGGAGACCAGAGTTTTTTCCGTTTCTATTCTATTTTCGGAACTTCTTCATAGGGTTCATAGATTAATGCGGTTACGAGTGGTCCGAATTAGTCTCTTCTGTTGCCATCTTCAACACTTGCATCAACCACGTTCCACCATGGACACCGGCAAAAACACAACAACAAACATGGTATATATCAAGATAAGGAAAAATTGATATATTAACATCAAATAACGGAAATAAAATTATAGACATCTGCTTATATTTTACAATATTTGTAATATTTTTCTCTGATTTGCTTTAGTAAATTTACTTTTATTTTTTTTTCTGTATAGTCATTCATAATTTTGGCTTTTTCATTCCTTTTTACATAATTTTGATCCTTTTAATTATTCACAATTTGACTAATTTTCATTTTTTACAAAAATTTAGTTGTTATCTTGTACCGACACAAATAGTTCAACATTCAAGAATTAAAATTGTGTAAAATTTTGGACAACCAAAATTAGGGAGGATTAAAATTAAGGTAAAAAATGAAAATTAGAAACCAAAATTAAATTATATAAAATATAAGAATCAAAATTAGAATTGAGTGGAGGTATTACAAATATATGTGATGAGAATAAACAATTATAAATATTTATTAAGTGTTAAATAAAGGTGCGATTTATAATGAATAATGTATATATAATAACTTTGGTACTTTGGTAGTTTGGGCATTATAATTCATTCTTCTTCCCAATATAGTGATTTTAAAGTATAAGGTTTAGAATAATGCTCATTAAAATCTGCATATTTCAATAAGCTTTAACATACCCTCTAAAAAAAGTATTTAAATATTTTTTTGGTAAAATCGTGCTTAACACGAATATAATGGTTTGTGTTTTTGTGTTTATTTTTTATTGTACGACTCCAATTGCATTGTCTCATCTTGAGTTTGAAACAACGTTTGACCAAAATAACTAAGAAAAATAAATAATTTATACACATGCATTTAAACACGATTTTCCTAAATAAATTTTAAAAAATTTCAAATTGAATGTGAGCTTATTAGCATGACTCTAACATTGAGATAAAAAAAATGTAAACTCCTGCACACGACTTCCATTAAATAAGTCAACAAAATAAAAAAAATTAGTGAAACGGTACTCTAAAGCACGACTTCAACCCAGATTATTTGTTGAAAATAAATTCTTCTTAAAACCATAACCATTTTTGTAAATTTGATAAAAAAAAAATCCACCACTTTGGTTTGATCTGAAGAACAAAGTAATGATTTTTTTATTAAGTAGCTTACTGGTGAAGACAAGTTGAGGAAAGGGGAGATAGTATCAGAAACACAACCTTGCAGCATGCAGAATTGTTATACCACTTTTACCAAAATAGAAACTTCTGTTTTACCATCATGAAAACCCAAATATTCATGCAAGTTTTGTGATGCAATGATATTTTGATCCATATTTTCTCTTATCCCATTTTAATCAGTCTTGGCAATTCCAGGTGGCTTTTATTTTTATATTTTGATTTCTTTTCAATTTTAATTTCATTTCGAGTTTTGTAGTCCTTTGAGATCAAATAATTCGATGGGATTATAGTAGTATTGGAAGGTTTTGTTTTCTTTTATATTAGCATTTGGTGACATTTGTCTTCTAAAACACCAGTTTTACTTCTAGAATTGAAACACCATTAATGCCGTAACAACTGTATGTCTTACCTTATATTTTTTGCCAAAAATTACAATGAAAATTAGGTTTATCTTATGGGACAATGATATTTTGATACTATTTTTTTCTTTACTACCATCTGACATTATGCCTCATTATTATTCACTTTCTTTTCCTTTTAAAACTATATAAGTTAAATTTTATAAAAACTATTTTACTCTTAGAAAATTTGTGAAATGGTTGTCAAATAGTGTCAAATAACTTTTTTTCTATCTCATGTTATTTGAGTTGGACTATGAATTTAGGAACTGTAAGAGGAAACATACTAGTCCGATCCGTTTGGCCAAATATGTCAATGACTAGTTAAAAAATGGTCACATTAGCTTGTCAAATAAAAATGGGCCACTAATAACAATTCGTTCTCATTATGATGGACTAATGGGCCAGACCGTTACTTTTTTTCTTGTTTTATGTTTTAATTTCTTTCAATAATTTGTTTATATATATATATATATATATATATATATAAATGAATATTAAAAGCATATTTAATCATATTAAATATTTTCTAAACTTTTAATTGAAATGTTTATGTTTTTAGTCAAAAAATTAAATGAATTATTAAATTTACATATTAAATTACTCTATTACAAATAATAGTTAGAACTTAATTTATAAGTTATAATGATGTAAATTACAATATTATAATATATTTACACTTTTAAAAGAATATAATATAAAAAGTTAATCTTTTAAATTATTTTTTATTTTAATTTTTAATTATAAAAAGAATGGACCAACGGTTGAATCGGACTGGCCTGCATTCTGGTTTGTCAATTTACGGATCGAACCAAATCGTGTTGATAGGTTGAAATTCGTAACCCAATCCGTTCCATTTTGAACGAATTTAACAAACTAACCTGTTAGACTCAATCTGTTTTATTATTCCTAAATAAGTATGAGGAGAAAAGAAAGAAAATCGGGTCGGTATATTTAATGAGGAAAGAAAGACATTACTAAAATCAATTTCAAGCCGAAAAAAAGAAGAAGTCATTTTGAATTATTATATAAAAGAATAAACTAAATTGAGATTTAAAAGATAAAAAACCCGAATAAAAAACGCAAAAGATAAATAACCATTTGCATGATTTAACCCATACAAAAATGGTTTGTGTCTGTGTATAGTAAATTTAGATAGTTTAAACCGTTGTGAAGATAAGAATAAGTCAAAAAGAATGAAGAATAAAGTTATAAGAATAAATGTATCCATTTATATGTATAATTATAGATAAAAATATACTGAAGGAGGATGATTTCATATAGAATTGTAAAATCATTTATCAAGAAGTGGAGCTAAGAGAGAAAGATGTATAAATTATTGTAAATCTTCTTAAACTTGTTGAATTTAAAGAACAAAAGTTATAAAGTAACTTCATTTCCCCTTAAATTAACATGAATATCATAGCAATCATTTATGATTTAATTTAACATAAGGTAATATCTTAATAAAGAAAATATAATTCGAGGCATAACTCCATCATTCTTGCCTTAATTCTCGATGGTTTGTTTCAGCTGTCTATATTTGTTTAACATCCATAGCATAAAGTTCTTGTTTTCTCCATTGGCGCATTGATTATGTATATATGTGCCAATATTTTCCACAGAAAAAAGAACAAGTCTTTTTGAAGTGTAAAAGATTCCAAATTATATGTATAATTAGAAACCACACCAGCCAATTAGCTTAACGTTCCTTTTACGATGACAAGGACTTATTCCACTCTGCTATCTCATTAATACGATGTATAAAAAGAATTAAATTTCATCAATAAGATATAGAGAACATGAAATATATATTGACTTGATGTAATTTTTACATGTATTATTCAATTAGAAAGGATATTACAAATAAATACAAACAATTTTCAGAAACTATCTTATATAAAAAAAAAGTCTTCCAAGAAAAACACTGAAACAAAATTAACAAAACTTGACTCGAAAGAAAAAATATCATGAAGCTAAAAATATTAATTCCAGCTAAAAAACAATGTCTCCACACTTCCCTACCCCAAGTGCCTTATTTAAGGAAGTAAAATACTCAACATCTTCATCTCAGCTTTCTTTCCATTATATCTCCTTATTCTATTCATGGCTGATTCATCTCATAAACTATTTTCCCTTCTATGTCTACTCTTCTTCTCAACTACTTGTGTCCACTCTTCCGATGCTTCCGTAGGAGTTGAAGTTGACCTCTCTTTCCTAAGATATTTGTGCGCAACCACCCCATACCCAAACCTTTGCTTAAGTTCACTCAACATCTCAATAGACCCATCTCCGTCTGCATCTCCATCTCCATCTCCATCTCCAAATCCAAACATAAACGACTACCTCATTCACTCCCTCCAAAAAGCAGTATCTGAAACCACAAACCTCATAAATCTCTTCAACAATGTCGGAAAACCAAACATCATAGACAAGCAAAGAGGAGGAGGTGGACTTCGAGACTGTCGGGAACTCCATCAATCCTCATTGGCTTCTTTGGAAGAATCCATATCAGGCATCCGTTCCTCCGACATGGACACAACTGACGTAGCAATCTACCTCAGTGCAGTCCTCACCAACAAGAACACATGTTTAGAAGGCCTGGATTCTGCTACTGGCACCATGAAGCCCGTTCTGGTGAAGGCTGTGATCAACACTTACAAGCATGCAAGTAACTCTCTGGCAATCCTCTCTAACCCAGCGATGGGGACTGATCCTGAAAACAACCCTTTGAAGGGTGATCCAGAGTGGCTAACAAGCACTGACCAAAGCTTCTTCGATGACTCGCATGGTGATGAGTATGACCCAAAAGAAAAACTTGTTGTGGCTGTAGATGGAACCGGGGATTTTCGAACCATCACTGAAGCCATCAACTCTGCTCCAATTAACAGCATGGAGAGAATAGTGATCTATGTCAAAGAAGGGATTTATGAGGAAAACGTGGAAATCCCATGCAATAGGACCAACATTGTGATGATTGGCGATGGAAGTGATGTCACTGTCATAACTGGTAACAGAAGCGTTGGTGATGGCTGGACCACTTTCAGATCTGCAACTCTAGGTGAACCCTTTTACCCCTTTCTGATTTTTCTGCAATTCATTATATCGATCAATGAAAAGATCTTCTTTTTATAACATTGTTTTCTAACTCAATATCAAAATCTTGAAGTAGTGTCAGTGAAACTCATTCATGTTGTTACGGTAGTTTTTCTATGATGTGGCCAAAATGCAATTACATGATTATTGTGCTGTCTGATTTTCAGCGGTTAATGGTAAAGGATTTCTGGCACGTGATATAGCGTTCAAGAACAGCGCAGGGCCAAAGTCACAAGCAGTTGCCTTGAGGGTAAGTGCAGAACTTGCTGCCTTTTACAGGTGTGCAATGGATGGTTACCAAGACACTTTATATGTTCACTCCTGGAGACAATTTTACAAAGAGTGTGACATTTCTGGGACCATAGATTTCATATTTGGGAATGCAGCAGTGGTTCTACAAGAATGTAACATTATATCGAAAGAACCATTGCATGGCCAAGCCACTGTCATCACTGCACAGTCCAGAGATGACCCAAATGAGCCCAGTGGCATCGTAATCCAATCATGCAACATCAATGCTAGCTTTGATAGCAGTAGTGTTAAGAGCTACCTTGGTAGGCCATGGAGGAACTATTCTCGCACCGTTTACCTCGAGTCCTTCATTGATGGCTTCATTGACCCAAAGGGTTGGACAGAGTGGAATGATGATAAGAAAAGATTGGACACCTTGTATTACGGAGAGTTTGAGAATTATGGACCTGGTTCCAGCACAGACAATCGTGTAAAATGGTCTGGGTACCATGTAATGACCGATGAGGACGCCAACAATTTCACAGTTTCAAAGTTCATCAATGACGATGATTGGCTTCAGGTTACTCATTTTCCTTTTGATTTAGGAATCTGATCATAGAATATATTTAGTTTGGTAATTGTTATGCTACTAGAAATTGTCACTGCCCTTTGGCTTAAGGTAGTAAATAAGCAAGGTTGACTGCTAATTGCTCGTAATATATATGTAACACTTTACGTCGAGTAACTATTTTTGTTTTTAAATTGTAATTGTTGACTTTTTGACATGTGCATCATTGTTATCAATAGTTTAAAAGTAACTAAGAATATCAAATCTTCATAAACTTGGATAATGATAGAAACTAAACTAACTTTATTTTACTAGACATAAAATAAACAATAAAACATGAATCAAGATGAAATAACAAAAACTTAAAAGAGAACATAGAAAGAAACACTACATTATTTTTGGGATTTTTTAAAAAAAGAAAAATATTTGGATAGAAATATATTATTGAAATTATCATCTCATTCTCTTCTTTCATTAAGTACAAGAATATTTTCAGATGAAATAACAAAAACTCAAAAGAGAGCATAGAAAGAAACACTGCATTATTTTTGGGATTTTTTAAAAAAGAAAAATACTTGGATAGAAATATATTATTGAAATTATCATCTCATTCTCTTCTTTCTTTAAGTACAAGAATATTCTCTGAACTCTTAATCGATTAGTTAATGTTTTTAGTTACATAAATTAAATTAATTATTGAATTTATATGTTAAATTACTCTATTATAACTAATTATTAGTTGGAATTTAATTTGTAAGTGATAATGATTTAAATTATAATACTATAATAAATTTACACTTTTGAAAAATATAATATAAAAAATTAATCTTTTAAATTATTTTTTAATTATAAAAAAAAAACGGACCAACAACTGAAACAAATTGACCAATAAATTGGTTTGTTAAATTGATGAATTGAACGGACCAGACCAAAATGAATCGATGGATTAAAATTCTTAACCTGGTTTGTCCCAATTTAAACTGTCCCATTTTAAACGAATTGACGAACTGGTCCGTCAGACCCAGTTCATTTTTTCATCCTAAAGAAATGTAAAGAGAGGAAAAAGAAAAACGGTCACTATAATTAATGAGAAAGGAAGACATTAATAAAATTAATTTCAAACCCAAAAAAGTCATTTTGAATCAAGTAAAAATTATAAAAATGAAACTAAATAAAGATTTAAAAGATAAAGAACCCAAATAAATAGTAAAAGATAAATACTCATTTGCATTATTTAACCAATAAAAAATGGATTGTGTTTGTGTATTGTAAATGTTGATAGTTTAAACTATTGTGAAGATAAGAATAAGTTAAAAAGAATGAAGAATAAATTATAAGAATAAATGTATAATTATAGATAAAATTATACTGGAGGAGGATGATTTCATATAGAATTGTGAAACTATTTCTCATAAAGTGGAGCTAAGAGAGAAAGATGTATAAATTATTGTAAATCTTCTTAAACTTGTTGAATTTAAAGAACGAAAGTTATAAAGTAACTTCATTTCCCCTTAAATTTCCATGAGTATGATAGCAATCCTCATTTATGATTTAATTTAATATAAGGTAATATCTTAAGTAAAATAAAATATAGACTCAATTAGTCGAATAGTATCCACTTTCGTTCAAAACTTTTAGTTTGATACCCGCTTTTAAAAAAGTTTCAATTTCATCATAACTTTTGAAAAAGTGTTTCAATTAGGTTCTTTTAAAAAAAAAAAATTATTAACACAGTTATCGACGTGCCACATGTCAGCCTCTGATTTTTTTAACCTTTTTTTAGAAAAAAAAAAATTGCCACGTGTCAAATCCTTTGTGTAATACGTGGCATTGTTAGTGCCATGTGGCAAAGTACCACCACGTGTTAAATATCATTATATAATTGTTATAATGATATTTGTTACTAAAAAATGACTTACAAAATTAAGTATCACTAGTGCAAAAAGAGCTTATTATGACAGGTAAAAAGGATTTATTATGACAGGTATGTTGGCATCATAGTTGCAGGAGTCATAAAAAATGCACTTTTTCTATGACATCGTGAAAATTTGTCATAGTAAGTCTAACTTACTATGATAGGTATTTCTACACCTAACATAATAAGTGGGTATTTTTTTTAATGTTTTCAATTTTCCTCCATTCATAAGTATTTCTACACCTAACATAACATATTGATTCTCTTCAGCTTCTTCTCCAAATCCTCAAAATCAAACCACCTCAGTAAAGCCAAAAAGTCTCTAGGGTTATTTGCCCCTCCCAAAGCCACCAACAATCTTCACTGTAATACCTCTTCCCAGACACCATCCTCATTATACTGTTAAAAGTCATTTCTGAAAAGCTTCAATAAATTATACAAATAATAATAAAAATTTAAAAAATATGGAGTACAATCAAAATTTTGCTATGTAGTCTTCAATAATTTATACCTAATTTAATTCTATCGCCAAATTTACCTAGATTTGAGTTCCACTTTGGCGAAGGCGTTGCACGAGTCGTGAGCGAGCTTTCGCACGAGTCGTGAGCGAGCTTTCGCACGAGTCGTGAGCGAGCTTTCGCACGAGCCTCATGCTCTCGTCCGTTCAGATTTTCGAGAAGCAGTTCAAACGGTGCATTGAGAAAACCTCGAGCGACACGATGCGGCGAAGGTTGCGCCAGTGGTCGCCGTAGGGCGACACCGTGACGGTGGTGTTGTTGTAGCCGATGTACTTGTCAGCGAGGAAGCGAGGTCGGTTCGCCAGACGATGTTGGTTTTTGGTGAAGCATTCCTACACTGCCTCAAGGGACAAAACGGAGCAGCGAACAAAGCGGCGAACGGAGTGGCCAATGAAGCGATGACAGCAACACGAAATAAGAAGGTAACGTGACTGTTTGAGAAAGAAAGTATACTTCTGGAGAAATAATGGGACGAGAAAGAGAAAGAGAAAAGAGGGAAGGAAAAAATTAGGGATTTAAAGATATTATGACAGGTTTCTCTAAATCTGTCATAATATATTTTTAACATAATTTCAATTTTGCCACCGTGCCCATATACTATGATAGGTCCTCTGCACCTGTCATAATAAATTTTCCCTTATCACTTATTATGATAGATCCCTTTTTACCAGTCAAAGTAACTGTTACTTTTATTACAAAAATTCCACCGATCAGCTTATTATGATAGGTGACTTATACCTGTCATAATAAGTCGTCATAGATTCTCCTTTTTTCATGAGTGTATTGATATTTATATTGAAGTTTAGTGGTAAAAGTCATGAATAACAAAACATGGGTTAACAATTAAGAAAAAAATGTAATACGTCATTTTTAATAAAAAAATATGAGTATTATTGAAATTGTTATACTCATATTTTGTTATTTATGACTTTTACTATTAAATTTTAATATAAATATGAGTAATTAATTTTGTAAGTTATTTTTAATAACAAATATCAATATAACATTTATATAAATAATAAATTTGGTCTTAAGGAAGAGACAATATTTCTCTATTTTGTAAAAAAATATTTGGACAAAATTGAAATAAATAGAACGTGGAATAAATTGAAACAAATAAAAATATATGAGTACTAAATTGAAACAAATAGACACATGTGGAAACTAAATTGAAATCAAGACAATGACACTTGGTAGGTACCTTGCCACGTGTCGGTACCTTGCCACATGGCATTAACAATGTCATGTGTCACACCAAGGATTTGACACATGACAATTTTTTTTCTAAAAAAAATTAAAAAAATTAAAAAACCAGAGAATGACACGTGGCATGTCGTTAGCGGCGTTAATAAATTTTTTTTCTAAAAAGGACCTAATTAAAACACTTTTTCAAAAGTTGGAACGAAATTGAAACATTTTTAAAAGTGAGTACCAAACTGAAACTTTTGAATGAAAGTGGGTATTATTCAACTAATTAAGCCTAAATATAAATCGAGGCATAAAGTCCATCATTCTTGCCTTAATTCTCGATGGTTTGTTTCAGCTGTCTATATTTGTTTAAGGTTAAAATACTTTTTTGATCCCAATTTTTGTCAAGTTTTTTCAAATAAGTCCTAATTTTGGTTGTGTTCAAATAGGTCCCAATTTTTGTCAATATTGTTCAATTTGGTCCTTTTTTTCTAACACCGTTTAAATCATTAACGGCCATGAATAGTGACTGCCACGTGTCACTTCGTGATTTTTTTGAATTTTTTTAAAATGTTTTAAAATTTTTTTAAAATGTACATATGTCAACCCAGGACATGCCACGTGTCACTTCATGGTTTTTTTTAATTTTCTTTTAAATTTTTTTACAATTTTTTTTAAATGTCCACGTATCAACCCAATAGCATGTCACATGTCAAAGTCAATGTTCTAAATTCAATTTGGTCCCTATATTCGTTATTTTTGTTCAATTAGGTCCCAATTTTTGTTAACATTAACCAATTTGGTCCCTCTCCAAATTAAAATCAAATTTAACTTTTATATTAAAATTCACATTTTTTATTAAACATTTTTATATAATATATTAAAATTCACGTCATTATAACTTTGATATAAAAATTAAATTTGGTCACATCTTCGATAGAGACCAAATTGGTTAATTTTAATAAAAATTGGGACCTAATTGAACAAAAATAACAAATATAGGGACCAAATTGAATATAGAATATTGACTTTAACACGTGGCACACTACTGAGTTGACACGTGGACATTTAAAAAAATTTAAAAATTCAAAAATAAATTCAAAAATAAAAATAAAAAATAAAAAATTCAAAAAAACCATGAAGTGACACGTGGCACGCTCTTGGGTTGACACGTGTACATTTAAAAAATTTTAAAAAAAAAATTTAAAAATTTTAAACAAAATTTAAAAAAATTCAAAAAAAGAATAAAAAAAACCACGAAGTGACACGTGGCAGTCACTGTTCATGGCCGTTAATGATTTAAACTAGGGATGGCAACGGGGTAGGGCGGGCACGGGTTTCACTATCCCATACCCATCCTCGTAAAAAAAATTCATCCCCATCCTCATACCCAAATCCAACGGGTATCAAACTTTCGTCTCATCCCCATCTCCACCGGGTAACGGGTATAATCTGGTACCCATACCCATACCCATTTTCTTACTACTTCAATATTAATTTTAATTAATTTTTATAAAATAATAAAAAATTATGATAAAAGAAACATAATATTATCAAATATTCAATATTAGAAGGATGATTGTTTCTTCGATATCAAATCTTGTAAAATAAATTATAATTGTTTACATTTTAAATACCAAATAAAATTTCATAAGAACCAAAATAATTATTAAATTTGCAAATATTAATGAAACATAGTTGATAAAATTTAAAAATATTTTTTTAAAAATATAAAAGAAAAACAAATATTCAAATTAAAATATATTTTAAATGTTTGTTTACTTCAATCTT
>Ga0214545_1010497_pt1 | contig 13409 bp, 4 predicted proteins | sample CNSS4metaG_FD_160064 | JGI IMG/M metagenome (GOLD analysis project Ga0214545, IMG submission 160064) | Root nodule microbial communities from cowpea collected in UCLA plant growth center, Los Angeles, California, USA - CNSS4 | ecosystem: Host-associated > Plants > Roots > Nodule | place: USA... | reverse complement strand
ATCCTCCTAATATTGAATATTTGATAATATTATGTTTTCTTTACCGTAATTTTTTTCTCTTATAAAAATTAATATTAAAGTTGTTAGAACACGGGTACGGGTATGGGTACGAGATTATACCCGTTACCCGGTGGGGATGGGGATGAGACAAAAGTTTGATACCCGTTGGGTTTGGGTATGGGGATGGGGATGAATTTTTTTTGTGGGGATGGATATGGGATAGTGAAACCCGTCCCCGCCCCGCCCCGTTGCCATCCCTATCTGTGGGAGCAACTGCCTCATAATGTAATTTCATTTTACATCGATAAATTTCATTTCTATCCTGTAAAAAAAGTAATATTACTAAATGAGATATTTTTTAATGAATGTAATTTTTTTATAAGAAACCCATGAAAAAAAATATTTTATTTTGAAAAGGATAATTATTTAAAATAAAAATGAAAAACAAATATGTATATATAGATAAAGAATAAATGAGTACGTGTTAAATTTACTTTCATAATTTGTATGAATTCACAACAAAGAATTATACAAAAACTTTTATGATATAAAGATGTGTACAGCTTAATTAGAATTTGTAAAATCATAGGTATTCTAGTTATTTTTATCTTGATTTTACGTATTTGTGAAAAATTATAATTTTTGATATAAAAATATTATAAATGATTTATTTGTACACATGAAAAAGGTTTTGGTAGCAATGCAGAAAATGTGCTTATCTACTGTGTGCATGAAAAAATAAGTTCCCTTCTTTGACTGATAGATACTTACCTCTTTTGTCCAAAAATAATGAATGATTCTACAATTGTGTTTAGTAAATATAAGTCCTCTTCCCTATTATTAATTTGATTTACTTCTTTAATTCCTTTCCCTTTATCTATTTATTCATTTCTAGTTTCTTAAGATTTGTTTAACTTTCCATTCTCAATGCCGACAGATTTATGATAAATCAAAATAATAAATTGACTTAAAAGAGGAAAAAAATTTATGGGAGAAGTTTACAACAAGTTACACTGTTCACAGTGAGATATTTAAGTTTACAACATTTATTTAAGTTTTTCTTTTCACCATATTAAAACTGCTATTTTAATTACAAATCGGTTTCAAAAAACTTGTAACAATCATTTCATTTTTTTTTAAGAGACTAATATTTCTTATAAGTAGAAAACAATAAATTATATCACACAATCACTTTTCTAAAAACTTATTACACATTTGATAGTGAATTATTTCTGACAAGTGAATTTTAAATTTACATTAAATCAATTTTAAAATAATAAATAATGTAATCTACAGAGAATAAATGACCCAGGACTCGAATTAATTATGATGCTATATATAATAAATAAATAAATAAAACATCCAATCATGGATATCTTTAGTAAAGAAAATAACAGTTTTTCTTGTTTTCAAGAGGTCTTCAAATAATAATTTTGATTTGTATGGATTATTATGAGTCCAATTTTTTTTTTACACAATAACTATTAGAATTTGATCAATTTTTTTATGCACGTTCTTATTTATTAAGGTTTGTGCTAAATCCTTAAAAAAATAAATGTTGAAATGAGTTTATTTCAGGAAAAAGAAATGTATAAGTAAAATCGTTTCGATTAAAAGAAAGATAGTGAAAAATGAAAAGAAAATTTATTAAAATTTGTAAATTATTTGACTAACTTAGTAAAATTATTGAGTAAATATATTTTTAAAATTAATGTTAATATTAATACATTATACATATTTTATTGTATTTTATTCAATTTTAATTAACTAATGATATTTATTTAATTAATTACAAGATAGTTTTAAGATATATAATATTATAAAAAAAATTAAATATGTTTTTGTTCCTTATTTTTGCCTAAAGATTAAAATTAATTTTTCTTTGAAATATCCATGCAATTTAATCTGTAATTCTAGATATACCAAAATATAGTTTTTTAACTAGATTTTATTTATTAAATTTATTTGCCGTTTCTTATTTCATGATCATATTTTTTGTTTCAATTTTAACTAAAAAACCTGCTGCAAAGGTAAAAAAAATTAACATTGACTAAAAAAAATTAAATTTACACATGTAAAAGTTAAATTGTTTTCTCATTTTTAGCAATTTGATACATGATTCTCGCACTATTAACACATAATTCACTGTCAAGTTTCCTTCGTCATAACAAACACAAGTTTTGCACTAAGGAAGGATAACGTACGTTTATTGTAATTTAAAATAAATCATTTAGAAGCTTCACGTTGCATTCAACTTTTGACATCTGTCTCTCTTCAAATAATTCACTATCAGAAACTAAAGTAATTAAATTAATGTTTATTTTTCGATCAATTTATCCTCTTATATTTAAGTTATTCCTCATTTAATGAGGCGAATAGACATAAATAAGTGGAAAATGAGATCGAATTTGATTATTTGGTATATAATAAGATTGCTAGTTTAAACTTTTGTAGTCTCCAATCGAAAAACTATATAATGTAAGATTAAGGATATAATAAATATTATAAATCAGTCAACATATTCTACTTTTATTTAATATTTTTTAAAATTTATCAAATAAATAAATATTCAATTTTATAATTACTTTTTTCTATTTTTTTTTCTATAAACCAAATGGAAGAGATAGCATAATAGAATCCAGAGCACTTGCTTCGATTATCAGCTATGGTTGTGTTGTAAGATCCTTGTTTTGTTTTAAACATCCTCTTGGATGTTCATGATGTGTCGTACATAATTGATTTTATAAAGGATAGCAATGAAAGCACTTATTTATATTTATGAGAAAACAGAGGAAGGGAGGAAGAAACCTTTTGACACACATCCATTCCAAATTCAGATGCAGGGGAATAATAAATGATTACTTCTTACATTCGTTTTGTTATATTACAACTTTTCTTAAACATTATAAACTAGTTTGTTGTTTCTAAGCCTACAATTTGACTGACGGATAGCAACAAATATATAAGTTGGCCAAATCTGTTCTGTCTCTACCAATGCTTATGTTTCCTTCAAATCAATTTCATTGTGATTCATATCGAAATTGAGAGGGATCAAATGGAAAATTAGGGTAAATAAATTAATGAAAAGAATAAGAAAGAGATGATGACACATTATCAATAATATCAAGAAATGTTTAACATAAGAGTGAAAATCATCTTTTAAAGTGTAATTAAGAAGACTCGGGAAACAAAATTTAGAAAAACGTTACATGAAGATCAAAGGTTGTTTTACTTAACAAAAAGTTGTTTTACTCTCAAATGTAATCAATTTAATATATTATAAGTATTAAATTAATGTGAAATTTAAAGTATTTTAAATATCTATCATTATTCTTTACTATCATTTTAAGGAAAATTTATCCCGTCATCCGCTAACTACGTGTATCATATAAAAGATCATGGCGGATGGATGTCAAAACACCACTAAAGAAAAAAAAAAAAGGTAAGCTGGTGCAGATTTTCAATAATTAGTCACAAACATTAGCTACATAAGTTCTGGCTACCAAAATAATTAATCTCTAAATTAGTCTTTATTTAAAAATTAGTTTCTAAATTGGTCTTTAAACATTTTTTTTTATCATAAAATTAGTCACTATATACAAAAATAACATGTTGAGTTATTTCTTTCCATTATTTTAAAAAAATAATGGATCATTAAACCATATGGTACTATGTATTTTTGTACATATTTAATCGTTATTTTTGTACAAATATCTACAAAAATGATGTATAAAATCATCACTAAACATATTTAAGTTAGTTTAAAATACATAAAATTGATATGCTATCAATCGTCTATGCTATGTACAAAAATCAAACTAACTTAAATACGAGAGTTTCAAATGATCCCACGTGTGACTTTATTTCAATAAAGAAGCCACCTTGCTCCTTAAAGATTTTGTTCATTGATACTAAAGTATTAATTGATTATACTTTTTATTTATTTGCAATCCATGATTTCGGTTTGCTTTTACATAGAAACATGAAAATTTCCAATTAGTTTATAAAAAATGAAACTTAAAACTATCTAATTTGATGTTATTTCTTTTTGTGTATAGCAGGAACTATCACTTGTACATACACATGTAAATATAATTTTTTTATCATGAACCTATTATTCTAATATTCGATAGACAAAATAATTTATATGTTGAATGATCATAAATAATTTTATATGTAAATGAAGATGAGAGCGATAATAAGTACAAAAATAGACAAAAAGTTTTCGAGTGAAATAAAATTGTGCAAGAAAAATGTTATAGAGATTCCCATTTAAAACTTTTTGAATTAGAGTTATTCTTTTAATTAGTGGAAGAAACACATGTTTATAATAACTATCTGTCCAATTTTCTATAATAATAAAAACAATTATTTTCCTTTTTAAATTAATTGATAATTATCAAAATAAAAATAATTAATGTAAAAAAGTCATAGTATAATAAACTATTAACAAAAAGAATACATTTATTATTAATTATTACATTATATATATATATATATATATATATATATATATATATATATATATATATATATATAAAAGGAAATATAATAAAAAAAGAGTGTAACATTCTAATTTAGTCGGTTTATACCATTAATTGAACTATTAGAATTTAAGCATTAAGAAATAGACCATCACATAAATATATAATTTGTATTTCTAGTCTTCTATTAATTTCAATGATATAGTTTTCAAAATATACAAAGTTTTTTAACCAAACATAATTTTCCCAAATCAACTGATGAAATACACCAATTCAACAATTAATATACAGTAAATCAAGCAATCAATTATAATAGTAAAATCAAACATGAAAAAGTTATTATTAGCTCCTCTTACCTTAGTTATATTATTTTTTTACTCAATTGTTTCTTTGAACTGTATTTTTCATCAGATGACCTATTTAGACAAAGAAAATCCTGATTAGAGATTTAAACATATCACTCTGATCACATAATAACAAAGATTCAATTTGAGCACATTCGAACCACATGCATTGCAATAGAGTACACATGTAGTATCAAAAAACTACCTCAAAAAAGATAAAGAATAAATTTACTATGTTTTTTGATATGATCGACTAAATGTATACAAAGATTTTCAGTAAGAACCATCGTATGTCATATGGCTTTTGATCTTCAAAAGAATGAAGATTAGTTTTTATAAATTTAGAAACAAAATAAAGTTAATTGTTTTTTATAAATTTAACCTCGATTAAAAGAAAATTTATTTATAATTTAACTATTTTATTATTAAAATATTACAGTATTATTTTTTTAATAACTTCTCAAAATTGTTATTTGAATATTGGTTACAAAATAATTGGTTTCATAATTATATAATTTGATTTGTAATGAATGTTAGTTCAACAAAGTAACAAAAATAAATGGAAAGAAACATCTAGTATTAGCAAGTGGGATATATTTCTGTCTGGAATCGATCTATACATGTTCACATTTGATTCTTATTTTAAGTTGTTATCATTTGTCAATCATATACAATATAAATTGATTATCAGTAGCATAATATAAAGTATAGAAATAAATGAACTTGTATACCATTTAATTTTTATATTTATTTTTCAAATATACTTAAATTTGTGTTTGATCTAACAAACCATTTTCCGACAATTTCAATTTTATACTAATCTTTTTGACTACTTATCTCTTCCAACTTATCATTTCCATTTTTATATCAAATTTCAGTAACAACATATTTTTATAATTAAGTATATTTGACCACGTTTTGACCACTTTTATGATTTGAAATTGAGTATGTTTGATCACTTTTTGACCACTTTGGAATTTTTATACACTAATAAATAACATGTTTCAATAAAATTTGTTTATAAAACTCATGGTATCAATCTTGTATTTGAGATGTGGTTAAACAACTAACAGTCTGTTATGAACATGATTCTGTCAGAAAGGCTGAACATAATGTTTCATAGACCAGCACCAAGAATAAGAAGAAGAATGGTTGGTCTCTGCATGTCAGGGAGCGTGCATTCTGCAGTCTTCAAAATAAAAAATTGTTATTATTGAGAATCATTTTTTTGTCACGGACTACTATGATTTTTTTTTTTTTAAATGTTATCCGTAGCGTAACAATTAATCTTTTTAATTATTAGTTTCTATATTTATGTTAAATGTTTAACTATTTTTTAGTATATTTTATATAATTATATTCTAATTTTTAAAATTAGATAATGGTGGTCTTTCCGTTACATTAACCTTAACTTTGTGATGACCTAACAAGCTAAAACATGTGGCACATATATGGAACTTCTATACTTCTACATAGAACTATAGGTATAACTAGAATTTCTTGTAAACTATTATTAGGTATGACAAGAGAAAAGAGATTTAACTATTTTATTTTATTTTTAAAATAAAAAACATAATAACAACAATAATAGATATAATAATAATAATAACAATAATGAATATAATAGTAATAAAATAAAAATAATTAAATCGTTGTCATATCTATATGTGATGTAAAAGAAAAATAACAATTTTAGGTAGTGTTTGGATCATGGAGTAGATGTGAGGGGATGAAGAGAGTAAGAGATTTGAAGGGATGAGTACGTATAATAAAAGTTTGTGAATAATGTAATATGTGAGCTAAATTAAAAAAATTATTTTAATCGATAAAAATGTATTATTACCAATTTACTCTCGTGTAGAAATGTGAATAAATTTAAACTAAATAGTAATTAAAAGTCATATTAACATAGAATTGAATTTCTTAATTGTAATGAAAAAATATTTAAAATGGAAATAAAATTAATAAAAAAAATTGGAATAAATTTCAAATTATTTTCCAAACTAATTTATTTTATGTTATTATTTAAATTAGTGTTAACATTCATTATTGTTATTATTGATACTAGTGAATAATGTGTGTTCGTATTTTTTAATTTTTATAAAGATTTGAGTTAAGAATATATAAATAATTTTTAAAATAATTATTAAATGTTAATTAAAAAATAAAATATATACATAAAAGAGGTTTTTAAAATAATTATTAAAGATAAATGAGATTTTTAAAATAATAAGAGTTTTTTAGAATAACGGTTAAAAAATAAACTATTTATAAAATAATTAATTTTTAAAATAATAATTAAGGATAAAAGTGAAAATATAAAATGTAGACTCAAAAGAGGATATCTCTTTTTATATATTGTTATAAATTAATTAAAAATAAAAATAAAATTATAATTTGTTATTGTTAATATTAATTCTGTAACTAAAAACCATTAGTTTAGTCCGGTAACTAAAAATCATTGGTTGATTTATTAAAGAAACATGTATACATGAATGATATTTTAGTAATTCACTGAAATGAACAGTACATTCTCTCAAATGATTACCTGCATATCCTATCAAAACCATTAAAGCAAACAACCAACCTATATGCAAATCTATCTTCACACTAATGCAGTGTTTGTGTTTGTTCCTTTGTGTGGATACCACTCATTGCGTGTATTTGCATTGCACCTACGAATTTGTGGCATCCCCAAATCCAAACAAAAGTTTAAAGAATTTTGGTTGTAGCTATACGTGTATATATCACGTGTCATTCACCATTAACTCATTACAATTTAAACTTCCTTAAGACTAAAATAAGGAAGGACCAGCATTATTCGATTTAAAAAAAATATATATAATTAAATAAAACAATTAAATATTTTATCTAAACAAAAATTAATGTAATAATTAAACTTATTATTTTTCTAGAATTATCCTATCAATATAACTAAACATAAAAGTTATTACTATGTAAAACTTTTTTTTTTTTAAAGAATAACTTGATTTTTTTCTCCCATCACAAACCTCTCTTCCATGTTTTATATTCAATTGTATGCAGTGGTAAACACACGTCAAGTTGAATCGAATTAATTGAATCGAATTAGATCTAATATCCCCGATCCAGTATAATCTGAATTTAGTATTTTAAAATTTTTATTCAATCATTTAACTTATTTAATTAATTGGATTCATATACTAAATTTATGTTTTTAATAAAAATAAATTATTTTTCTTTTAAATAATAATAACATAAATGTAATGTATCTTTAACTAAAATAAAAGACATGTGTAATTTAAATATGATTTTATATGCTTATTACTAAATTTTAACAATATAATATTATATTAAAAATAAATTTAAAATTTAAAATATATTTATAAATATTAAAAAATATAAATTTAGATTGAATCAAATATTAATAAATTCCTAATTTTAACAATAAAAATATTATATTAAAAAATATAAATTTAGATCGAATCAAAGATCAATAAAATTCTAATTTGGAATCCGACCATGATTATCTATTTTACTTACTCTTATTTATTCGATATTATTCACTTATAAACTCCGAACCCGAGAGTGTGCTTATTCAATATTGATTCTTCTTCTTCAGGCAGTTATGATGAATGTATTAGACCAAGCTTTTTTGTGGGCAGTTTTTTCTTTCTTTGAAAAATATGTAATAAATTTTAACGGTTACCACTTTTTCAATTTTTTTTCACTTTTTCTTTAACTTCTTATCATGGTGGGTGCATCCTGAACAAGAGAGACAATAAAGTGGTTAGAAATGATGTTAATTTTTTATGTTGGAATCAATGCCCTACAATAGAAGCCTATCCACCTTCTTTCACATCTTTTCTTCTTCTCAGTGTTTGTTCAATCACGTTACATTTTTTTGACTATTCATCCACATACAGGTACTTCTGTATTTTGTTGTTATTGGGTTGCGTTGTCCTTTGTTTCTTTCAACGGAGAAGAACCCTCAATTAACCTCATTTAGTTTAGAGTTACACAAGTTAGAATTAAAGAAAAGCAAGAAATGCAATAGTGTAGTAACAATAACTGTCCACACCGCATACAAAAAACATAGATGCTGCTATGCTCATGCACCAGTCTCTTTTAATTTACTCTGTTTGCTATAAATTAATATACACATGTATGTGTTTTTGATTTTTATGTTAAATATAAAGACATTAATTATAAGCTGTAACCATGCCCATAGATTGTGGAAAAATTAGGTTTTGGATATTGAGAAATCACAGACTATAATATTGAAATCAAAGATATTTATTTGCTTCTTCCTGAATGCATTCCCATCAGTGTTCTGCTTAACCCTCACTGAATACTTCTGTTTAGTAATAAATAGTATTAACAGTTCATGAATATCTCCTACAGCTCTTTGATTCTTGAATATGGGCAACGTCATTGACTCGTTTGCTTCGGGCTTAGGACAGGCTGTTGGCAAACTATTTAGTTCTCCCATTGAATTTCTTTCTGGAAAATCTTGCAGGTAAAACCATGCAGGGTTATTCTACTCTCACTACCATTCATGTATGTATTTCTTCACTACCACTTCATGCTTCATATATCTGTCTCTGGATATGTTTCAGCTCAGTGTGTGGACCAACATGGGATTTCATGTGCTATGTCGAAAATTTTTGCATTGCCAATATCCTGAAATTAGCCATGGTATTTATGCTATCGTACATTGGTGAGTTCAACTGTTTGGTTGTAGTGCTTGACACGAACCTGGCACTATTTAATTTGACATGTCTGAAATTAGGTTTGTATGTTCTGTTTATTTGCAGTTCTGTTGTTCTTCTATCTGGTGCATAAATTGGGCATATGTGGATGTCTTTGCCGGTCTTCTTGCAAAATGATATGGGCATGTTTCTCTTCGTGTTTCCATGTTTGGGAGTATTCTTGCACTTTCTTGTGTATTAAGCTACACAATATCAGGAGAACAAGAAGAATAAGAAGAAAGGTCAGAATGGACATGAAAAAGAAATTCTACTCAGGAGAAGAAGATTACTCAGGTGAAAGTCTTTCGCACCATTTTCCAACATCTGCAAAAAGGATAAGATCAATTTCGCGTAGTAGAGATTATAAAGCCTCCCACCTAAGGAAGTGTTTGGAACCTAGGAGACATCATGCTAGAGTTGAAATTAGTAGAGATCTTAGATGTAAAAGTAAAAGGAATCATAGTCTTGGAGAGCCCAATTTCACAAGCAATGCCATTAAGCATGGCAACCACATAGGCACAATCAATGACATAAAGGTAATTCGTACATCTAAGTTTGCAAGAAAAGGTATATCTAGAAGGAACAGAGTTCTGCCGAGGCAGAGAAGGTAGAATTTCTTAGTTGAGGGAGGGTTCTTATGCGAACCACTTTGTCTCGCTGTATGTTTCTGATTTGTCAGGATGAAAAACAAAAGTTTGGAATATACGAGAATCTGGAATGTTAAGAATTTATTGTTGGGTTTGTAAGATATTGCAAATATCCAGTTTCAGCTTGCAGCATGAAGAAGTTCATTCCTAATACTGGTGTCAAGTGTAAATGAAGATGAATTTTCAACTCCACTGGAGATGTAACAGGGTCTTGTGCTGTGGAGAAGATCATTCATAATTTTGTGTTGTGCTCTGGCAGATATGATTTAATAGTCTCTTTTGTTAAATTAACAAAAATTAAAGTGATGTTGTTGTTGATTGATTACTTAAAATTAGACTGACTCATTAAAAAAAATCTGCACGTCTTCATCTTTTTAACAGCATTTTGGTAATATAATGAAACAGACTAAATTGCTACGTTTTTTTAGTGAAATCTAATTGAAAACTTTTAAAAATAGTAGAACCATATTGAAATCTAAAGGGTTTACTGTAACAAGTTTTGAAGTTTAATAAGCTTTAACTAAGGAGATGTTATAATATATCAAAATTCCAAACAAAATTTTGTCTGACTTATATGCACATAATTTAGGACAAGAATCACAATATCATTGGATTACTCGGGTGCATTTGAGCACTCTTAGCATGGATTTTACTTAGTAATATGTAATGACCAGTAAAATTATAGAAAAAACTATACGGAAAGTGGATCAAGTCACTCCCAAATCCGTGACTCGTCAACCTCCTCATATCGAAAAGCGATGCTCAAATCTTGATGTAGGACAAGAATCATTTCACGTTCCTCAGGTAAAACTTTCTTTGCAAGTCTAAATTTTTTTATCATCTGCCACAGAAGTTTTTCTACTCGTGTGTTTTGCTTTGCTTTAGGATGAGAATGTAAACTGTTCTTTTGCAATCATAATTTGTACCCCTTTTTTCTTCACTCAGAAACATTTTAAGCATTCAACCATGATTTAATCTTTGGCCTGTTATTTGCTAGATGCCAAATTCAAATGAAATATTATTCTAATATATGAAACGTCTATTTGTGGTTTTATTTCTACGGTAACAAATATCTAATTTGCTCCGGTTAATGACATGCTTTGGAGTAGATATTTATTTGATGTGATTTGTTTCCAATAGATGCATGCTTACTTGTTGGCACCACTCTGAAATAATTTCACACACTTGAAAGTCTTGTGACATTAACTAGGACAGCTGCTGCTACTACCTACAGAGTTCTTATTCTTCTGTTTTAGCTGCACAACATTGTTCCAAAGCCCTCTGATGCGATTGACTATAACGTGGTTGTTCACCTCAGATGGGAAGCAAAGATATCTGCGATTATTTTTTTGAGAAATTCTGGTTTTAGTATGAGGACTAAATTAATAGAACTTTTGCTTCTTTGACCACTTGTGTTTTGGTGGAGGACAGTGAGGTTTTGCTTCGATGCTTTGACAACCATGCTGAATCAAAAACCTTGCTTTTGTTGTGGTGAAATTGTAGTATGTCCCTTCCAGGTTCAAAGATCTTGGATGTGGACCTCACTTGCTCAAATGTAGCCAGACACATGTTTCTTACTGTGGAAGCGAAAGATTCGCATGTACGTTACTGTTCTAAGAACTTTCAAGTATAAATTCCCTACACTCAAATGCATTGTCTACCAATAAACCCTAAAAAAATGTTGTAGTGGTGCCAGATTCATGAACATCAAGAGTCTTACAGTTTATTCCAGCTTGTTTTGGCTTGCAAGAGCTGGGCACGAGCTTGCTTTCATTTTCAGGGGTACCATTAATGCCTATAGCTACTTCAGGGTGTCCCTCAAAAGTAACATATTTTTGAAGTTTTTTTTTTTTTTTTTTATTTTGACCCAAAAAAAAAGGAATAATATATGGCATTTAATTAAGGCATAGTGTATAGTTCTTTCTAATGCCATGCTAATCTTGTTTCTTCTCTAGAATAGCTGTATTTTCCGATGCATAAGTATATCATGTATAATTATGAGTTGATAACCTTTTTTTTTCCCTTATCTTTGTCTTGATTTACCTCGAATGCAAACATTTGTTAACCTTTGATCCCTTCATCTTAATTAACGTCTCATTCTACAAGAGAGACAGACGCTATAAATGATTCTTTTGTGGTCTTTGTATTAGAAAATGGTGGGTCATCGAAGAAGAGACAATCCAAATCATAATGAAATTGTGTCTCTCATTCTTATTGAATTCTTCACGAGGCAACATATTTAAACCGGCAATGGTCAGTTTATAGTGTTGAAAATATTTAGCTATCGGACCAAAGACAATGCTGCCTGTGCTGTTATTCACAGACAAATTATCTGGCTTAGACAATGACCACCCGCAAAATTATAACTTGTTTTTCTTCACTTCATTGCCCAACATAAGCCAATGCAATCATATTACTTATTTTGTAGTTTATAGACCAAAATCATCTTCCTGCACATTTTCACTACAGCCCTAACGTCTTAGTTATACGCTTGTTGGATCCAAGGAACAACAATGTGTCACTGTTTTTTTTATAATTACCATGTCAACAATTGCATCATACATGTTGTGCTATGACCTATGAAATAATATATAAATCTCAAGATTCAAATAACCTTCGTTAGGTAATCACTACTAATCATGATTAAGCGGTATTTTATTAGTTGAGGTGCAGTGCAGGGAATGTCATTACGTTAGGAGTCAGAAACCATCAACACCCAGCACAATTGTTGTTGTCTGTTTAACATCATCTAATATAATTTATGCTTACTCTGTGAACACGTATATTCTATATTTACAAGAAACGACACTTTTTGTTTTACGCTTTCTTCCTTCTCCCTGTTTTCGGGGGAAACAATGAAGCACTTTTACTTATAGGTTTTAATAGGTGATGAAATAAGAGAAAAGTTGAGTGATGATTAAGTATTTGTTGATAAGATGATAATGGCTTTTATAAGTGGATAAGAGAAGGAAGGGGTGCATACAAAATGAGGAGAGGGGGATGTATGAAAACTGGAGGGGACCAAGACAAGAGAAGAGACATGGTGTGACTGGAAAAGAATCAAAAGGACGCAGTGGGGTTTTGTGATAAGGGTGGCGCACGTGGGTGCCCTAAACCTTATTTGACCCAACCAAACACCCCACTATTCTCTCTCCTACACCCCTCTCATCCACAACATAGCACACTTCTTTCTTCATCTTAATA
>Ga0214545_1010496_pt1 | contig 13409 bp, 7 predicted proteins | sample CNSS4metaG_FD_160064 | JGI IMG/M metagenome (GOLD analysis project Ga0214545, IMG submission 160064) | Root nodule microbial communities from cowpea collected in UCLA plant growth center, Los Angeles, California, USA - CNSS4 | ecosystem: Host-associated > Plants > Roots > Nodule | place: USA... | reverse complement strand
TTTTTTTAACTATATAATATTATATATATATATATATATATATATATATATATATATATATTTCTTTTTTTTTATTAAAATCAACAAATTATGCATAAAATATTTTTTATATAACGAATAAAGTTTCACCATAATTTATAATATAAAATTCACTTATAATTTATTAAAAAAATGTTTCATATATTTATTCCTGCATGGAACCGAAAAGTCCTAGGTGACCTTGTTCTCCTTCTTCCACAAGCTTATCTATTGTTTCTAGAACTGCTCTTCCATTGAAACACGTGTGAGGTGGGTACCTTTAAGTACTTTGACGCTCATGTCAGTGATCAAGGAATGAGTATGTGATAATATCGAATGATAAATACTTTAAGATGCCGTTTACCCGCCCTCTAATCCCCCTTATGTACTTGATTTTCCTTTACTCCCTTTAGTAAAATCTAGATATTTTTCATAAATATTCATAAATATCTTATCATAACTTTTGTAACGTCTTAAATACTAATTATTGCAAGCCTTAACTGCACAATTCCAACCATAACTTTACACCAAGATATGGCTGAGGCGTACTCGACCTACTAGCAATTGATGTGGTATTGGCTCCTTTTATGGTTAGATGTTCCTATCCTTCCACTTATTGGGCTTGGTCGATATGTGTCTAGCCATCCTGGGCTGAGGACAAGTTGGTTTCCCCTTACCCTGTACATTAGTCCCCAAAACTCGTAGTTGAATGAAGTTTAAAGAAGAGTCTTGATTAATAGAACATAGGAGGTTGAGATATATGAAAACATGGTTGTCCTTGCTGTATTGGTTCACCTAGAGCCGAGACGTATTGGGAATGAGGCATGCCTTGTCGTATCAAGACTCTTTCAGCTGAGATCTATTGGGAAAGTAGGGATTGTAATCATTGCAAGGTCACCAAGCTAGGGTGTGCTGGAAAAGATTGGTCCCACTAAGTTTAAAATTTAGGCCTTGACTACACCAACCTTGGAGGTTGTTACGTCTTGGAACTAAGGATTACGTCGCTCTTAATTGGTGGGATATTCTTGTGTACTACTCATGTGTTTTAATGTTGGTGTATTAATGCCACAATACCTCGGGAAACAATTTACATTTTAATGTTGGTGCATTATTAATCATGACGCACTAGTAAGTGATGAGTCATTTTATTTCCTTTTTGTGTTCATCTTTATGGATCTTTGGAACTTAATTGTCTAACTTTAGTGCATTTTCATCAATTGGACTTCATTAGGCCATTATTCTGAATTTTGATTAATTTGTCATTAATTGGTCTCATTTTTATTTCTAATTATTTTTAGGTATTTTGTGAAGCAATTTTGGAGCTTAGATGCTAATCATAAGGTGAAGAGAGAGTTGCCATGTAATTTCCACATCATTACCACGTCTACGTCATGTCAATTAGCATGTCCACGTCATTGGGCCAACATTTTAGGCTTAGAATAGCATTTTTGTGATTTTGCAACCTTGAGTGGTATTTTTGTAAATATAAGTGGCATAATTGAGGAGAACACGTTTTATAAGGGTTTTAGAAGGGTTTTGAGACTCTCTCTTCTTCCCTAATCTGGTTTAACGTTTTGGAGAGCACACATTATAAGGGTTTTTGTATTCTCTTGATTCTTCCACAAATTGGAGCTGATAGTAATGTTTTCTGCACATTATCTCTTTTAATTTGTGTTTTCCGTCTTCTTTTCTTCCTTATAATGATGCATTTCAGTTTGGGTTTGATTGTTGATTCAAATTCCATGGGCAACTAATTTTCGTATGCATTGATTCCTTGCTGAGAATGAAATGAAACCTTAAGATTAGTGTTTTGTTCGGTTGGGTTTTGTTATTTCTTCGTTTTGGATTTGCGTTTATGTTTTAATTGTAGAACCCAGTCTGTTTATGCTTAATTTTTAGAATGGGTAATTTGTTTTCGTTGATTGTGTTCATGCTTAATGAGTTGTGACAGATTAATGAATGTGTGCACTGCTTAATTACATATTGAAGTCGTGGTTAACCTTCGCTTAGTTGGTTAATAGCAAGTTTCATGAGGGCTGATAGAACCAACTTAGTTTGTAATTTGGGATGGGTGAAGTTTCATTCGAAGCAAGGAATCAATGTCGTTTTTGCTACTATTTAATCCAGTTTGCAATTATGTTTTAATTTTATTTTGAATTTCTAAAATTGCCAACCCCCCTTTTTGTGTTGAATTGCATTTGGAAAACAAACTTTGAATGAAAGGTTTGTCACTAAAAGATGACCTTGGTTTAACTACTGAGTATTAGATTTATCTGTTCTATTTGGTTGAGTACAACATCAATCAATTTCTATCCTTATTAACTACTTGAGATGATAGAGGTCGTAAAGTGATCTTGTTCCCATTTCTGAAGAAAATGTATTGGTTGGTATAACCAACATGTAAATTTTGTTTATCAAATTGCCATGGCCTACCTAGCAAGATATGTGTGAATTCTATGGGAAGAACATCACATAGGACCTCATCTTTGTAGCTTCTTATAGAGAAGTTAATTAGGACTTGTTTATTGAAATCTATTTCTCCATCTATACTTATGTAAGCAAGTTTGTAGGGTTTTAGCATGAGGAATGGTTTCTAAGCCAACCTTTTTCACCAAGCTTATGCTAGATACATTAGTACTACTTCCTCCATCAATAATTAAAGAGCAAACCCATTTGTTAATTTGGCATCTTGTTTGAAAAAATTTTTCTCTTTGCGTTGGCTCAAACTCATTTTGATCTTGGCCTATCATGCGCCTTATGAATATAAGGTCATTCTAAAAAAATTTAGTTGTACTAGAGGAAGAAGATTCCTTTGAAAGAGAAGGGGGAGATGAGGGTTCATTTTCAACATCATTACCCTTCTTTAAGATCATGGTCCTCTTAGTTAGGCAATTCAAAGCAATGTGCTTATACCCCAAATATTTAAAACATTTAATGGTACTTGATCTTTGAGAAGTGGAATGGTGAGTGTGACCACTTGGTGACTTATTTTTACTTGATGGTTCTTGGTGAGACATAAAATGGGATTTATCTTGTTTCTCTTTATCTTTTCCCTCCCATGAGTGACTATAGTAGTGGTTGCTTGAGTAACTCTTCCTTGCCCTATTTTTTCTTTTCAATTGAGTTTTGTTCTTGCATGGAAAATATTAGATTATTATGGGACTCAAACATCATCTTACCACAATCTTGGAGTTTCTCGGATGGGTACTCCACGGTCTTGCTAGTTATTTCTTCATTACGGGGGGCTTACCTGCAGAAAAAAAAAAATCCAACAATCAAGTTAGTAAAAGCTCTCAAAGTCAAATCTCAATTTAATCACTAATGATATGTGTACCTTTAATCGCTAGGGTCCACCCTTATTTATAAGAGATTAATCATGTTTTACTTTAAGTCAAACTACGGGCTGGGCTTTGGAAATGTGTATTATGGTCCAACTTATTGGGACTATCTAGACTTACTTTGGCCCAAGCAACAAACCCATTATTCTTTTATTCTTTATTACCACTCCCTTATTTGTTCTTCATGCTTGTGGCCGGTTATAGTATACATCATTTCTATGATTAAAGGAATCAGATAATTGACCTATGTTGCCGCTATGTACCTGGTTGTGTACTTCGTATATGGTGCGCGACGCTTCGTCACTCGCTATGACGCGATGTACCTGGTTGTGTACTTCGTGGCGTTCCTTTAGATGTAGCGGTTATTTTTAGGTTGGCGGCTTTAGGGATTTCGGCCTTTTGGGGTGGCATCCAATCTAGCCATTACAGTAGAAGTTTCAATCCTAAGGGCAAGTGTGAAAACAATTTCAAGAGTGGACTACTGATACAACTCTACTTGGTCTTGTATGTCGCTCCTAAGACTATTCACAAACCTTTTCATTTTTTCTTTGTTAGTTTCTTTTATTCCAACCCTTCAAGCAAAAAGCTAATTAATCAAAGTACATTCTTAATTAATTTTAGTTAAAGTTTTCACCTCTAATAAAAGTTGATGAGGCTCCTCCGTCGGTGTTCTACCGATTGATCCTCGCGGAAGGCAAGGGAAATGCAGCGGAAGGCTTAAGACTAGTGATTAACACTCAGATCTCACTAGTTCCTTACTGATTTGGTAACCCTAACGAGGTTAAAACCTAATCTAGGGTTTAGGGTGAGCTGATGAATGAGGGAGTGATCTCTACTGAATTTATCATTCATAAAAGCTAAACATTACAAAAAATGGCTTTCCTTTTATAGATGAAGGCAGCTGGTAAAATAGACGAAAGAAAAACTATGGATGGCGTCTAACAAAATGTCCTAACGGCGAGGAAGGGAAACCCTAACGAACCCTAGGGCTAGAACACGTGAATGGAAGGAGCATAAGCAAAAGGAGGGTAGATCTTTCATCTGACCCTAGCGGCTGGGAACATGTGAAGGTGGAAGTGTGGAATTTCTAGCAGAAGATGGCTTTCGTCAATGAGCAAGCAGCTATGGTTGCGCGTCAAGAAAATGAAGGTGTTGGTGAGATTTGTTTCGTTGCATTGGAAAAACATTGGGTCGTTGAAGCAATTGGATTCAGGCCCAATAAAGTGATGCGCGTAGGAAAACAAATGTTGGCTGCAACGCGGGATGAAGAGAGAAATGAGCTGCTTCAACACGTTGTTGTGTTTGGTGATGTACATGCGGAAAGCAATTTGGGCTGACAGAGTGAAATGTGAGGCACATGTTTGCTGCACGTTTGGTGTAGGAGAAGAAATGGGCTTCATATCTAATACATCGAAATGGGCCCAAATCCTTAATGATGTTGATGATGGAGCACGCATGTGGCGTCAACAAATGGGGCGTTTAGGTTGTAGAGCCCAAGCTAGGCGCTAATGCAAAGTTTATTGAACTGCATTTAGAATTTAAGACATGGCTGCAGTATAAAAGAAAGCCGATTAGACACACCTTTATTTAATTAAAAATAACAGAAATTAAAAGGAATGGGCCTAGCCAATGGCCCAAATTGTGAGCCTTAATGGGGTCACATCATCCACTCCCTCTTGAAAAGGATCTGTCCTTAGATCAAGAAGGTTGGCAAGCTCACAACAACCAAATTTATGGTGCCACCAGGATCAAAAACAAATCTGCAATAGTCATCAAACAAAATGACATTAAAATCATAATGACCATGCAGTATAATTGCTCAAGAAATGTGTGAAAATGGGTTTTGAAAGATTGAAAAAGGTGATATCCAGCCCACTTCACAGTGTATGACACTTTGACTTAAGTGATTTTTAAAAAGAGTTTTATAGTCAAAGTGTGTTTTCGCCCAAATTTTGAAGAGGATAAAATAAGGGAATGAGATGGAGAACAAAATTTTTGAGAAGGAAACAAAACAAAAGATTTAATGAAAAAGTGAGAAGAGTTTAAAGATGGGAAAAATCCCTTTAGAAATTGGGATTTAATGGAAGGAATTGGTGAAGGATGAAACACCAAATTCCTAACCAAGAGTTCCCTCTTTTCATTTGAAATGCTTTTTAACTCTAGCACTTTAAATTGTCTTTCAAGCTCACTCTCTTGTCTTATTTTCTCTCTTTTGTCTAATTATTTTCTCTCATTCTCTTTTTTGGCTTTTCTAAGACATTCCTTTTTTGTCTTTTCTTTCTCATCTCTTTTCTTCCACTCTTTTATCTCCTTTTCCTTTTGTTCTCTTTTAATAGAAAGCTTCTCAAGCTCTTCTTTTTCTCTCTCCTTTTCAAGCTTTGCTTGATCTCTCTTATGTTTTTCTCTCTTTCTTTGTGCACTCAAAAGCAAGTCCAAATTGTGCTTAAAATGTTTTTCTAGTCTAGAAAACTTAACAATGTTTTGGATGAATGCATCCCCTATGTCAATGAAGTCTTCTATCCTAGCTTGTTGCTCTCTAGTTATCCTAGTTATCCTACAAACCTAGAAGTAACATGCCTAAGAATGTCTATTTGACTATATTTACTAAACAATGGTTGCACCAATTTTTCAGTATCCCACATCTAATCTCTAAATGATATTGGTCCTATATCTTCCCCAAAGAATGGAATGTCACTATGAATGTTATGATGCAACTCATTACTATTATGCCTACCTAAATGCACACTACTATGCCTATCTACATGCACACAATTATAAAAAGAAAAACTCATTTTTAAACAATTTTGGAAAACACTTTTACCAAACAAGTTTTCATAAAAGAGATTTTAAGAATTCCTAAAGAGAAAATGGAGTGAAAATAGTCTAGAAATACTCCTAGGAAAGGGAGGTGAGTCTCTTGGACAAGCTTAGAAACCAAGCCTTTCCTAGCCAGAGATTTCTAAACAACTTTCACAAAAATTCTCAATAAAAATTTCCAGCAAAACAGATTTTAATTGTGAAAAACAACTTCCAAAGTGTGTGAAAAAAACCTATGACCAAAGAAAGGTCAACTAAGTGTTTGTTGATAATACACTTAGATACCATGGACACCTAAAACAAAGATACAATCATGCAATTCACACAAAACATGGACATTGAAAACATAAAGACTGAAAACATAAACTAGACAAAAATCCTAAGTGAAAATTCAAGTGGCCTTTAGAACCCCTTGAACCTCACACTAAACACGTTAAAATTATTACAAGCCTTGCTAAGAATGGGATTTCTCTAAAGCATTTTCCCACCTAAGCCAAATGAAATAAAAGAAACAGCAAACTAAAAATACACCCAAAATCCGTGATACAAAACAGAAAGCACAATAAAAGAACATGAACTATGCTAACCTATGTCTCTCTCGGTCCAGCCTCCAAAGTGTATCTCTCAAGTGTTTGCACTCCTCCTTGAAGGTCCCAACTCACTCCTTTTTCCTCTCGGTGGCCACTCAAATTTTTTTTCCTCACCACAGCTGCACCTTTCAGAAAGGTTATCACCTACAAGGCTGCCAAAAATAGTAAGATGCAAAGAATCCAAAACAGAACCAAGTGCAAATCAAACTGCTGCGTGAGAGTACAAATCAGAAACACAATAAAAGCTCAAATTGAGGCAAGGACGACATCAAGTGATGGATCTAATACACAAACTCAAAGGATAGCCAAGAAAGATAAGCAAGAAAAAAAGCTCACAAAAAAAGAAGGCACACAAAAAGGAACCTAAGGAATAGGGGCTAGACTAAGATGAATAAAACCAAACTCAAACAAAGACTCAAAATAAGTTGAATGAAGAATGATAACATATGTAAACATGGTTGCATGGAAATTGACACAAATAATGTTGTGAATTAGCCACTATTCTTTCTTCTTTTTTTTTATAACTCAAAGTAGTTGATTCAGTAATCAATGTCTATTTTTTCTTCAGATGTTGGTGCATCTAGCAAATTTTTTCACTATTTCTTTTCAATCCAAGGTCACATGGAATACTACTTCTTTAGCAAAGAATTCACAACAATATATCAAAATCAACTCAACTAGATACATACGACTATGGAAAGCAAATGATTCAACTCAAAAAAACTTTTTAAAAAGACACAACAAACAGCCAAAAGAGGTTTGGCCAGTGCAAAACAAATAGCAAAGTCATGCCTCAACTTTCACTTAAACAGTTTACCAAACAGAAACAGTAGGGAAATTCAATTTCAACTTAGGAAACTATCACAAGAAGGAATCAAATGCAAAACAAAATTGTGCACACAGAGAAAGCAAAACAGAAACTACCGTGTGATAGAGGTCGTACCCCACCAAATTAAAACACTTAAAATGCAGTATGTGACAGTTGAACCAAGTCGTCTCCCAACGAACAATATTTTCATTCAAAGCTTCAATTTCCAGATGAACACAACAATAACACGGGGGGAGGGGGGTTTGGCAGATTCTGGTTCACAACAAACTTCAATTTGCAGATAAATTTAACAGTTTTATGAACACACAATGATTCCTTGATTCAATTGAAAGTCCACCAATCACAAATTACCAAATTAATTGTTCTATTCGAATTTGCTCTCATGAATCCTAAGTAATCAACTAAGCGAAAATTACCATGGATTCATTGTCATTAAGCGCAACAAACTTTAGAGAGTTAACACCCACATATTTAAGCAAGTTGTGACAGAACTCATAAACATTAAGCATGAATACGAGCCATTAATGTGCACACACGAATTTGAGATTAAGCATGCATCAAATACATGTTTATCATCTAACCACAACCTGAAACAGAGGCAATTTCGAATGGAATCCCAAAAATGACCAACAATCTCATGGTTTCATTTCAATTTCGTCAAGGAATCAATGCAATAGAGTTAGCTAGACATCAAAATAGAAGAATCAAGCACTTCAAATCTGAACCAGAACATCAAAAATAAAAAAAACCTAACTTATTAATTCTGAAAACGCAATTTAAGAGCAAAAAGAGAGATTTCAAAGCTTCAATGGAATGCAAAATGGTGCTATCATATATAAATGCGAAAACCCCATTAATGGGTGCTGTTCAAAGTCTATAAAACCCACAAAACGAACTGCCCAAGCAAGAAAATGAATTCAAAACGTAAAACCCTCAATGGGTGCTGTCAAATGTGCATAAATACGATGAAAATGAGCCAAAACCGTGAAAAACTGCAAGGAGCACCTCCATGGAAGCTTGGAGAGCGAAAATGGAGTTTGGAGAAAGGTAGAAGATGAAGTGTGCGACTCTTACATGAAGGAGAAACCTAATTCTCGTGGTCCCATCACTCTGCCACTCATTATTTACAAAACTGTCATTATGAGTTGCAGAATTACAAAAATGCCACTCTAGGCCTCAAATGTTGGCCCATTCACTCTGATGACGTGGAAATGATGTGGCAATGATGTGGAGACTCTCTTCAATTGAATATTAATGTCCAAGCTCCAAAATTTGCTTCACCCAAATATCTAAATATAATTAAAAACGAAAATAGGCCAAATAATGCGAAATTAACATAAATTCGGAACAGTGGCCCAATAAAGCCCAACAGATGAAAAATACTCTAAAAATGAACAATTAAGCACTGAACAACTATCAAATGGGTACACAAGGGCTAGTGGAATGGAATAAAATAATGACTCATCACTGTGCATGGCCCGAAACTATGCATTAGAATATCAGCCAAAGTTAAAATAAGAAATCAACATCATGCAACACAATGACATGGTCTTAATTCTAAACAAAAGTGAAACAATAGAACTGAATCAAGAGAAAGCATTTTTTTCAGACTGATGCATATAATATAACAACATCATGATCACTAACTGAATCAATCAACATGAATCTCAACGAAAATGAAAGCAGCTCGGACACGCCTAGAATACTGCTAAGGAACTTATGCGCCAATCACTGTATGTCAATCCAACAGTTTCAAGAAATTTGTCACAGCAGTTATGAATCAGATTGCAAAGATAAACTAGAATAAACACAAAATGTAATGAAAAAATGTTTGCATAACAGATACATAAGCAGTACTAGAATTAAGAGCACGGTAAGTTAAACAAACAGGAATCACTGATGCACAAGTGTAAAACAGTTTCAACACTGATTCATAGAAATATAAATTGCAGAGACTGAATTTAAACAACAATTTGAGTCAACTTAAATGATACTACCAGATAAGAACTTCATCATAACAAAATCAACCTAAGAATCAACTAAACCAGTTGATTTCCACTAGATTTATCTAAACAAAGACAAATCAATCACAGATATGGAATCATTCAGATTTGGTTTAGTCGATAAGCATCACTGGCCAAACATATACACCTCAATCAATAACATGAAGATACGAAACAATGAAGCATAGATGCATTTGGACAACAAATTGATTTCAGAAAACAGAACAAAGCAACCAGTAGTAATTTTAGCAGAATTACACAGGAACAATATCAATATGCACTACAGAACAATTGCTAATGATCTAATAGCAATTAAGGAACTCCACAAAACACATGAACCTACTTATGTTAATGAAACAGTGATTGAAAAAGATGCAACACTAAGACTCAAACTCGACTCATCTGGATACATATAATCTAGTCGGATTCAATGGATGCTTGCACTTGTGGTGGATATCTCTGCTCACCCCCGAGCTAAGTGTTACAAGTGTTACAATGTTTCAATCCCCCACACACAAGGTTAGCCCTTAATGAGTTTCAGGCCTCCTACTACTCTCACCACAAGAGTCAGTCCGCTCTAAGTGAGACTAACTGACTCTTTAGAGTGTCAGGATGCAACCTTACCTTAAATCCTTACCAAATTATATAGATGGGGCACCACCATGAATTCCCACTAAAAGGGGTCATGGAATTACGTCCGGACCACTAAAGCACAACCATGAAGTCTCGCCTAGAGACTCATGGATTTACGTACTAACCACATACCAAATATATTCAAACAATCAAATAATATTATTCATGCATTTAAAACCTCATGCCAACTTCAGTAACCCATCCTCATTCATGTTCCGTGTTGAATCCATACCATCTCATTCTTTCCAATTCATGAATATAGAAGAGTAATTCATACCGACACCATGCCACTTGGATTACCAACCATATCATTTGTTTTACATACCAAGATCATGCTAACACATCAATCAAATTAATACCCACAGATTTTTCCATGCATTTCAGAATACATTTCATTCTCACACTATATGATGAAGGATTATCTTGTTTTCTTTTAGAGTTATGAATATAGTGAAGTTGTTTAAGAAAGCCTTTTGAGAATTTCCATTGGACATTAAGATAGCAAGCTATCTAGATGTGAAGGTTCATTTCTCAAGCTCATGAAAGGAAAAAGAGAGTTGGATTCAAGCTTAGACTCACACGACATTAACAACACTTAAAGAACAAAAATGAAAGAAGAAACATTAAAAATGGAAAGCATAGAAGATGGAGCATGGAAAAAGCACGCCACTCATAGGGGGGGATCTAAGCCAACCAAGCCTTAGAGATGAGTGATGGTGCCGCCACTTGCAAGCAAGATAAGGCAAAGGTGAGTTCACTTCTAGGAAGGAGAGCTCACGGAAATTCAATGGTTGAAACACAATAGTTTAGAAATAAAATGATCAACCCTTTTACATGTCTAGGAGCACCCCTTATATAGAAGAGTTTAGGGGCTTCTAAGAAAATAAAAGATACCTAAGGATGTCTCTACAAAAACCTAACCCTAGCTTCCAGAAACTAGGTAAAATAAGGTTACAAAAATGGGAGACAAAAGAGCTAACTATGGTGTGTGCAAGGCTAATTTCGTTCTATCACAAAAGAAGACAAAGAATGTGTCTCATATGTCTCCAAAAAGTGGCCAAAGTGTGCTAAAAACAAAGGAGAGCAAAAGTACATAGGTACACTTGCTTCATGCCTTTTACTTTGTGCTTTATGTCTTTGCTTTACTCTCTCCTCCACATCATTTATGCTCCCCAATCACCATGCGCCACCTAGCATTGCTTTCTTACTCCTAATTAACTTACAAAGCAAATAAACATAGATTAGCATGTTGGCTTAAGTCAAGTCAACTATAATCAACAAGTCAAACCTAGTCAAAGGTCAACAAGTCAACTAAAGTTGATTCAACTAAGTCAAATTTGCGAATCAAAAATAACAAACACAAAATGAAAGGGATGAAGGACTACTGAACTTCCTTTCTAAACATGCTTAGTCTTCTTAAGCATGTGCCTCCATCCTTGGTTGGGGTCAATCCTTCATCATCCTCCCCTCCTTGGAGAGAATTTGACCACAAATTCTTTAAGCCTTTATAGATGGAGCTTGACTTCATTTGGGGGAGGATTTGCGCTCCTTTTTTTGAGCTCTTGTTCCATCCTTTTTTCTAAGGATATTAACCTTAGCTTTGGTTAGGCCATCTTGATTTTCTAGAGTACTCTTCCTCTCTTGCTTGTGCTTTGGGCCTTCCTTTTTTGCTTGGGAAGAGAATGAAGGGTGATGCACATCTTGCTTTGGAAGAATTTTTTTCTAGGCAAGTAACACCTTAGTGAAAGCTTGCCCCTTTTCTTTTTCTTCTTTATCTTCTATATTATATTTCTATCCTTATTAACTTCTTGAGGTGATAGAGGTAGTAAAGTTGTCTTTTTCCCATTTATAAAGAAAATGTATTGGTTGGTATGGCCATCATGTAAAGTTTGTTTATCAAATTGCCATGGCCTACCTAGTAAGATATGTGTGACTTTCATGGTAACAACATCACATAACACCTCATCTTTGTAGCTTCCCATAGAGAAGTTAATTAGGACTTGTTTATTGACATCTTTTTCTCCCTCTTTACTTATCCAAACAAGCTTGTAGGGCTTAGCATGAGGAATGATCTCTAAGCTAAGCTTTTCCACCAACCTTGTGCTAGCTACATTAGTACTACTTCCTCCATCAATAATTAGAGAGCAAACCCATTTGTTAATTTTGCATCTAGATTGAAAAATGTTTTCTCTTTGAGTTGGCTCAAGCTCACTTTGATCTTGACCTATCATGCGCCTTCATAACATAGTTTTTTTCTCAAAAATTTTAGTTTTACTAGAGGAAGAAGATTCTTTTGAAAGAGAATGGGGAGATGAGTGTTCACTTTCATCATCATTACTCTTCTTTAAGATCATGGTTCTTTTGGTTGGGCAATTTAAAGCAATGTGATTATAACTCAAACATTTAAAACATTTAATGGAACTTGATCTTTGAGAAGTGGAATGGTGAATGTGATCACTTGGTAACTTACTTTTACTTGGTGGTTTTTGATGAGAGTTAGAAGGGAACTTATCATGTTTCTTTTTATCCTTTCCCTTCCATGAGTGACTAAAGTAGTGGTTGGGTGAGTAACTCTTCCATGCGCCTAGAATGCCCTCTTTTCCTAGCCTCTCTTTCTTGCTCTTTAGCTTCAAGCCTTTGAATGTGCTCTTGGATTCTTAAGTCACTTTGCTCCTTGTCTTTTCTCAATTGTTCAAAGGATTCCTTCCTAGACAACTCCAAATCCCGAAGCAATCTCATCAATGTATTGTTTTTGTTTGGAGTAGGTGCATTTGATGAACTTGCCATGATTCCTACAACAAAAACACTCAAATCCGAGCCAAAATAAATGGATTAGAGGTTAGACAACATGAAAACAAAGAACAAATCCAACCCAAAATATAACCCAAGTGTTTAGATCACTCTCCCAAAGTAACATGGCAAGGCTACACTCAAATCTCCTCCAAGGAGTGAAGAAAACACTTTGTTCAAAAATCCTTTTCTTGCATACAAGTGTCTCGGTTCAAACACTCAAGAATTTCAAGAAGACAAACTTACTATGACAAAACCAAGAGTACCTAAAGACAAGCAAGAAAAGCACAAAAACAAGAAATGCTAAACTCTAAAGAAGAAAAGTTTGAGACAAACTTTTAACAAGACTAAAACAAGAAAAGCACATTATAAGAATGACATGGAAAATACT
>Ga0214545_1010493_pt1 | contig 13413 bp, 7 predicted proteins | sample CNSS4metaG_FD_160064 | JGI IMG/M metagenome (GOLD analysis project Ga0214545, IMG submission 160064) | Root nodule microbial communities from cowpea collected in UCLA plant growth center, Los Angeles, California, USA - CNSS4 | ecosystem: Host-associated > Plants > Roots > Nodule | place: USA... | reverse complement strand
AATAATCAATGCACCATTACTTATACCTTAAAACATAATAAACACTTAAAATGAAATTGAAAAGAACTTACATTGACAGAATAGCAAGTCCATAATGTAACGCTCAACACAAAGTTCCAAATCAATGCAGGAGAACCTATCATCAAGTTAATCCCTAAACCCTGTAAAACAGAATAAACCAGTAACTCTTATTTTTCTATATGAAGCTCGTCTTAAAATCTTTTATTATAAAAAGTGATGGATCTATATGGCACCAAAATTGCAGATAAGGCAACAATAATGGCGCAACTTCTGAAGGATATTTTGCCAGAAGCCAATGGAAGATATGGTTTGTTTATCTGCAATAAAACATGTAACATAGATTACTTCTAAGAAACATCCAAAAGATTTGTAAACTATAAGAAGTTACATCCTTTCACCATCCTATCAAAGGATATGGTAATTATAGGAAGACTTCCGAATCAAAATTATAAAGGGATTTTTTTTTTTTATAAGAAATTATAAAGTGACCTGTTAACTATTATTCTCACCATTTACAAGGTTAAAGTACATTAATAAACTGTTCCAACAATCCAATATATTTTCAATTATTTTAATTAATTCGGTAATATATAAAATATATGTAAAATTACTATAATATGTCCATAAACTGAATTAATTAAAATAAGAACAATAGTTAGGTTTTTGGTCAAATTTTGGGTGCTCCCATTAATAAAAAGGTAGGAGTACGGCAGTAAACCTCAATTATGGAAAAGGAGTTTGAAAATACAAATTATATAAATTATTCAAATTACTGTGCATGTGACGTTCTCGCGTAAACTTAGTCTCTATACATGTTTCTGAATATTTAACTCTAGATGAATCTTATACAATAAACAAATGAAGAAATAATTTATCAATGATCCATAGTATTTTATTCATAGCATACCTTGTCTATTTCAAAGTCAAACAATTGATTAACTCCATTGACGTAAAGAAGCATAAAAGAGTGGGGTAACACAGCCTGCAACATTCGAAAAAACAACTCAAAAGAATGACTTTTATTGAATTTAACGGGTAATTTTAAACTGTGTTTCAAAAAAACAATATATTTGGAGTGTCACCTGCAACAAACCAATAAAAAACAATGGAGATATATCTGATAGTTTTTCTACTGCAAGCAGAGACGCAGAAATTGAAGCTGATGTCTGTAAAATACAGATTAAGTTAATTTAAAATAGCAACGGTATTAGTCATACAAATAGGTATTTAATACAAAAGAACAAATTGACAATAATTTTGAAGATTGAGAATCATAGAAAAGTTTGTACTTACCTGAGCAAATAATGCGTAAGGGTAAATAAATTCGTACAAAACGGCCATAAAAGTTTTGACAGAGTTCACAATATTTTTGGAGTTGGAAGATTCAGATTCTGACTCAGAAGATGGAACAGAGTCGGCTTTCACAACATAATTTTTATTGGTTACTTCACATGTTGCTCCTCTATCAATGCTTTTGTAGTTATGATTAAAAGGTGATTGTTGAAACCTCAAAGGATTATACTGTATTTCAGCTTTTATACTGTGCTTAGAAGCTTTTGATCCATCAGAACCTAATGTACCTAGTGTTCAAAGTTGTAGCGTGCACAACGAAAAGGTATATTAGTTTAAAACTATTGAAACTAAACCATGTCAAGATGATGAATAGATAAAATAGTAAATTTCAAAATTGAAATTAGAAAAATCGTGCTAAAAAACACTGTAGGTTTGTTTGTGTAAAAAAAGAAAAATCCTATTATTATTATTTTTTTTATCAGCAATAACTTATATATATAACCAATTATTATTGTTCTTCTTACTTTATGAAGTATATTTTAGTAAATAAATAAATTAAATGTAAACTTATATATTCATAAGAATTTATTAGTATACTTAACTTTTTATTTAAATATATTACTATTGATTTATTTGTTATTAATATTTTTATAAATGAAATAGAACAGCATCAAGTAACTTGTTGAATAGAAATGGTTTGTAAAATATATAATAAGTAAGAATAACATGAGAAATTGGCTTTTATTATTTTCTGATGACTATTATAAAAGTCAAGTTTCACTTTACACAACATATATCTACAAAAAAGTATTTAACGTAAGTGTCAGCTTTTGAAGACCGTCTGACACAAATACATATACTACAAAAAAGTGTTTAACGTAAGTGTCAGCTGTCTCACACAAATATTTACTGTTTGAAAACTTCTTAAAAAGAATTATGTTATGTATAGTAAAAGATGATAATTAAAGGTGATTCTTTCCTCTAATTAACCCACTAATAGAGGTACAAGATATTATTAGAGAGATACTCAGATAGCTAACCAAATAATAAGTCCCCTATTACATCCAGTTATTGAAGACTATTGTAAAGTTTAAATCAACATGTGCACTTTTTAATTTTATAACAATTTCAATTAATATAGATCACCAAAAAGATGTGAAAGAGTGAGATACTCATCAGAAAGTTAATTAAATAATTAACCATGATAAAGGTAATTAGTTGAAGGAATAAGGTATAAGTGATGAGGCATACTTTGAAAGTAAATAGTGTTGAAGGAGAGTTTCCTGCCCCAAAGATTTGAACCTACAATTACGATGCATGCTTCCACATATTACTCACAAAATAAGTTTGCAGAGAAAAATGAAGCAAATTAGAAGACGGTGAGTATATATATAAGTACCAGTTGTGAGTGAAGAGACGTTAGGAGAAGATATAAGATGTGCCCTAGCCATGGAAACCGATCACACAGAGTAACACTAAATTCTGTAGAACAGATAAGAGATACCAGAAGACAAGAGAGGAATGAGAAATTTTATAGGCAAAAAGGGTCAATGAAATGTTTTTTTTTTCTTTGTATATTTTATTCTTAAGGAGAAATAACGTTCAAGATGTTTGTGAACACTTCAACTATTCCCTTAATTTCCGTCTATACGGTGTATATTAAAAAAATGTTATGGTCATGTGAATTGTTGAACAACATTTTTTTTCTTCGTATATTTTATTTATTTTTCATTAGAGTTGAATTCAACTTTTTAGTACTAAAAGAATTTATTTAATTAAAATGTAAAAATGTCAACGTATTTAAAATTTTAAATTGAATAAAGTTATATTTAAAAAATATATAAAGACCAAAATAGCTAGATCTGAAATAGTAATTATATATTTTGAAAAAATTATCGTAAAAGACGTTTAGTGAAATTTCTTGCAAAATTATTAATAGAAAAAATATATGTACAAATTTATTTTCACAAGAAAGATTACTTGTGATTTTTTTATAAGAAAATATTTGCAAGTTTAAAATATATACAAGAAAATCACTTGCAAAATTTAAATTTGCAGGAAAAAATAAGTTGTTTTATAAATTGAATTTCTTGTAGAAAAAATTGTTGCGAATATTACTACAAAATTTTGTAGTTTAGACTATACTAAATTAGACAATGACTAAATAATTATCGCTTAAACATATGATAAAAACAACATTTTTATAAATGTTGTATAAATATCATGAAAGTCCATGAATATTTAACTATTGCTTTAAACTATGTGGACAAAATTAGTAAAAATGTGGTCTAAAAATGTTTGTGACGTCTAAAATCAGCCTGAAAAACTGTTGTCTATTGTGAGAATTTTAAGCAACGGTTCTAAGAGTATTGTCATACTAAAAACCGTTATCTATTACCTATAACTATACTTACCTATACCATACCTAAAAAACTGTGGTATAATCTTTAGACCGTGGTTTTTATAATTTAGATCACAATTTTATACCATTGTCTAAAGTGATTTTTGTTGTAGTGTATCTTTCATAAAATTTTTATAATTTTTTTTATTTTTAAATTTTACGATAATCAATTATTCAGGAAGTATTATCTATCGATCAAAAATTTTCTATAAAGCTCATCTTAAAATATTTTATTCTAGAAAGTGATGGATCTATATGACCAAAATTGGGGATAAGGCAACAATAAAGGCACAATTTCTGAAGGATATTTTCCCAGCAGGCAATGGAAGTTATGGTTTGTTTATATGCAATAATTTAAACATCTAACATAGATTACTTCTATGAAACATCCAAAAGATTTGTAAACTTCAATAAGTTAGATGCTTTCACCATCCTATAAAAAGAATATAATAGTTCAGATTTAAAATTATAAAGGGATTATTTTTTTACAGGAAACCATAAAGGGATTTATGAAGTATTCTTACCATTGTCAAGGTTCAAGTACATTAATAAACTGTTCCAAACATCCAACTATATTCTCAATTATATATTTTGATTAATTCGGTAATATATAAAATAGATTTAAAATAAGAAAAATAGTTAGGTTTTCGGTCAAATTTTCAATGTTGTAGTTTAAAATAAGAAAAAGGAGGAGTACGTCAGTAAACCTCAATTATGAAAAGAAGTTTGAAAGTTTCATATATCTATTTCAAAGTCAAACAATTGATTCAATCCATTAACATAAATAAGCACAAACACGTGAAGCAATAAGCAATACAGGTTCTTTCGCAAGCCAGGAACATACCAAGTATCAAAGGTTCTAACAATGCCATCATACATTTTTATCTGCACATCGCCACTTCCTTTCACACCAAGCTCCTCATCATCACCCAACTTTACATTGCCATTCTTTAAATGAACTGAACAACTCCTTGTTAAGAGTCATGTGATAAGAAGCATTGGTATCCATGACCCATGTATCAGCAGAACCAATAGTATTGACCGTCAAAACATCTCCGCCATCTCCTTCATCTGAGCTCTCACCTGAGACAACTGCACTAGAACGAGCAACAATTGCTTTGGCATTATTATTTATTTCTTTCTTCAGTTGTGGACAATTCTTCCTTATGTGCCCCACCTCTTTGCACATGCAACATCTCACTTTCTTTGACTTTGAAAGTGAATTACTGTGCGTATGACCCTTGCTACTATTTCCTCTTTCCATGCTTCTGCCTCTGCTAACTATCAAGCCTGCATCATCCCCATTGGAACTAGAGACTCTTATCTTCAGTTCTTTAGATTGCAAACTGTCTTTCACGTTGTTAGTAATACTATCCCTGCCATACAACATAGTATCAATAAAATATTGATATGATTTTCGCAGAGAACATAACAAAATAATAGCTTGATCCTTATCATCAATTTTAACTCCAATACTATGTAGATCCAAGATAACTCGATTAAAGTTATCAAGATGATCTCTCACAGATATATTCTCAGACATCTGCAATGTATAAAGATGTTGTTTTTGATACAACAGATTGGTTAGAGATTTTTTCTGGAATTTATCTTCCAACATTGTCCACATCCCTGCAACTGTTGTCTCTTCATCCACCTCTCTCAAAACTTCATCAGTCAAACTCGAGAATCAAATTGTGTGCTTTTTCCAACATCAAGTTCTTCGCATCATCAGTCATAGTCGCAGGTAATTGATCTGCACCCTCTAGTGCTGCAGCGCACCCCTGATGCACCAGAACTGCCTTCATCTTCAATTTCCACAAAGTGAAATCATTCGATCCATTGAATTTATCAATATCGAATTTGTACAAAGACATTGCGTTTCCTAGATTAGGTCCCTAGCGTAACCTAGAGCTCTTGATACCACTTGTTATGACAAGATGAAAAAGAAACAGATTAAGAGAAAAAAAGACACAAATTTACGAGGTTCAGTCAATGTGACCTATGTCCACAGGACAGTTCAAGAGTTTCTTATTTCTGAATAATAATAGAGAGATATATGATACAGATGCTTTTTAGCCTTATAAAAGGATAAAAAATAACAGCCCCTTTAAACCTCATTACAACTTATAACTATATTATAAATATATGAAGTAAGGGAGATAAAGGGACAATGTAACATTCAAGGTATCTTAACAATATGCATGCTAAACTCCCACCTCAAAGTCAAGGAGGATCTCTTCTTCGATCATCAGAGCAAAACCCACCAAGGGAATGGTAGAAATAGAGCCGTTATGGAGGGTCTCATTGCAAGACTCTTCGCTGGGGTCATCACCATCAAAGCAGCATATGCAGAACTCCAAATGGCGCAACACCCGTACAACAATGAGTCCATTCAAGTCGCGGATCAAACCGTGGTGGATGAACTCAAAGCCATATCAGAGTTGAATCGGAGATTCTTGAAAAAAGAGGTCGATCTTGCACCCCAAGTCACCATTATGCTCGCGGAGATTCAGGAACAACAAAGCCTGATGAAAACCTACAAAATCACCATCAAGAGGCTCGAAGCCGAGGTTGATTTCAAGGAGTCCAACATCTCATCTTATCTATTATTTTAGAAAAAATAATAGATGTCCTTGTATGAATAGAAAATCAAGTAATGTTAGTGTGTAGAAAATCAAGTAAAAATGAAGTGTCCTTGTGTGAATTATTTGAATGAGAGAAGATCGGATGTTCTCAAAATTAGAGAACATCTTTTGTGCAATGGATTTCTAAAGAATTATACATGATATGGCATGGTGAATTGTTGGACATTCCAAGTATGTCTGAAACACATTAATATGTTGATTGGTAATGGACGGTAAATTAAAGAACATGATTTGTGATGGATTATAGTCCTACGCTGGAGTGGTGTATGAAAATATGTTTACCAATGGAGAGACTTGTTTCTACTCCAACCACCTTACATCATCAAGCTACTATGAGAATTTTACGTTACCTAAAGCAAACTCCAGAAAAAAGAATATTTCTTGCTGCCAATAGTGAAATCCAACTTAAAGGGTATAGTGATTCTGATTGGGTAAGATCTACCAACACTATAAAAAGTTTGTCGTAGGATACATCACATACCTTGGAAACTCTTATTTTTTTGTGTTCTAAGAAGCAATCGACTGTTTCAAAAAGTTCCTCCAAAACTGAGTATATAACATTAACAACTACTACCTATGAAATACAATGGTTAACCTTTCTGCTAGATGATTTGAAAGTCATCTACAAAAGACATGCTCTACTATATTGGGATAATCAATCTGCATTCCTGATAGCATCCAACCAAGTTATGCGTAAAAGGACCAAACATTAAAATCGACTTCCCATTAATTAGAGAAAAGATTATTAGTGTTGGGCTTCTAAAACTTTTTCATGTTGCTTTCCTTACAACTTTCGGATACTCATACAAAACCTTTATCTCCAATTGTGTTCAATAATATTTGTTCCAAACTTAGAATGTTTTATTTTCTTTGTTTTTAGTTTTTATTTTTATATATTAGCGGTGCTTTAGGTTTTTTTATGTACTGTACAGCCTTTACTTTCTTCTTCGAAGATATTCATTAATACACGTTTTCTCTTCTGCACTTCGAAGATTACCAGGTTCTGATTCTGATAGAATGGGATATTTTACAGGCAAAAGGACTCTTTTAAGTTTGATTTTTCTTTGGGAGACATAAAATTTGATTGGTGCATAGAAATTGAAAACGACGGTCGAACACAACGGTCATGCATAACAAATATTTAAAACACTTTTATATCAGGATTTAGTAGTTTAGATTTTAATAAAGTTAGAAAAGGTAAAGATTCGGAAAGACTTTGTGAATTACATCAGTATGTGTAATGTATACTCAAGAATAATGATATTTTGACTATTAAATTTTTGATAGTTTTATCTTATAATATGAAGTGATATTTTTTAAGTGATTTTAGAATATTGAGAATGAGAAAATGAAAAAATAGAAAATCACTTAAAAATTGACACCTAAAAAGAAAAAATTATTAAAATCTAATAGTTAAAACATCATTTTACTATATTTAAAACTACAAAAACCCCATTAATGATAGATATATTATAAGGTTGGACAAAAGAATAAAAAAAACAAAAGAAAATTGAAACAGTTTTTTCAACCAGTTAATAATTTATTGATGGTAGCTTTCACACGTATCGACGTGGCTTAAATATATTTTTGGTTATTATTTTTTTTATGATTTTATTTTGGTTCTTATTTTGATTCATGTCTTAATTTTTGTTAATTTGTGGTCAATTTTATCTTTTTTGATAACTATAATGTCTATGAATAGAACATGTTATGTGTCAGTTCATAATATTTTTGACTTTTTAATAATTTAAAAAATATTTAAGTGTCAAGTTAGCATTGTATCACATGTCAATGTCAGTGTCACGTATAAGTTTATGAGTATGTCATTGTCTTTTATTCAATCCAATCGTCATGCATTCATTATTTTTGTTCAATTTAGTCATAACTTTTATTAGAATAGAGTAATTCTGTCTCTCCCAAATTAAGATCAATTTTAATTTTGATATAAATGGTATACTAATTTTTACTAAATTTGAATTTTTTATTAATTATTTTGGAAATTTCATTATAAATTATTAGGTTTAATTATAAATAAAATATAATTTTTAGATTCAATTATTAAATAGATTATAATTATTAGAATATTATTATTAAATATTTTATTCTAATAATTATATTTTAAATATACTAATATTTGTAAAATTGTCTTTAAAAATATTATCAATACTTTAAAAATATTAAATTTATATTTTACTTGAGATCTAAAAATATTAAATTTATGTTTTACTTTACCTTTATAAATATTAGAAATATTTTAGAAATATTAAATTTATATTGTTCTAATAATTATATTCTATTTAATAATAGAATATAAGAATTATTTTAAATTTAATAATTTATAATTAAATTTTAAAAATAATTAATGAAAATGTTAATTTTAATAACATATTAATATAATATTTAAGTCAGAATTAAATCTAAATTTATAAAAAAACAAAATTATTTCATTTCAATAGAAATCTGAATTGATAATAAAATAACGGATATAGAACTCGATTAAACAAAATGAAATAACAAAATTAAGAATTAACACATGAGATTAACATTAAAACATGACAGGATCATGATTTGATACGTGAACACTTTTTTAAATTAAAACAAATATTAGGAGTTGACATGTAGCTTTTACTATTCACATATGTTAGCCATTAGAAAAAGGATCCATTGATCTCAGAATACACAGAAAAATGAAACTGAAAATATGGACCCAACGTAGCACTGAGTTGACCAAGGTCTTGCACTCTGTATTAACTTGGGCCCATCAAACGTTCCACCTCTTTTCAGCTTTTTCTGCCTTAAGCCTCTCTATATATATCTCGTTACTTTTTCCTTTTGTATCAGAACTTCTCTTCTCTTAAGAAATAATATTCTTCTCTTCCTTTCTCTTTCTACAAGTTTTCATGTTACCATGCATAGATAAACGTATGCTTTTGTCAACACGTTCATACAAAAACTCGAAGTCAGGTTTTATCAGCAAAACTAAGATGGTATATTGAAGTGCTCTGCTGCGCATCTCTGGTTTTTCTTCTCTTTCGTATTCTTGGTTCCTAATCCTATTTCTTGCTCTCTTCTTGATCCTTTCTTTCATCATGGCTGAGGCTTCTTCTGTTCAATCTTCAACACTCGCGTTCTTGTATCTACACCCTAGCGAGAGTCCTGCAACTCCTTTGGTTTCTCCGGTGCTTGATGTAAATAACTATCACTCATGGTGCAGATCCATGATGACAGCCCTGAGCGCTAAAAACAAAATACAATTCATTGATGGCTCCGCTACTGAACCCGATAAGAAGGATCCTTTGTATCAAGCTTGGAGGTGTTGCACCAACATGATCGTTTCTTGGATAGTCCATTCGGTCGCTCCTTCCATACGTCAAAGCGTATTATGGATGGACAAAGTTGAAGCGGTTTGGAGTGACTTAAAGTCAAGATATTTTCAAGGGGATCACATGTGTATTTCAGAGTTACAAATGGAAACTTCATTCATAAAGTAGGGAGAATTAACGGTAACTGAATTCTTTACAAAACTAAGGATCATATGGGATGAAATTGATAATGTTCTTGCACTGTGAAATGTTCTTGTGGCATGATTAGTTTGATTAATCAAAGAAAGAGTGAGGATCGTTTAATGCAATTTCTTAGAGGTCTTAATGAGCAATACACTAATGTTAGATCCCACACGTTCTTCTGTTAGACCCCATTCCTCCTATCAATGAAATTTTCTCATATGTAGCCCAACAGGAATGTCAAGTTATGGGTAATAACCTTCATGCATAGTCAGATGTTAAAATCAATGCCACTAATTCCCAAACTTGTAACTTCTGTGGGAAGAATGGGCACAATGAATCTGTGTGTTTTAGGAAGAATGGTTTTCCTCAAAACTATGAAGGAAAGAATTTAAAGAACTATGTCAAAAAGACTTGCACTCATTGTGGTAGAAATGGGCACACCGTAGACGTTTGCTATAGAAATCATGGTTTTCCCACTAGACATAAGTTCTTTAACGGCAAGGCTAACTCTATCAAAGTTACTGATAATAAGCATGAAGTCAAACAAGAAAGTGCAGGTTCTGATCAGGATATGCGCCTAACTCAGCAACACTTTCAGACCCTATTAGCCCTGCTACGATCCAAGGAAGAAAATGCTGAAGATCCTCATGTGAATCAAATTAACACTATTACTGATCTGTCTCAACTAGGTAAGCCTTTCATTGGTTCTTATACTGTTTAAATAATAAAAATGTTTGGATTTTCGATTCTGGAGCTATTGATCATGTCTCATGCTCTTCGAATAATTTCATTTCTTATAAAGCCATAAAATCTATCTCTGTTAGTCAACCTAATGATGCTGAAGTTACTGCTACTCATATAGGTAAAGTGAAATTGAATGAAAATTTAGTTCTTGACAATGTCCTTTATATTCCATCTTTTGAATATAATTTGATTTCTATATCCAAGCTTGCTTCTGACCTTAATGTTGAGATCATATTTTCTTCTAATCTTTGTATCATTCAGGATTCAAACATGAAAGGGAAGATTGGTTTAGCTAAGTCTAAAGGAGGCTTATATGTGTTTTGCGAATCTGAGAAGTCTTTTGTTTCCAATATTCCTTCTTGTAATAGTCTGAACAACAACTTATGGCATGATAAATGGGTCATCTTTCTGATAATAGGCTTAACATTTTGAAGCAAAAGCATCCTTATATTTGTAGTGATAATGGTGCAGAATTTAATATGAAAAAATTTTATGACGCTGAGGGAATCGTACACCAAACAAGTTGCGTTGAGACACCTGAGCAGAATGGAGTGGTGGAACGAAAGCATCAACACCTCATGAATGTCACTGGCGCTCTGCTCTTTAGGTCAAGTATTCCTGTTCAATTCTGGTCTTTTGCTGTTTTGCATGCTGCATACCTGATAAACCGCACTCTTACACCTTTTCTGAAAAACTCTTCACCTTTTGAAATGTTATATAACAAGAATTGTGATTTAAGTCACATCAGAGTCTTTGGATGCCTTTGTTATAATAGCACTCTAATTGCCAACAGAAATGAACTTGACCCCCGTGCTGATATTGATGTGTTTCTTGGTTTTAAGCTGAAAGGATATGTTGTATATAAACTTAAAACTCATGCCATAACTGTCTCTGGTGTGTTTTATGAAGATGTTTTTCCTTATTCCAAGCAACATAATGAAACCAGTAATCAGGTTCAAAACTCTCCTCCTCCCATTTCTCAAATTTATCAAGAAGAATTGAACGAATATAATTCTGATGATAATAATATTGTTGATACTAACTCTCGTGATGAAGATGATACCAGTAATATAGCTTCTACAAATAACAAGCTAGTGATTTAAATGAACGAAGTGTTAGAAGAAGAAATCCTCCCTCGTATTTAAAGAACTACCATTTTGTTCTCTGCCTCTTCTAAGAATATCAGGTATCCCATTGAGAATTTTGTTTTTTATGAAAATCTTGCTCATAGTTTCAAACATTTCATTTGCTCCATCGATAGGAATAAGGAACCTAATACTTTCGAAGAAGCAATCAAAAATAGTGATTGGCGTGCTGTTATGAATGATGAAATATCTGGTTTAAATAGAAATCACACTTGGACATTAACCACTCTGCCCAACAGTAAAACTGTTATAGGGTGTAAATGGATTTATAAAATAAAGTATGAAGCCGATGAATCCACGTATCGTTGCAAAGGGGTATACTAAAAAAAGAGGGATTGGATTTTCTTGACACTTTCTCCTCTGTTGCAAAGCTCACCACTGTATGTGCTTTGCTTTCTTTGGCTGCTGTCAAAAACTAGCATATCTGAAGCAATTAGACGATAATTAATAACGCATTCCTTCATGGGATCTATGCCAGGAGGTTTACATGGAGCTTCCACCAGGTCTGAAATCAGTTGGAAGTGACCAAGTCTGCAGGTTACACAAATCCTTAAGCAAGCCAGCCGACAATGGTATGATAAACTATCAACTTTTCATCTGTTGCATGGATATAAACAGACTAATGCTAACCATTCTCTCTTTACAAAATTGATCAATTCTAAGATGACTGTTCTGTTAGCACACACAGAATAATCCTAATATTGATTCTAAAGATTATTCATAAGCAATATCTCATACTCATAAACATGTGGTAATTTATAAACGGAAGCTATAATAATGATGTTCCCTTCTTTAGAGCACTACTATTCCACCTGATCTTCTTACTGTAGAGCATCTTTATTTTCCTTTGGTTTTCTCTCTTGATGGGGATAAAGAGAAAGGAACAGGAACTTAAAGGGGACCATAACCATTTTAAACTGTTAATTACTTAAGTTTTAGTATTTCTAATTTGGCCCCTCATCAAATTAGAAATTACTTTATGGCCTCTACACAATATTTATTTGGCTTAATAAATAATGGCCCTAATACATTTAATTATGTGTCATATATATGCATGACCCAAAATTGCTAACAAGTTCTTCTAGTTTACATTGATGATATAGTTAGAGGTGTCAATTTGGCCCTAGCCCCCAAAGCCCCCTCTCTAGTGGGTTAGGGCTTAGGTTAAAGTGGGTTAGGGCCCCCAAATAATACTACATTAAGCCAGAGTCAAAGATCCAGTTGAGCTACAGGCCCGACGATCCGAACGAGCCCGATGACCCAGACAGACTCGACAACCCGGATTGGCCCCGACGACCCAGAGAGGCCCGATGATCCAGAGATGCCCGACAACCCAGACGGGCCTGACAAACCAAACGAGACCTAAATGAATAACTTATCCATAAATTATTTGCCCGGGGTTTAAGGTTTATATACAATTAATGCAAATTGGATTTTTATTTCTATTCTAGAATATGTTTCCAATACTTTTTCTGGACATATGATAAGAAAATAAAAAAGAGAAGTCACTCAATTGAATTAGGATGTTTTTAAATCTCAACTTTATTTTCTATTTTATTGAGAAAGCCACTAATAGACGTTCAAATAGACGTTCAAAATGTAAGGAACCTTTATTTTCTTCCACAATTTTGGATTAACTAATTAAGGAATGTAAAATA
>Ga0214545_1010490_pt1 | contig 13419 bp, 10 predicted proteins | sample CNSS4metaG_FD_160064 | JGI IMG/M metagenome (GOLD analysis project Ga0214545, IMG submission 160064) | Root nodule microbial communities from cowpea collected in UCLA plant growth center, Los Angeles, California, USA - CNSS4 | ecosystem: Host-associated > Plants > Roots > Nodule | place: USA... | reverse complement strand
CTGTCTTATATAAATGTTGTCTTTCTCAGGGAGGAATCCGAGGGCAAGTTGAAGGGAATTCTTGGTTACACCGAAGATGATGTGGTCTCCACCGACTTTGTGGGTGACAGCAGGTATAAATTATGCCACAGTTGGGAAATTATTCATACCTGGTCGTTGTAGTGATGCTTAGGGTCCAAGTTTTTGTTGCATTTCATTTTCACATTATTCATTTATCTGTTATTGAACCCTTTTGTCCAATCGTTGTTTCAGATCAAGTATTTTTGATGCAAAGGCTGGAATTGCTTTGAACAAAAATTTTGTGAAGCTCGTCTCGTGGTACGACAATGAGTGGGGATACAGGTAATTGACCTTAGACCTTTCTTGTGTAGAACAGTTTGGTAGTGCGTCATGTAACAGGTTGTTGGTTGGTTAATTAACCTAATTGGTAATTAAATTTAGCCAAAAATCTAATCGTACCAATTATATATGCTTCATTATCATTATTACTTTTATTAATTCAGCTAGATCTAATACCTGTGTTCCTTGTCTTGCAGCTCACGTGTGATTGACCTGCTTGTTCACGTTGCCAAGAACTCCCTTTAAGCTGTTACTGCACGGTAGCATGTCTACACGTTAGTACCATATGTTTGTGTCTAGCTGCGATTTTAGTGTCTTGCTCGTGCAAAAATGAGTAGTCTGAATAAATCGGTTTCAGGAACCATTGTTGTTACCCTGCTAGGAGCGTTAAGCTCTTTTTTGTTTTGCCTCTTCTGTGTGGGGAGGGGATGGAGTTTTTGGTTTTTTATGTACTTTGCTGTTGTACTCGGCTTCATCGATTCTGATAATAGTAGACATCTGCCCTCCATTTTTCAGTATTGATTCATGCTTTATATATTTTTTTTCCGTATGTTTTTGCACATTTAAAACTTGGGATTCTAAGTTAACTTTCTTGGTTTTATAAAATTTAAACGTGGTTCGATCAGTGTATGATTAATTTTTTATGAAAACATTGTCGAAAAGTTATACGAAGTTGTTATTCCTTAAACTTCAAGACAAACCAGCCATTCATTCACTTGGCCAGTCTTCTGGTTTTTAATTTAAAGTGATGATATACGAACAAGGTGGCTGTATTTGCGATTATTGCCTAAGATTCCTTTGGTTTTAAATCTTTCTTCTCTGTTCTATTTGGATCATGTTAGATTATAAGATTTTTCTTGTGCTATTTTTGTCTATTTGTCTCTATGTATTTCAATATCGTATTGCAAGCATTGGACTACCATTTTAATACCGTCCAAAGTTTTGATTATGTTGCTATCCTCTAGAGATGAACGAAACAGGTGCAAAATAATTTAGGAAATGGAAAGCCTGTGCTATATTGAAAGTTTAAAATTATTAAATACTTTAAATTTTGAAAACTTTACAAAGCTTTCAAAATGACACGTGAATATGAACAACCGTTCACACGGGTAACACGTGTCTAATATTTGTAAGCCAAATTTTGACTTTCAAGCTCTGTTTATAATTTTGACTTCATAACTAGGAATATCTCAATATCTTTTTAAAAGAAAAATTATTGTTTTAATGCGAACTGTACTCGTATGAGTTCTTTAAAATTAGGAAAAATGTATGAGGGTTTTTTTTAAGCCTTTGTTTATGTTGTTCTAACAATATTAGTGATAAAAACGTGAAGGTTCAAAGTATAAAATAGGTTTTTGTCTATTTAAAATATTTGAAATTCAGTTTTAGCTTTTAAAAAAAAGGATCAAAATGTAAAAAGAGTCCATCTGTTTTCTTTTGTTTTTCGTTCATGCTCAACGGCAGTAAAAGAAGTTTACGTTACCCTCTGTTTCTTAACATGTCCAAAATATACTTTGAGAACCTGGTACATATAAATCAATGTCCAATCATAAGTTCACAAACCAAAAAAATTGTTGAGTTTACGTTTGGAAGAAATTCTTTGTACTGTACATATATTTTAACATAATTAGAATGAATTCTATTAGATTTAAAAACCAAAGAAATGCTTAGTGGGAAGTTGTAGATTTACGAAGTTGTTTAAGGAAGAAGATCTGAATTGAGTTTGAGATACGCAAATAATGAGAAGTGGACAAAAGTACACGGTGAAACAATTAAGGCAGGCATGTCCTATTATCCCAGTTTTTGGACATTTCATTGTTTTATTGAATCAAATATCTGGCACCCTCTAAGCACTGCCACATGTTTGGAACCCTAAAAAGAAAGTAAAAGGCGAGTGTGTGGTTCCAAAATTTAAAGCCACACATCTATCGGAACATTTAAATCCTTTGTGCCCACTGAATCTGATCCACTTCCTTTCCTTGTCCTAATAAAACACAAAGCATAAACGGAATAGTGTTGCATACTTACGTCAACTATCTATTCACCCTACATTTATTTCTTTTTCTGTAAACTAGGATTATCAAATTTCATCTTTTAACATCATTGAATTAGTTTTAAGCAATTTAATGAATATCGAGTTAGTTTTTATAATTTAAGGTATGTTATACCCAAATATTTGTTGGTAAAAATAAAGTGAATTGATTTTTTTCCATTTAGTTATGCATGCTACTTTTATAAAACTCTAACTTTTTTCAAAAGTTTGTGTGTATAAGTTAATTTTAGCCTATAAAAACAATTTATTTTAAATTCTTCTTTTTGTTTTCCTTTTATTAGGACTTCTCATTTTTATTTTTATTTTTGTACAAACGGGTTTGAGACATGAAATACTAAATTTGTTTCTTTTAATATAACTTTCAAATATAACGAATAAGATTACTTCATTCTGCAACGGAATATGCGCTCACGTTTTATTGGATGAAAATTAAACACAAAATTATGAAATCAAATGATGTTTGCGGAAATCACACGTTTACTTTATAATATATGATTTTTGTCAATTTTGAGCAACCCTTATTTCTGTCAGTTATCCTTTTTTAAGTATTAATTTATTGTAAAATATGAATAAGGTTTTGATGATATCAAAACACTTTACCAAATGAGTAAGTATCTGGTCAGAAGTGAAAATATGATCAGACGACTAAGAGAAAGCATCTAATGGAAGTAGTGAGAATGAGAAATTGATCAATGGTATTCGAAGATCAAAATACATTATGTGTAGTATTGCTTGCATATGCTAAATGGATTTATATTCATGCATTGTATGTGTCAATGAAAGCAATAAGTATGGTAAAAGTAAAGGCCAAATCTAAGGCATCAAACGAGTCTAAGTAGGGATGTCAACGATACAGGTAGGGTACGGATAGTAGCTTCCACGTATCCTACCTACTGAATAAATATCTGTCCCGTAGTACCCATATCCGTCGGGTACCTGCATATTTTTTTAATATCCATAAATATTCACGGGTACTCGTATGATTTAAAAAAAATATTTAACAACTTTTTAATCGTAAATTCAAATAAAAATACAATACATAACATTCATAAATTTTAAACAAAGTCTAAATAACTCATTTAAATAGTATGTGAATGATAGTTTACAAAGAAATGAATTTTTTTTAAACTATTTGATAAAAAAATAAGTCATTGAAAATCAATATGTTAATATTTTAATCATGTTTTTTTTTCTTAATTTAAATTAGAGTATAGCGAGTATTGGTATCCACTGGTACAAATACTATGATACTCGTACCCACCCCGATAACATGCGGGTATTAAAAATACTCATACCCGTTACCCGCGGGTATCCATTTACAATATCCATTTCCTACCCATTGCGGGTTTTATCTATGAATACCCGCGGATACGAATGTTTTTGACATCCCTAAGTCTAAGAGTTAAATGAGTCAAAGTATTAGATGAGTCTAATAGTAGAAATCATTAGGTGAATGCATTAAATGACTCAAGTCTCTAAACAACCTAAGTCATTGTGCTAGACGACTAAAGTGTTAGATGACTAAGGCATTAGATAACAAAGGGTTAGACGATCCATAACAACTTAAGTTATTAGACGACCTAAGTGTCGGACAACCTTTAATGCTTTTATGGAGTGCTTTGATGATCTGAAACAGGTTTTTGATCTCATGATTATCCATCCAAATTGATATATTGATACAAGTGTTTGAAACAGATATTCAATGAAATGAATTACAACGAATTATGGAAGAAGAAAGCTTTTGAATCAAACGTTCGAATAAAATTAATATTGAAAAATATATAATGAATGAACTGTTTGAGTGAATGAAGGATATTATTGCTCTAACAATTCAAATGAAGAATCAAGTTGCACAAAGTTTCCTTAACATGATAATTTGTGAACGTTGAAGAAAGAAGAATCAAAATCAACTTTGAGCTCAATCACAAAAGGAAATAAGATATCCTAAAGAACATTGACTAATTCAAAATTGAAGTTTTGAAGAATGATGTTGAAGAATAATCAAATTAAAATAATTGATCAAGGCATTCCATATCAAGAAGATTGTAATGAAGAGCTTCAATTCAAATTCTTAACGGCCACCTGAAGCAACATCTATATAATGAAGACTGAGCCATTTGAGAAGAAAAAAAAGAACAAGAGAAAATGAGAAAGCATAAAGTGTTATAAATTTGTCATATTTATGTTAGCACAAGTGACCTTGGTGCATGGATTTGATGAAGCAAGTGCATAAGATCATGTGTGGTTGATAAAGAACTGATGAAGATTCGTTGTTGATCAAGCTTATGGATTCTTATATCTGGAGTAATGACGTAGGATCGTCTCAGGTTTTGGGTGAATTTGGGTCTCACACAAAATGGGTATGAATCCTAGGACGAAAATCAACGAAATGGGATGGAACGGGGATAACATTGAAACATGAATCGATTAGAGGATGGAGTGAGCGAAGGAAGCCACACCACTTGCGGGAAACTCAAGATAAGACCATTGTCGCTACTAGGGTGGAACACCCAAGATAAAGACTGTGAGATTTAACACACACTTAAAGGTGTAGAGAAACTCTCAATTCATCAAATTTATCTTTACAATGAAGATAAATCTCTATTTATAATCTAAGAGTAAGTTGCCCTAAAATTAGGTCAAACTAAACATGGCTTAACTCCTAAATACTACCCTTAATTAAAGAAAACACAAAATAACATATGTGAAGTTTTCAAAATGTGTTGCTTTCGCTAGGCGCCACCCTTCCGTTGGTCATGCCTTCATCAAGTTATCATGAAGATCTCAAAGCTTGTAGATTGCATTGTATTTGTAGACTATATGACATATGATAGATGTCTTTTGTCTTGTGTTTGTCCTTTTCAATCTGTTAAAAGGATTTTAATAGGTTAAAAGGCTTGTTGCATATAGTTCTGGTATGAATATGTTCAATCAGTTGAATAGTTATTCAATCGATTGATTTCACTTAAGTCAAGTGAAATCAACATATGTATGGACAAATCAACATGTTGAATTCACTTATGACCAAGCTATATAAGCTGAATTTTTAGAGAGTGGAATAACACTTTAGATCTCTGAGTGCGATAAATAATGATACGAATTTGGAAAACTCTCTATCTCTCTAGATTACACAGTGTGCAACTTATGTTTGAAGATCTTGATATCCTTGAGCGAAGTTTTGCTTGCTTGAAGCAAGAAGAACACATGTTCGATTGGCTAGCGAGAGTTTCCATCAAGTTTGGTTGTTTTTGTGCTTCTATGTGGTTCCTAGTGTGATTCTAGGTCTATAAGTGAGATTGTTTTAGTGTAGGGGATATGATTCTTTTGGGATTCAAGAATCTTGGTGTTTTGATTTATTCAAAAGTGTAATCTTTGATGGATTTTGTAAAACTTTTGATATAATGCACGATCAGACTCAGGTTGTCTTGATAAACTGGAGTAGCTCAGGTATTGAGTGAACCAATATAAAAATCAGTGTGTGATCATCTCTCCCTTATCTTGTTCTTCATTTAAATCTTAAGAAAACTCACTAAATCAATGCTTGTAAGGTGCGCATGTATTTTTACATTATTTGGTAATACAATTAGGTTGGATGTACTGATTGGAACAAATCTTGTTTGATAAAGAATGTTGGTTGAGAGAGTTTGGTGCTTTTTGTGTTTCTAGATAATTTTCCAGAATATCAATTGGTTGATTTTATCTTTTAATCTGTTGAATCGCATGAATAGATTAATCTGTTATTTTTATTGTTAATCGACTGAAAAGTATGATTCTGCAGCAATACATCTTTGATTTACTAGTCAATTGAATTCGTTTTAAAAGGGTTTTCATAAGTTTTAATTGGACATAATTTTAATACTCAACTAATTCAGCCCCCCTTCTTAACTTATAAAGATCTTTTAAACCTACAATTTATAGTGTCTAAGAGAAATTGGGTTGAAAGTTTATAAACACTAAAACATATTGAGGTCAAGAAAGGGAAATGGGTTGAATTGACCTTCTAAGATAGTGATCAATTTAAAAAACTATGATTTTTTATTTATTTATGATTGACCAAAAGTTTTAGGTATCCTTCATTGTTGCATTGTTCATTTAATCAATTAAAATAGAAAAATAATTGATTGAAAAATTGGCAGAAATGACAGTGATATTTACACTTCATGCATGATATAGTTTTCAATGAATTGGAAACCAATGACAAATCAAGATATTTTCAATTAAGCAAATTTAATCTCAAAATGCCTGGTTATATCGATTTTTGTCAATCAAGACTCAAGTTATTAGTTTTCTTGATGATTTAAGTTTGAAGCAATGAATAGGAGATTTTCACATAATAAGCAATCAATCTTACGGATTGCATCACCTCTTATTATCTCTGTACCACACCCAACCGAGCTCAATCAAATAAATAAGAAATACATCAAGGCAGCCAAATATTCAGCCTAGGCCGAGTAAATCTAACTCATACCGGATCTGGTCGACAACCATAGAAATGATAAACCTCACGAGCATGCCAAAGACAACCCAAGTACACGACCTGGGCCGTCATGGTCTCGAATTTAAATGAACAAAGGTTAAAATAACAACAAAATGGCCAACACAGATAGTACACGGCCAAGGACGACATCTGGTAAGCCAAGAAATAAACGGATCAAACCTCCCTCGAAGACTTAGTAAGATGGAGGTCCTCGCGTTCGATAGACCTTGAGGGGCCTGGGTTAGGGCCCATGCCCATTTATAACCCAGGCTAGGGCCCAAACCAAGGCCCATCCCATTAGGTAAACGAACATCATTAATACTCTATAAATACGCATGGACCCCACGAAATTAAAGGTACGCATTCATTAATCACTGATTTGACTCTCTAAGAGCTTTGACTTACTTGAGCTTCGGAGACTCTTCTGCAGGTAACCCCTCCTGGGTTCAAGCTGACATGTATCAACCGGGGAGAGGCCAAATGAAGAGATAGCGGACTACATGGTAAGGTGACACTTGTGCCTAACTCATCTTATTTGTTCTCTGCAGGAACAATTGGCGCCCACCGTGGGGCACGAGACGAACACCTTTAGTACCCGTTTTTCTCTGAAGATGGTTTCCACCCGTAGCAAAGCTGGAGTGAACAAGCAAGCGGATGCTGGTCCCTCTGGACCTCCTGGCATCACCCTTGATCTGGCCGTCATCCTAGACGACCAAGCAAAGATGCAATAAGAACTCGCGGATTTGAAGAAACGTAGCGCTGATGAAATGGAGGCATTGAGGCAAGAGAACTCTCGCTTGAGGCGAAGGATCGAGGCTGATCCCAATCTGAAGGGAAAAGCCAAAGAAACTTCTGAAGCTGTTAAGTCTCCGGCCTTCCAGCCCACAGAGGAAGAAAGTGAATACAACCCCACCCCTCACACCTTCACCACCACCCAACAAACACCCGTTACCTCTACCCATCCCCATCACTTCCCATCTAGTCAACCGGGGCTTACCGCACCCCCAACCCTCGCCGCTACCCTCCCTACCACCCAGATCCCCTACAACATACCCACCACCTTACACACCACACATATTCCACCATACAACCCACAATATCTTCCAACAACCCACATCCCCCCTCACAACCTAACCTCCACCTTCCCTGCTATGATCAACCATCCCCCCCCACCAGCCGAGGCGCCATCACCCCTTCACTGACTTTATCGCCAACACCCCACTTCCAGCCCAGTGGGAACCTTTCACCCTGGATCGCTATACTGGCGAAACCGACCCTGACGAACACCTTAAGGTCTACATCACCCATGTCGCCCTATAAACATCCCAAGACGCAGTCTTTTGCAAAGCTTTCCCCACCACCCTCAAGGGCCCTGCCCTAGAATGGTTCACAACCCTTCCGCCTTACTCCATCGACAGTTTCGACATCCTCTCCCACATGTTCTCCACCCATTTCACCGGCAGCCGCCCACATCAAACTACCACCATATCCCTCCTAGGCATCAGACAAGAACAAAACGAACCACTCAGAGCGTTCATAGATCGCTTTAGTAAGGCAGCCCTTCGTACACCACACCTCAATCAGGAGATGATCCTCCAGTGCATGGCCCTTACCCTACAACCCGGCCCCTTCGCCAACAACGTCTATCTCCACCCACCTGCCTCCATGCACGAGCTCAAGTTGCGGGCAGCTCACTATGTCCGCATGGAGGAAATGCAAACCCTTCACACCAAATTCTACAACGACTATGCAGCCACCCCCACCAACCCCACCCCACATCCTAACCCACGTCCTGATACCCGCCCACGCGAACCTCACCAACCTCGCTTCACCAGATACGCCCCCCTTATCGTAGCCCGCTCCCGCATCCTCGACGAAGCCCTCCAAGCTGACCTAATCCCTCCACCACACAAGACAACTACACCCCCCAACGCCGACATGACCAAATATTGCCGCTACCACTGCAACCATGGCCACACTACAGAAGAATGCAAAGCACTCCAGGATAAAATAGAAGAACTGGTCCGTGTTGGCCACTTTCGCCGCTTCATCTGTAGAGACAACCATTCCTCCTCCTCTCGATCCCGCCACCCCCCTCGATCCGATCACAGACGTCCACCACATGACTCCCACCATGACAGGCACCCCGCCCAACCCACCAACCAAGAACCGGAGCCGGCCCGCACCGACATCTCCCCTACTGACTCTCCCCTACGTGGCACTATTAACACAATCTCTGGTGGCTTTGCCAACGGAGGATCCACTTTCTCTGCCAGAAAAAGACACCTCCGCCATATCCAATCTATCAACCACATCACCCATTCCCACCGCAGACGACGTATGCCTCCTATCGTCTTCACAGATGATGACTTTCACGGCCTCGACCATCAACAAGATGACCCCATGGTCATCACTATCGAAATCGAAAATTACGTTGTCAAGAAAGTCCTAGTTGATCAGGGCAGCTCTGTTGATATCCTGTACTGGGCCACCTACCAAAAACTTCAACTCCCTGACACCGCCATGGTCCCATATGACGAGCCAATATATGGCTTTTCTGGTGAACAGGCATCCACCCGGGGCTACATTGACCTCCACACCGTCTTTCGGGAGGGGACCCAAACTAAAACCATCCCAATCCGTTTCCTCATCGTCGACGCGCCAACATCCTATAACATCCTCCTAGGCCGTCCTTCCCTCAATACCCTTGGCGCCGTCGTTTCCACCCCTCACTTAGCCATGAAGTTCCCTGCCCCGTCAGGCGACATCCTTACCATCCACTGCGACCAGCGCTTAACACGAGAATGCTACATGGCCAGCTTGCGACCACAACTCCCAATCCAACAAACCAACCACATCGAGAAACCCCCTGGCTCCAGCATAGCCCTATCCGGCGAAGATCTTGACCCCAGAATAGGTCGGGATGTTCGCCTTGAACCAGTTGAGGACACCTCTCCTCTAGAGCTGCCCAATGGTCACTCTATTAACCTAGGCACCGGTTTAAACTCTGACGAGCGTGCCACCATCACACCCATCCTTATCAATAACACCAATCTTTTCGCCTGGTCGGTCGCCGACCTCCCTGGAGTGGAACCCCCAAGTGGCATCCCACAAATTATCCATATACAAAGAAGCCCGCTACGTATCCCAGAAAAAACGCAAGCTTGGCGAAGAACGTCGGCAAGCAGCCAAGGTTGAAGCCGACAAGCTACTGAGCGCAGGGTTTATAGAAGAAGCTCAGTACACCACTTGACTTTCTAACGTTGTCTTGGTAAAGAAAGCCAATGGCAAATGGCGGATGTGCGTAGACTACACAGACTTGAACAAGGCTTGCCCCCGTGACGCTTACCCCTTACCCAACATAGAAACTCGTGGACGGCGCGGCAGGGAACAAGGTGCTTAGTTTTTTGGACGCATATTCAGGATATAACCAAATCCCCATGGCTGCATTAGATATGCACAAAACCGCCTTCATCACGGACGATGCCAACTACTTCTATAGAGTCATGCCCTTTGGCCTCAAAAACGCCGGAGCAACTTACCAACGACTAATGGACAAGGTGTTCAGCCACCTAATGGGATACTGTGTCGAAGTATACGTCGACGATATGGTCATCAAGTCCCCAAGTCATCACCAACACGCTGAAGACCTGTCAACAGTTTTCTCTGCGCTACACCAATACAACCTCTGGCTCAATCCCGACAAATGTGTATTCGGCGTTGACCGGGGTAAATTCCTTGGTTTTATGTTAACCCAACGCGGCATAGAGGCCAACCCTGAAAAATGCAAGGCCATCATCGAAATGTGCAGCCCCACTACTATTAAGGAGGTCCAACGTCTCATTGGCCGTCTCACAGCCATTTCCCGTTTCCTGCCCAAACTAGCCGAAGAAACCCAACCCATAATCCAACTCCTGAAGAAATCCACCAGGTTTACGTGGACTGATGATTGTGAACAAATATTCCAAAAACTAAAAACAACCCTAACCTCCCCACCTATCCTCCACAAGCCGGACACCCATCAACCCCTGCTTGTATACATCACAGCCACCGATTACACCGTCAGCGCCGCGCTTGTCCAAGAAGTAGAAGGCACACAGCATCCTGTATATTTCGTGAGCAGAACGTTGCAAGACCCTGAAACCAGATACCAAATGGTAGAAAAGTTGGCCCTATCTTTGGTCCACGCGGCACGCCGCCTACGCCCATATTTCCAAATCCACACCATAACCGTTAAGACCGACTACCCAATCTAAAAAATATTACAAAAACTGGATCTGGCAGGACGCATGTCATCATGGGCCGTGGAACTATCAGAATTCAACATCCGCTATGAACCCCACGGCCCCATCAAAGCCCAATGTCTCTTAGACTTCGTCAACGACCTACAACAAACACCTGTAGAGGACCAGTGGACGCTTCATGTAGATGGTTCCTCAAATCCAAGGGGTGTCGGCGCCGGCATCGTCTTAGAAGGCCCCAACGACATCCTCATCGAAAAATCCATTCACTTTGCTTTCAAAACGTCAAATAACCAAGCTGAATACGAAGCCATCCTCACCGGCCTTTCCCTAGCCCATGAGGTAGGCGTCAAGAGATTAACATGCAAAACCGACTCCAAACTTACTGTAGGTCATCTAAATGACGAGTTCAAGATCAAAGACCCCATCCTTCTACAGTATTACCATCTGGTCCGTACAGTCATTCAATCCGCCTTCGAACAAGTCCGCGTCGAACACATCCCAAGAACTGACAACGTCAGGGCCGATATCCTTTCCAAATTGGCCAACACCAAGCTAAAAAACCGTCACCAATCCTTACTACAGCAAACACTATCCACACCTTCCATCACATACACTTGTCAAAATTTAACCCACACCCCGGCCAACAATGTCACCCCCTCCCAAAGCCAAAACTGGACCACCCCCTACATCCAATACCTCAAAACCGGCAACCCCCCTAGACGCAGACAAAACTTGGCTGGCTAAGGCCACCAGATACACCATGATAGGCGACGACCTCTACAAACGCGAATATGGCCAACCCCTCCTTAAATGCGTCACAGCAGAGCAAGCCTAATATATTATCAAAGAGCTACACGAAGGTATTTGTGGTTATCATTCCGATGCACGCACCATGGCTACTAGAGTTCTTAGAGTCGAATACTTCTGGCTGACCATAGAAGCAGACTGCCAGGATCATGTCAGGAAATGCAAACCATGTCAGAAACATGGCAACCTTATTCACCAGAAACAAGAACAACTACACCACATATTGTCCCCATGGCCATTCGCTAAGTGGGGAATGGACATTCTCGGCCCCTTTTCACCCGGCAAGGGGCAGGTGAAATTCCTAATTGTAGCCGTCGTTTTTTCACTAAATGGATAGAAGCCAAGCCGCTAGCTACCATCACGGCCCAGCAAGTTCAACAATTTGTGTGGAAGGACATTATATGCAGATATGGTGTGCCACATACCATCATCACAGACAATGGTCGACAATTTATTGACAAGGAGCTAGCCAAATTCTACACTGGCCTAGGCATCAAGCACATCACAAGCTCTATAGAACACCCACAAACCAACGAACAAGCAGAGACAGCGAACAAAGTTATGCTCGTGGAGCTACGCAAGAGATTGGATATCGCCAAGGGCCGATGGCCCGAAGAATTAATAGAAGTACTATGGGCCTACAGATGCACCCCTCAATCATCAACAAATGAATCCCCATTCAGCCTAGTCTACGGCGCTGACGCTATGATACCAGTAGAAATTGGCGAGCCATCCCTGCGCTAAGAACTTTACGACCCAAACCACAATCACCAAAACATGGCCTTGCATCTCGACCTTCTACCCGAACTCAGAGAAAAAGCCCAGATACGCAATTTAGCGGCCAAACGACGAGCTGCCAGGAAATATAATGCAAATCTATGTCCACGATCGTTCGTCATCGGGGACCTAGTATGGAGAATGGCCAGCAGTGCTAGAAAGAAGGATGGCAAGTTCTCCGCCAATTGGGACGGCCCGTATCGCATACGCGAAGATGCAGGAGGAGGAGCTTATCGCCTAGAACACTTATCCGGGGAAGAGATTCCTAACACCTGGAATGTATCCCACCTCAAGTTTTACTTCAGCTAAATGTATATTGTAATCGAACTTATACTTGTAACCCTGGGTGTACTCTTTTTTCTCACCTGGTCTTTTTTCCCTAAGGAGGGTTTCGGCCAGGGAGGTTTTAACGAGGCACCCCTATTCAATAAATGAAAAGAAGGGTTCCCAACTATACGTCTTTCTTATGTGCTTTTCTTCAAATTCATTTAAGTTCTCCACCCTTACCCCAAGTAAGCAGCCTGGGTCGAACACCCTTATCTCGTGCTTAATTCGTTTAAGTTCCCCACCCTTACCCCAAGTAAGCGGCCTGGGTCGAACACCCTTATCTTGTGCTTAGTTCGTTTAAGTTCCCCACCCTTACCCCAAGTAAGCGGCCTGGGTCGAACACCCTTATCTTGTGCTTAATTCGTTTAAGTTTCCCACCCTTACCCCAAGTAAGC
>Ga0214545_1010488_pt1 | contig 13421 bp, 4 predicted proteins | sample CNSS4metaG_FD_160064 | JGI IMG/M metagenome (GOLD analysis project Ga0214545, IMG submission 160064) | Root nodule microbial communities from cowpea collected in UCLA plant growth center, Los Angeles, California, USA - CNSS4 | ecosystem: Host-associated > Plants > Roots > Nodule | place: USA... | reverse complement strand
TATTGTGGTCGCTGGTTGTGGCTTTCCCCTTTCTCCATGGAGTGCAAACCTTGAGCAACAGCAGAACAGAGGTGGTGCAGAGAAAGCTAAGATGAAGGAAGACCAAGCATAGCAAAACTCAGGTAAGAGAAAAACTGAATCTTTTATTACTGATAATCTGTTTCTGAAAAACTTACATGGGGAGAACGAAACCTATGCTTAAATAGGTTTGGGGAAAGAGGGGAAAACACAACCCTAATAACTGATCTGAATCAGTTATTAGGTAACCAACCTCTAAAACAGAAAACCTAAGGGGTTATAACAACAGTAACAGAAAACCCTAAGATTAATATCCTCCCCTCAAGCTGGATGGTGGATGCTCATCATTCCGAGCTTGGAGACGTTGATTTTGAAGTTAGTGCGATGGAGAGCTTTGGTGAAAACATCTGCGAGTTGGTCGTTCGAGCTGATAGGGAGAAGACGAAATAAGTTGTGCTGTAGTCGCTCTCGAACAACATGACAGTCAATGTCTATGTGTTTGGTGCGTTCGTGGAAGGTGGGGTTGTTCGCGATGTGCCTTGCGGACTGATTGTCACAGTAAAGAACAGCGGGAAGATCGGTCTGAATTTGTAGATCGCGTAGGATGTAGGTGATCCATTGTATCTCGCACGTAGTAGTGGCGAGTGCTCTATATTCTGCTTCTGAAGAGGATCTGGAGACAGTGTTCTGTTTTTTTGTTTTCCAGGAAACTAGGGAATTTCCAAGGAATATACAAAATCCAGTAACACTCTTTCTGGTTTCTGGACAAGCAGCCCAATCAGAATCACTAAAACCTTTGATTTGAATATCAGTCTCGGCTGGGAAGAAAAGACCACGACCTGGATCAGCTTTGATGTATCTAAGAATGTGTTGGGCAGCTTGGTGATGGTGTATAGTTGGTCCCTGCACGAATTGACTGAGTAAATGAACAGAGAAACTAATGTCAGGTCTAGAATTAGTAAGATATAGAAGTTTCCCTATTAATCTTCGATAAGAGTCTGTGTTGTGAATATCCTTGTTGGTGTCAAAGAGATCCTTAGTATTACTCATGAGAGGGCTTTGACAGGGCTTGCTGTTAAGCATCCCAGTTTCTTCTAAGATGTCAAGAGCATACTTTCTTTGACATAAATGGATTCCTTTTGTTGTTCTAGCCACCTCAAAGCCCAAGAAAAACTTTAATTTTCCAAGATCCTTAATTCTAAAAGCTTGGTGCAGCAGATTTTTGGTTCTATTGATAGCTTCCATAGAATTTCCAGTTAGTATCACATCATCTACATAAACTAGCAAAGCAGTAAAATCATTAGTAGTATTCTGAACAAATAAGGAATAATCAGCCTTTGATTGAATAAAACCAAGACTTATAAGGAATGAAGATAGTTTAGCAAACCACTGTCGACTTGCTTGCTTGAGTCCATATAGAGATTTAGTTAGGCGACAAACTTGTCCTGGTTTTGAGATACTCAGTCCTGGTGGGGGTGACATATAGACCTCCTCATTCAGCTCTCCATGAAGGAAAGCATTATCTACGTCAAGTTGATGTAGGTGCCATTTTTTTGCAGCAGCTAGAGCTAAGAGAATTTTAACAGTGGTTAGTTTAGCAACAGGAGAAAAAGTGTCAAAATAATCAACCCCTTCTAGTTGAGAATACCCCTTAGCCACCAGCCTAGCTTTATATCTTTCTATAGTACCATCTGCATTATATTTGATTTTAAACACCCATTTACACCCTATAGGTTTCTTCCCTTTAGGGAGATCAGTTAGATACCAGGTTTTGTTCTGTTCTAAAGCATTTATTTCTTTATTTATGGCAGTCATCCATTCATTATTTTTACTGGCTTCAGTATAGCTTTGGGGTTCTTTATTAGTCGAAATGGCTAAGGTGTATTTAAAGTGATCTTTGGACAAGGATTTATAGGAAACAACAGAGCTAATGGGATAAGCAGATTTATGAGTATGATTTATGCATGTAGGAAGAGTAGAGTTTTTGACAGTAAAGGAACCATTGACCTGGTAATTCTTTAGGTACCCAGGAAGTTTTCTGCTCCTCTTTGATCGCCTTAGGTCCAGATCTTCAGTGTTAATGAGGTCTTGTTGAATATTGTCAGTATTTTGCTGGTTTTCTTGATCACTATCAGGCTGGACATTAGTCTGATCATGATGTTCAGTGATATCTTCTCTTATGTCATTCTCACTGCTGGAATTTGTAGTGTTATTATCAGCATTGAACTCTTCATCATCACTGTCTGTGATGTTGTGATCATTGACATAATTGTGAGGAACATCATTGTGTATACTGCTTGGTTCTAAGAACTCAATATTCTGTTCCTGTTCACAATTGTTAGAGAAATTGCAAGGAAAAATATTTTCATAAAATATGACATTTCTACTAACAAAAATCTCTCTACTTTTAATATCCAGAAGAATATAGCCTTTCATTCCAGGTTTAAAACCAATAAAAACACATTTTCTAGCCCTAGGATCAAGCTTATTTCTGTTAACATCACTGGTGGAAGCAAAACATAGACAACCAAAAGCCTTTAAATCAAGATAAGTAGGAGGTTTTTGATTAAGAATTTCATAGGGAGATTTATTCTTCAAAACAACAGAGGGCATCCTATTTATTAAGTGTACAGCATGATTAACAGCATAATACCAATAACATTTAGGCAATTTTGACTGAAATAAAAGACTTCTAGCAACATTAAGAATGTGTTGATGCTTTCTTTCTACAACAGAATTCTGTTCTGGAGTCCCAACACAGCTCTTTTGATGCTCAATGCCATAACTGTTATATAAATCGATGTAATCAAACTCAGGCCCATTGTCAGACCTTATGATTTTAATGCTCTTTTCAAACTGATTCTTGATGTAAATGACAAAATTTAGCAAAAGTTTTCTGGTTTCACTCTTAGAATGCATATGGAAGATCCAAGTATGTCTAGAACAATCATCAACCACAGTAAGGAAATATCTATGACCATGTATAGAAGGGACAGAAATAGGACCCCATATATCAGTATGTATCATGTCAAAGCAATTTAAAGAAGATGTAGTACTATGTTGAAAAGGAAGTTTATGTTGCTTAGAATAGTGGCAGATATCACAAATATTTTTACAAGAATCATTCACATAAGGGAAAACTTTACATATTTGTTTCATAACACTGTCACAAGGGTGTCCTAATCTGAGATGCCAAACATTTGCACTAGTTTTAGAACAATTGAGAGCTATATTCAGAGGCATATATTCTTCAGAGATGGAGGGGCAGTTATCAAGGTAGTATAAACCCTTTAGCATGCTAGCACGCCCAATCGTCTTGAATGAAGTATTGTGCTGGATCTGACAATTCTCATTAGAAAAAATTAGTCTGCAGTTTAGGTCCTTGATAAGGGACTGTACAGAAATCAAATTAAAAGAAAATTCTGGAATATAGAGAACATTGTAGATTATGAAATCATTAGTGAAGTATTTTGTTCCAGCATATTCAGCAATGACAGTAGAATTGTTAGGAAGTTTTACAGTTACAGGTTTGATTTTATAAAATGTTGAAAACTGATTCAGATCATGTGTTACATGATCAGTAGCTCCTGTATCTAAGATCCAGAATTTACCTTGTTGATCTTTGTGAGTAGATATATTGTTGCTAGAACTTTGAATGTGGCTGATAGCATGATTGGATTCACCCTTGTCTTCCAGAAGCCTCAGCAGTTTTTGTATTTGTTCAGTACTTAAGGAAGTACTTGTGTCAGTTTCCTTGATGGAAGTCTGATTAGTGGAGTCTTGTGCATCAGTCTTGACAGTTAGGTTGCATGTTTGCTGTGTGTTGACATTTTTGTCACTGTTGTAACTCCTTTCTTGGTCTCCTTTTTGTTTATACCATGGGGGATAACCATGTTTTGAGTAGCACTCATCAGCTGTATGGTTCATTTTGTGGCAGTATGTGCATTGTTTCCCTTGATTGGGATTTCTTCCTCTGCCCCTTCCTTGGCCACGAAAATTGTTTCCTCTGCCTTGACCTTTCCAAGAACCTTGTTCTTGAGCTTTGTAGTTGGTTTTCTCAGCAGTATTTAAAAGAACCTTATTTTCAGTATTTAAAGTTCCAGTACCATTGTATTTCCTTTCTTGTTGTATTATTAAAGAAAACACTTTGTTTATACTTGGTAAGGGATCCATTAGCAAAACTTGAGTTTTTACATTGCTGTAACAATCATTTAGGCCCTTCAAGAAGCAAATAGAATGTTCAATATCTCTCTGTTTTAAAAAGACTTTAGTAAGATCACACTCACAGGGTTTTCCACATGTGCAAGTTGGCAAGGGACGTAAGAAGTCCAGCTCTTCCCATAGCTTCTTCAATTCTGTAAAGTGCTGGGTTATGGTCCTTTCTCCTTGCTTGATGGAGTGAACTTCCTGGAGGAGATCAGAGATCTGAAAATAGTCCCCTTGAGAGAACCTTTCTTTAAGTTCTTCCCACAAATCTTTAGCAGAATCAATGTATAGGACACTCTCAGCAATATCAGGAGAAAGAACCCTCATAATCCATGACAAGATCATAACATTGCATCTTTCCCATGCTTCATATGTGGGATCATTAGGAAGGGGAGTCTTGATGCTCCCATTGACAAACTTCAGCTTGTTTTTGGACAGCAGTGCACGCTGCATATTCCTGCTCCAAGAGGAGTAATTAGAATCATTCAGATTAGTGGAAACTAATGCCAAACCTGGGTTTTCTCCAGGATGTAGGTAATAAGGGCTGGTGGGTATGAGAGCTTGATCAAGATTAGTGTTCTGCATCCCACAGTTGGTGCTCTCAGTCTTGACCACGTCTTTATTTTCCATTTTCAAGAAAGGCTTCAAGAAACCTTGAGCCTGGTTTGTAACAGAATGCAGCGGAGGCAGAGCAGGTTAAAAACCTGCTCTGATACCATATTGTGGTCGCTGGTTGTGGCTTTCCCCTTTCTCCATGGAGTGCAAACCTTGAGCAACAGCAGAACAGAGGTGGTGCAGAGAAAGCTAAGATGAAGGAAGACCAAGCATAGCAAAACTCAGGTAAGAGAAAAACTGAATCTTTTATTACTGATAATCTGTTTCTGAAAAACTTACATGGGGAGAACGAAACCTATGCTTAAATAGGTTTGGGGAAAGAGGGGAAAACACAACCCTAATAACTGATCTGAATCAGTTATTAGGTAACCAACCTCTAAAACAGAAAACCTAAGGGGTTATAACAACAGTAACAGAAAACCCTAAGATTAATAAAAGGAGAGATGCAATTTGCCCTTACTGCGATGGAGGCTTTGTGCAAGAACTTTACGAGCTGCTGCGAGCAGTTTCAAGCCAACAAGGCTTTTCATCACAAAGGGAAGATTTTCAACACGTCCCTGACATTATGGATGCTGTGAGAGCTGTTATGGAGCAAAGAGGTTCTGAGCCAAGAGTTGGAGACAATTTCATGAGGCAGAGAATGGCTGGAAGCTATACAAATTTTGATGTAAGAAGGAGGTTTGGTTCCACCCCAGTTCCTGATCAGACTTGGGGGGTCTATACCTCTGGTCCTTATCTCATATTTCATGGTCAACCTCCAGGGTTTACTGTCTCTAACACTGCCTCAAGAAGTGGTTCCGGGCATGTTGATTTTGGTCACTACTTTCTTGGTCCTAGACTTGAAGGACTCATTGAGCAGCACATAACCAATGACCGGCTTGGTCCACCTCCTGCATCACGCTCTTCTATTGATGCAATGCCAACCATTAAGATCACAAATGAACACCTACAATCTGATTCACACTGTGCAGTTTGTAAGGAAAGGTTTGAACTGAGTTCTGAGGCCAGGAAAATGCCATGTAGCCACATTTACCACTCAGACTGCATTGTTCCATGGTTGGTTCAGCACAATTCATGTCCACTTTGCCGTGTTGAGTTGCCACCACAAGGACACTCCAGTTCTCGAAGTAGTCGAATTAGGGGAGGAAGGAATGGTAATGGCAGTGGCAGTGACAGTATCTCAAGGAGAAGTGGGAATAGAGAGATGAACAGTGGAAGGAGGAATCTGCTATCATATTTGTGGCCATTTCGAACTTCTTCCAGTTCAAATACTTGATCATGGTGCTGACACACAGTTCAAATACCTGATCATGGTGCTGACACACAGTTCAAATACCTGATCATGGTGCTGACACTGGGGAACCTACTCTTCTAAGTCTTTGGCCTGTGCCAGAAGTTAACTGAAAGTTTAATTTCTTCATCAGCACAAGTGTAATTAGCTGTCACATAATGCTTATGTTTCTGCAGATTGTGCTTTGAACTTTATCTCATTGATGCTAGATCGTAGAATATGTGAAACTCTTTGTATATTCTTGGAAGCAATTTTCGTTTTAAAGTTTCGGTTGTATTGTTGTTTGCATGGTCATGTGTGTGTTTCAGAGATAAGGAATCAAAGGGGGAGGAAAAGGTGAGTGATGAAGGATAAACAAAATCATTTCCTTTACTCTGCAAACATAATAACAATCATCAAACACTTCACTTTGCAATGAGTCCATAACAGAGCAATGAATGTAAATGTTAGAAAATGGCACTGTGAAACAAAACCTTTTGGAACTCAACCTCATTATCTATAAATTAAAGTTAATTTATGTATAATTAAATTTAAGATTTTTAGAAAAATGAATAAAAATAAGTTTTACAAGTTAACTCATATACAAGTTATATTTTAGACGATTTTAGATGGTAGAGATGCTTTTATTTCATTTTATTTCTAATAACACATGAAAATGTTACTTCAAAAGATTCATAGTTTTATACCGAATTTAATTGGTTTGGTTTTAATGAACTACACATCAGTAAAAAATTATGTAAAAGTGAATTCATGAAACTTTTTATATAATTTTTAAAATTGTCTCGTTTCAACTTAAATATAAATTAATTTTAATTTTAAAAAGTCATATATTTTTTTTCATTCTTGCAAAGAAACTAGTTGGTAAATACAGAGGGAAAAATAAGAAACAAAAGCAAAACATTTTTTTCATAATTGATGAAGGACTTTCAGGAGATTTGCCCCTTTTGTCACATCCAAAAGGCTAAAAATGAGGGACCATGTGTTTCCACGCACTAATTATGAGCAGCAGCACAGTCTCTGCCGTGAGTGAAGGGTTGCATTTCAAAAGGAATTCTAACTTCCACTTTAAGCAACACTCTAACTGGATAAAATTTTGGAGGTGTAAATGATTGAGCACAATAACTTCATAACTTTTTTATACTATTCTTTTTATTCATAAGAGTTCAATTTAGACAAAAAGATTTATACCGAATAACCAACTCTCATGAGTTATATTTTAAGACCTTATATTTTAAAATTTATAAGTAATTAATCTAAAGACTTAATTAATATTTGTGAGTTTATTTAATCCTCCTCCCAACAAATTAACTTTTATCTTCTTAGTCTTGTTCATGCTAAAAAGTAGTTCCGAAAAAGGTACCATCTATGACTTCGCATATCCGAAAAAGGTATAATATATATATATATATATATATATAGATATATATATATATATATATATATATATATATATATATATATATATATATATATATATATATATATATATATATAAACCTTACCAACACTAATGAGACATGAGCTCAACTCACATAAGAGATTGACACGACTCTTAACTCGAAAGCAATAATTTATGGGTCTTCATCCTTATATGCTGCTCAACTTTCTCATTTTTACTCAATGTGGGACGTAGACTCACACTTGGATTCCTAACAATCTCCATTTTCAAGTGAGAGTCCCTTCACATTGACACTTCCACCTCGAGTGAAAGCATTTTACAAGCCATGCGTACCCCTTACTTGTTTCGCCATTCACATAACAGGACACGTTTGCCTGACCCTCCATCAGGAACACTTTTGATACTAGGACTCGTTTGAGCCAATCACTATATGAATCTTTGACTCTGGTACCACTATTAGGTTTTTAGAAGGGGTTCACTAAGTAACAATGGTATTAGAGTCGATGGTTAGCCTTGGTGAACGACTTAGATGACTGCAATATGGTCCCTGTCTCGAAAGTCTACGAAGCAAGGCTTTCAAGTAAGTGTGTCTCGTTAAGAAGAACGACGATACGGATAAGGGTACTTGTGGTTTGGAATGCTTCCGCTAGATCGGGAGTGTACTAATGTGGAAAAGACTCACTCTTGAGGGAGAGATTCTAGGAAATCCAAGTGAGTCTAAATCCCACATTGGGTAGAAATGAGAAATTAGAACAATTTTTAAACATCATATCTTCACATGCTCACACATCATTCCATACCAATCATCATCTTATATATCCACAACAACATTTTCACCTCAAATCATGAAAACTGACAAAACAGGGTATGGTTATAAATCAAACAACAAAATTTCATCATTTATCAAACATTCTTATCTTATTTGATTCATTTTTATATTTTTATTCATAACTCTTTATTTTCATTTTTATTGTATTATGTATATAATGCAATAAAATTGAAAATTATAATGAAAAAAAAAACAAAAATAACTTTTATTTTTTTTAAAGAACAAAATGTTTGTTATACTTAATATCTTTAGTTGGATTTGTCTTTGTATTCACTTCATCCTACATTCCAGTAGTTTTTTTTTTTTTAGAAATTGCTCGAAGCCTATGCTTTCTTGAATCCAATTATGGATATTATGTCGGTAATACACATACTATATATAAACGGAGAAACTCATTAGTGCAAATTGAAGAACTCGTTGTGAGGATCACACCTACGGTCTTAGATATTCAATTAGGCGAACAGAGAACAAAAACACCTACAGAAAAGTCAGAGATAATTTTAGAAAAGTGATTTCTAAAGAATTTGTGTTTTAAAATAATGAAATTTAGTTTATAACAATTCTATTTATACGACAATTTTTTAATATTAAAATAATTAAGTCTTACTATTTTTAAACAACCATCAATTCTAAAACGTCATTTTCTAAAATTTTACGCGTTTGACTTTTTTTTAATAGAATATGATTATAATAGTTCACTCATATACGCGTATATAAATTAAACTAATTAATTTAAATAACAACATAATATTATATATATATATATATATATATATATATATATTAATGACTTAAATACTTTTTTCGTCCTCATTTTCGTAGTGTTTGTTGCGGATGGTCCTCATTTTGACAAAATATTTAAAATGATCCTCATTTTCGCAATTCGTGTTTTATTTGGTCCTTTTCTGTGACACCGTTTAAATTAGTAACAGAGCATTGTACAAGTGGCACTGTTTGTATTACGTGTCATTGGGGGTGTGTTACGTGTACTGTACAAATGTGGTAATTTAGAAAACCATGCAGCACATCACAATAGTCCAAGCAGAAACAAACCCTAAAATAGAATTATGAAAACCCTAACCCACGAGCAAACACAACCTAGAAAACCCTAAACCCACTTACCTTGTTGATGATGATTAATTGGAAAATTGAAATGAAGAGCGCGACTGCAATCCAACGATGAAATGACAAGTATTAGCTGCTTCCTCTGCAAATCCGAGCTCAAGAAAGACGAAGATGAAGAAATCGCCTCCAACGATGAAGAGTGCGACTACAATCCAACTCAAGCGCTAATTGCAAAATTTCTCCTAAATTGAAAAGTTAACGTTAATTAGCCATATGTATAGTACACGTAACACACCCCAATGACACGTAATACAAACAGTGTCACGTACAGTGCTCCGTTGTTGATTTAAACGGCGTCACAATAAAGGACCAAATAAAACACGAATTGCGAAAATGAAGACCATTTTAAACATTCTGTAAAAATGATGACCATTTTAAACATTCTGTCAAAATAAAGACCATCTGCAACAAACACTACGAAAATGAAGACAAAAAAGGTATTTAAGCCTATATTAATTATATCACAATTTTAAATATAACATATATTTAATAAATGACACCTGATTCGCCTCTATCCACAAAGACAAGAATTTCCAATTACATATAAATGAAATAATTAATTTAATAATGTAATAAGTTACATTTGAGTCTTTTGAAAAAATTGTATTAAACATATTTAGGAAGAGACTAATATTTTGTTGAATCTTGATAACCTTTCATCGCAAAAAAAATCATTTTTGTTAAAGGTTTTTTCTTTGACGTGTGGTCCATGTATAAGTTGCTATACTTTTAGTGGTTTCTTTTCTTATTCTTCCTATTTTTTTTCTTTAATATCATTTTTAATTTCGCTAGTAGATTTACACTATTTATTTTCTTATCAAAGAGTTTTCTATGCTAAGATGTCTTATTCAATTCAAATGAAATCATAACGTCTAACTTATATATATCTCAAATGAGATCTTCTTGGTGGTGATCGATGAAAATGATAATTCCGACTATCTTTTCTATTACACACATAGTCTTTAGTTCTAAAAATAGTGAAATTATTTTTGAACATTTTCTAAAATTATTAGAAAATCCTTTTGAGTGTCTAATATTCTTTGTGTTAAAAAACAATTTACAAATCACTTTTATTAGCTCTACTCAATTCCCTTTTCAAAATCCGTCCATTTCATTTTTGTCATACATAATTTTAAAAATACCTAAAACAAGACATATTTTGCTTTATTATCATATAAAAGTAAGAGGAAGAGATTCCACTTCTAAAGAAATCTTTGTTGAACAAAGTGTAATATGAGAATTGTCATCTTATCCTTTTGGCCTTAAGTGAATCCCAAAGTTGATGTCATTGAGAGAGTACTCAATAATGAATGTTATCCACATTTCATTATCCCAATTTAATGACGTGAGAGTTTCTTACATTAATACAAGATTTTGTCAAGCCTTTTTAGTGATAGTGAGTTTATTTAGAACATTAGCTCTAATTCTATTATTTATTTGGAAACATGACAATACTAAACTTATGAAAGTGGTCAACCAAAATCATAGCAATGTGACATGAGTTTTATAAAACAAAATATGTGACAAAACTTTTACATTTTAAAATATAAAACAAAAAATTAACTCAAATTTGAGAAAGTAAAAAACAAGATTATAAATTGATAATCTAAACTTTACAAGAGAAATGTGTATAGTTAATTTAAATAAGAGGTCATATTTAGGATAAAAGGAACAAAATTTATAAGAATATTAACTTGAAATATAAGTAGGTAAAATTTGGAAAAAATGAGGAAATTTTAATACAAAAATAAACTTGATTATAAAACTAAGATTTGATTTAATAAAGACATCATAACACAAATAAATTATAAAATAATTAATAATTTTAAAACTTAAAATTAATTTTGATGGAATGATTTTGATTAATTAGAGCATAAAAGGAAAACAAATAAACCATAAAATTATTTAATAAAAGTAATTATTTTATGAAATAAATGAAAAAAGTGATCCTGAAAGATCTTAGCCATGGCTAAGATCTTCAATAGCGTGTCAGTATGAGTTGAAAAAAAAAAAATGAAAGAAGAGTATTGATTGATTCACACATTTATGAAAATTGAACAGACCAATAATACACAAAATAAAATAAAAAAAGTAATCATCTTATCTATTATTTCATGCAAATGTACACCATCTTACGTAAAACTTTTATATAGAAAGCTATGACATAATTATGAATTAGTCAAAAAGACTATTTTCTTTTATGAATTAGTTAAAAAAACTAAATTGTTTTAAACTAATTAAACTGACACAATGTACAAAATTAGAATATTAGTGAACTCGCTGATAAACAAAATCATAGTTAAACAATTTAATCAAGTAAACACTATAAATAATATAAATTTTATATGATGATCTTAAGCTATTAAATTCTATTCTCATATTTTAGAAAAAGCCCAACACTATTTTTCTTTTTTTTATTTTTTAAATAGCATATTCTTGTGCATTAGAAGAAATCTGAAATAAATATAGATATATATGGTCAAGTTAGATTAGGTGGATGGATAATACTAAATAAATAAAATTAGATATGTAATATCCTAATTTTAATAATTTAAAACTAATAAAATATATGTTTCATCATAGTATTCAAAATAAATAATTTAGTGTATAAAATATATTAATATAGTCTTGAAAAAATAGGATTATAAAATTATAACGTTTAAACCAACTAAAACCAACAAGGCTCAAAACAAACACTCATTCCTGACTACAACTTCTTGAGACCATCCACTAACCTAATTGATGGTTCATCATTCTCTATAGGTGCCTCTAAACCTGCAATTTCCTTTGCTCTCATTGAATAAGTGATCATCATAAAAGAAAGAGACAAACCACACAAGAAGACACTGTAAGTTTTGAAATGTTTGAAATGCCAAGAAGAGGAGGGGGATTGAATTGGATAGTTAAAAAATAAGGTGACTTTTAAAAATTGGATAATTATGCAAGAGAAAAAGGGTTAGAGAAAAGACCAATGGACAAGATTTTTATACTAGTTCACTCAAACCTAAGCTACATCCAATTAGTCAAGGCAACTCGAGACTGACTTTGCATTATTTCAAAAGATTTACAAAGTTCACACCCTTACACTTTTAAAATATGCAAGAAAAACACACAATGACTCTTGAATCACACAAGAATAAAACCAGCACAATAAGACACCTCTTGCAAACCTGGAAAACCACCAGGCACAACTTAAAAGCTTGAGAAAGATCAAATCTCAGTGGTAGAACAACCTTGCCTACCACAACCAGCTTCTCTAAGCTTCAAACACCAAGCAAAATGCTCCAAGAAGGATCTAAGATCAATCTTCACCAGTTGCATTCTGTATAATCATGAAAGATAGATAATTCCACAATTTCTAGAAAGATTTCGCACTCAAAAATGGTCTTCTTACCTCTCTTTTGAAAAATACAACTTTAATAGTCAAACTGTTATGAAATTCAACAGGCTGATTTTCAAATCAATCGGTTGATTTCACTTAACTTAAGTGAAATTAGTTGATTACAAAATAAATCAACTGATTAAGTAAGTCCCAGTTAGGACTACTACAACTAGCCTTTTAATTTGTGAAAAATCCATTCAATAGATTAAAAGACAGCATTTAACCTGTTGAAAAACATTTCAATAGATTAGAAGACACAACTAAGACCCTATACATCTAATAAACACAAAATGGTCTACAATATGAATTACAATTTTTAAGCTTGTGTTCCCCATGATTAATCTAGATGGAGAGCACGTATACAAGGCTTGATCAACACGTGAAACATCAAATCTTCACATCTTCATCAATGTAAGCAGGGTTCCAATATGTTTCAAGGCAATAGCTTCAAGTACCTTCATCAAAACTTCATCAAATCTTTAAGCACCAAATCATCCAGGCTATTTGTGTCAATAGACACAAAGCACACAAAAGGGTAAGCTAGGGTATCAAGGAA
>Ga0214545_1010486_pt1 | contig 13425 bp, 6 predicted proteins | sample CNSS4metaG_FD_160064 | JGI IMG/M metagenome (GOLD analysis project Ga0214545, IMG submission 160064) | Root nodule microbial communities from cowpea collected in UCLA plant growth center, Los Angeles, California, USA - CNSS4 | ecosystem: Host-associated > Plants > Roots > Nodule | place: USA... | reverse complement strand
CTTACCTGAGTTTTGCTATGCTTGGTCTTCCTTCATCTTAGCTTTCTCTGCACCACCTCTGTTCTGCTGTTGCTCAAGGTTTGCACTCCATGGAGAAAGGGGAAAGCCACAACCAGCGACCACAATACCTTTCAAGCCAGATTGGCTGCCTGCATGTATAACACCAGTATGTTGTTCCACTTGACATGCTTTCTCTCTCACTGCACACTTAGATTGAAGAGATTCACTTTGCTTCTGCACCAAGTTTAGAGGTTCAGATGGGTCATTTTAGTCACAGATGAAGTTAACAAAATGGGTCATAAAATTGACAACAAAAGTAAGCAGCTAGCAAGTCATGATGAACATTTATGATATTGTGGTGAAGTGTTTTGGCAGCACACCAGATGCTCGATATTATATCCCTAAGAAAAACCTGACGGTAAATCTGAGAGAGATGAGGAATGGCAAACTCCAACAAGATAGAACAAGAAAAGGGATCCAAATATAATCAAACTTCATGTCACAAGTTAGTTTCATAACATTATTATAAGAAATTCCTTTTGAAAATTTGACTCACAGAAAACAATTTGAACAAGAAACGTAGAAAAACCCCCCGATTAAAGTAAACTAGTAACAAAACATTTGATCGGATTTCATGCAGATATAAACACATTTCAAATCAGGAAACAAATAATTGCCAAAGAAAATTATAATTGAGGTCTTACAACGAACATAGCAGGTCAGAGCTGTGAACATATGGTCAACTATATAGTCAACTCTCTTGTAATCGAATCATGAAGAATTTCAACAAAAATTTACAGTAAGAACATAAAATTATAATCAATTCAGGATCATGAATTAGCCTTATTAAATGGATGCAAAATATCCATCTAAAAATGTCCAGAACAAAAAATTTCGAATGAGTTTTGGATTATCAGAGGAGTTCTTCTGCCTACCATAATCCCAATAGAAAACCGGTCAAGTTCAACAATTACAAAGGGAGACAAAGCTCCATAACTTCACACAGAAAAATTGAAATGATTTAAATGTTTATCCTCAACAAAACAAATCAATTACTACATATGCATTAAGGAGGAACAAAATTCATGGAAGAACCAGGTAGCTTCAACAACAGAAACAGAGCTTGTCCTCAAACACAACCACAAAGCCAGAAACAAAAGAGAGTGAAGGCAACACAACAAAACCAAACTGAAAACTAAAATCAAACAAAAACCACACCATGTTGTCATCAAAGCATATAAACAAACACCCATCACTCCAAGTATCATTCTGAGTTCAGACCCACCTAGAATCCACCGAAAAAAACCGTAATAAATAGCAACCAAGAAGAAAAAATATTCAGAATTTATGAGAGTGAACTTACCAATGAAAAGGAAGAGAAAGACAAAAGAAGAAACCACAATGAATGAAAAAACTCAGAGCATAGTTGAAAAAGATTCTGAGCTTGGTGGAGAGAGAAAGTAGAAGAAACTCTCTACAATTGATGGGTGTTCCCACTGAGGCCAAGTTTCTTTGTAATTTTCACCTGTTCAAAATTTTGACCATTCTATATTTAATTTCTTGTAATTTTCACCTGTTGAGAATTTTAATTATTCTTAATTTCGTGAAGGAAAGTTGCACCAAGATGAGATGACGCACGGATAAAGATACCGACTGTAACTTCAAACAAAGAAATTTCCTTAAAAAACCCATAAAACAAAGAGTGTTTATTATTTTATGTCATATGTCAATATTAATTTTGTATACCCACGTTTTCGTGCTGGTGCACATAATTGATAAGAAAATGTTAAAACTAACTAAACAATCTGATTTTTATCATTATTTAATTTTAGTTTGCTACGTAAATGCTTAACTTAAAGCATAAGTTAAGTTGTCTTTCTTCAATAGTATTTTGAAAAATGCAACATAAACATCTTAGTCTTTTTATACGCTTAAAATACCTAATAAGATAGTAATACTTTTTTTTCTTTTCTTTTCATTTAATTGATTCTAAATTATTTTAAATTTCAAATAAAAATGTCATATCATGGGTATTGGTCGGGTGTTTAACAAAAAATAGTTATCATTTTTTTAAAATTTATTATCTAATTGAATTATGAATTGCAACAACTGTTAAGTGTTTTACAAGTTTTTTTAGAAATGATACTTTGATTTTCATTTTATTATTTGTGTGATTTGGTACACTTGTCAATCCCATAACAAGTTTTTGGCATAATTATCGGGGACTTGTGTTCAAGTTGTTAGCACAAGTGACCTTGATGCATGGATTTGATGAAGCAAGTGCATGAGATCATATGTGGTTGATGAATGATTGATGAAGATGCATTGATGATCAAGCTAAGGATCTACTAAATCTGGAATTGGCTTCAAGATCATGGAGCTTGTATTTTGTATTGTATTCGTAGACTATATGACATAAGTTAGAAGTCGTTTTGTCTTGTGTGTGCCCTTCTCAATATGTTAAAAAGGTTTTTAACAAGTTAAAAGGCTTGTTGCATATAGTTCTGCTGTGAATGTATTGAATTAATTGAATTGTTATTGAATCGACTGATTTCACTTAAGTCAAAAGAAATCAACAGATTGTACGAACAAATCAACAGGTTGAATTCACTTATGACCAAGATATATAAGCTAGTTTTTTCAGAGAGCTGTGCAAAACTTGATATTTCTGAGCACAAAAAACAAGGATACAAATTTGGAAAACTCTCTCTCTAGATTGCACAATTTATAGCTGGTGTTTTGAAGATCTTGAGATCTTAGAGCAAAGTTTTGCTTGCTTGAAGCTAGAAGAACACGTGTTTGGTTGGCTAGGGAGCGCTTCCATTAGGTTTGGTTGTTCTTGTGCTTATGTGCGGTTCCTGGTGTGATTCCAGGTCTGTAAGTGGGATTCTTACAATGTTGGGGATAAGATTCTTGTGGGATTCAAGAATCTTGGTGTGTTGCTTTATTCAAAAGTGTAATCTTTGAGGGATTTCTTAAAACAATTTTATGTAGTGCATGATCAAGCTCAGGTTGTCTTGATAAACTAGATGTAGCTTAGGTATTAAGTGAACCAGTATAAAAACTAGTGTGTGATCTTCTCTCCCTTATATTGTTCATCATTTAAATATCAAGAAAACTCATTAAATCAATCTTTGTAAGGTGTGCATGTATTTTTACGTTATCTGGTAATACAAATAAGTGGGATATATTGATTGGAACATATCTTGTTTGATAAAGAATGTTGTTTGAGTGAGTTTGCTACTTTTCTCGTTTCTACATAATTTCCAGAATATTAGTTGTTTTTATTTTGCTGAATCATATTTCATGAATAGATTAATCTGTTATTTTTGTTTTTAATCGATTGAAAAGTGTGATTCTATAGCAATACATCTCTAATTTATTGGTTAATTGAATTCATAAAAGGATTTTCATAAGTTTTAATTGGACATGTTTTTAATATTCGCCAATTCAACCCTCCTTCTTGTCTTAGAAAGATCTTTTGAACCTACACAAGCACAAGGTAATTTAGGCACTTTTATCTCTTTTAGACTTTGTTATGTGTTTTGTTTTGTTTTTTATTGTATTTTTTGTGTTTTCTTTTATGTAGTTGGTCTATAAATGTTTATGATTTCCATTGATTTGATTTATACTTAATGTTTGTCCGGGGTACGCCTTACAACATTATCTAGTTATTGGAAGGTCCTAGACATGAGATTTCAGCAGCCTAACTAATCAAATCAAACCAAATATTACAATTCACTAGAAATGGGATTGTATGTTTGGCCCCCACTGTTATGGTTTTGAATGCAATTTTATGGTTTTGAAAAGGTATTTCAGACTTGGATAGGCATTTCAAGAGACATCTATGTGTCTAATCTTAGAGAATAGGGAAAGTAGTATTAATCACAAATGAGAGTACTTGTAATTTTGCAACAAGAGACATTTGAGTAAGGTTGCTTGGGAAATCTATTTAACCATTCTGCATATTGTAATTATTGTTTGGTTGGTGTGCAAGTTTTTTTTCTTTATTTCTAAATTTTCACTTATTTTGTTGTTATTCTTATGTTTATTTCCAAATCTCAAATTTTTGTTTATATAAAAATTGGGATAACTTGTTTGTTCAAATAACTTTTGTGTTCTTGTGAGAGCAAGGTATTGATGAAAAGGAAGATAAGACACAAAGAAGCATATGGTATTGGTTCAACAGGCAACCCACCAAAAAGGAAAGAAAAAAACATCATAATGAAATCAAGTGTCAAAGATGTTAAACAAGCGCTTGTTGGGAGGCAACCTTGTATGTTTAGCAATTTTTTCTTTAAAATATATTTTTCAACATCACTCATTGGGCGAATTCTCTCGCTAGGAAAGTTTGCTCGCCTAGCGACTACTTGACTCGCCTTTTCATTCGCTACGTGAGTCTTCTCACCTAACGAAAGCATTGATGCTCGCTTAACGAATTTCTTTTTTAGTTTGTGTATGAACATGCTTAATTATTAAATTCTCTTTGAACTTTCTCTAATCATGTCCTCAAAATATATGAATCGAATGCTTAGATGGTCAATTGAGTTAGAATATGTTTGAGCAATGATTTTCTTGTCTCAAAATTGTGCATATAGTTGAGATAACTTGTGTCATACATTGATTGTGAGATAGTTTGATATGTTTATATTTAGTTAGTCCTTGATCAATGTGAGAGTATAACAAATTTTTGTGGATATTTGAAAGTTTGCTCGCCTAGCGACTACTTGACTCGCCTTTTCATTCGCTACGTGAGTCTTCTCACCTAGCGAAAGCATTGATGCTCACTCAACGAATTTCTTTTTTAGTTTGTGTATGAACATGCTTAATTATTAAATTCTCTTTGAACTTTCTCTAATCATGTCCTCAAAATATATGAATCGAATGCTTAGATGGTCAATTGAGTTAGAATATGTTTGAGCAATGATTTTCTTGTCTCAAAATTGTGCATATAGTTGAGATAACTTGTGTCATACATTGATTGTGAGATAGTTTGATATGTTTATATTTAGTTAGTCCTTGATCAATGTGAGAGTATAACAAATTTTTGTGGATATTTGAAAGTTTGCTCGCCTAGCGACTACTTGACTCGCCTTTTCATTCGCTACGTGAGTCTTCTCACCTAGCGAAAGCATTGATGCTCACTCAACGAATTTCTTTTTTAGTTTGTGTATGAACATGCTTAATTATTAAATTCTCTTTGAACTTTCTCTAATCATGTCCTCAAAATATATGAATCGAATGCTTAGATGGTCAATTGAGTTAGAATATGTTTGAGCAATGATTTTCTTGTCTCAAAATTATGCATATAGTTGAGATAACTTGTGTCATACATTGATTGTGAGATAGTTTGATATGTTTATATTTAGTTAGTCCTTGATCAATGTGAGAGTATGACAAATTTTTTAGGATATTTGAGTATTGAAACATTTGACTATTAAAATCATATAAATGTTGTGAGCTTGAGAGTAGAGAGTTGTAAGGAAAGCAATTACTGTCATGAAATTGATTTTTTCTTCATTCTTATTAATATAAATTGATTATTGGTTTGAAAGGATAAAGGAATTTGTTTGATATGTTTAAGCTACTTAGCCAAATAGCCAACCCTGATATATGTTAATTGTCTGTTGTTACCCTTTTTTAGCCTAATTGTTTCATTCTTTTACCCTTAACCTTTAAAGAAAACGTATCTTCTCCTGCACCTTAGCCAAAGAGAACATGTACATGTTGAGTAAAATAAAGACATGAGATCAGATCAGTTGGGGTAAGGTATAAACATCCTACAAGGGTATGATATTGAATAAGTTTGGGGTAGGCTTTTGTAAAAATCCTACCTTGGGAAAAAGAAAAAGAGAAAGAAGAGAAAATACAACAGATCCAATGTGATAAAACAAGGGGTTGTGGTATGAGAAATATATGAAAAGTTTTGGAAAAATATTATTTTGTAGAGAATACGAGGATACCATGAATTATTTACATTTAGTTTTCTCTTCGGCTTAGAGGTGTTTTTAAATTCCTGAAAAGCCATATTTCTTCTAGCTAAGCCACATTATAACCTTTGAAACACCTTTTAATCTAACCAAATGTGTGCATTGTGTAAATTAGATGATGTGCAAAAGTTGATGAAATGGTTTTATAACATGCTGATTATGAGTGATCATTTATAAACACTTGTGTGTAGAGTGAAACACTAACTTTTGTGATACTTTTTATTCAATAGTTTGATTCAACAAAATTTGATTATCAAAGTTCTCGGTAGGTGGAGATATTTATAAAGTTGATTACTCCAACATAAAAATTAAGTACAGAGTTGCAGGCCCAGTCTAATTCGAAAAATCTATAAACAAGAAGTTTGATATAAGTAAAAAGGAACAACCCTTCAAAAAACAACCCTTTTGGGGGAGAAAGAGAAAAATAAATACTTTTGGGAAAAATGACACTTGACCTAAAAGGAAAGAAGGTAGAGGCGTATTCTGAATGTTGAAGACATTCATCTTCATCATTATTCAAGTATTCAGAATGTTAAGGAGTAGCTAACTCTCTTATTCATGGGGATTGGGTGTAATATATTTTTAACTCTTTGTGAATTTCACTATTCAATATAATTCTTTTCCATCACTCTTGTATTTTATTCTTGTTTTAATTGCATAATAATCATTGATTGTGTGAGTATCTAATCATTAAACACGATATTGGAATCTAGACTACAATAAACAACTAATTGATTGTGCATCTAGACATAGAGTACATCATTGGTCATTCTTAACATCAAAATTTTGATCTTAATGCAAAAGTATGATAAAAATTACTAAATATAAGATTTTTATTATTCAAGTTTAGACTTGTTGGTAAAGACATTTCAACTTGTTACAAAATTCTAAATGACACTTTTTCAATGACTTGAAACCTTCTGTAGAAAAACTATTGCGTATTACAATTTAATTTGAAGGCTTAAATAATGATTCGGTCCTAGTTTTCGTTTGATTTTTTCAATTTGGTCCTACTTTTATTTATTTTTCAATTTGGTCCTAATATTCGTCAATTTTATTCAATTTGGTCCTTTTCGTTAACATGTAAAAACAATTAACAGAATGTGAGCAGTAACCGCCACGTGTCATTTTGTGATTTTTTTTATTTTTTATTTTTTTAAAATTTTTTAAAATTTTTTAAAATTTTTTTATTCAAAAAAAATATGTACATGTATCAAGCTCATATCATGCCATGTGTCAATTTTTTATTTTTTAAATTTTTTTAAATTTTTTTAAATTTAATTTTTTTAATTAAAAAAAATTCACACGTCAAACCAATATCATGCCACATGTCAAGGTCAGTTTTTAATATTCAATTTGATCATAACATTCGTTATTTGTTTTCAATTTGATCCTTTTTTTTAATTTAGCATTTTTGTTCATTTACAAATTGAGACAAAATTTAATTTGTATATAAATGTTATATGGATATTCCTATTAAAATGCATATTTTTATTAAATATTTTTAATTTAGAATTAGAATTGGTTTAAAATTAAAACGAAAAAGGTAATAACAACATTAATTTAAAATTTTAAGAGGTTAAAAATATTTAATTTTAAACCAACTCTAATTCTAAATTAAAAATATTTAATAAAAATATGCATTTTAATAAGAATATCCATATAACATTTATATCCAAATTATATTTTGTCTGAATTTGGAGAGGAACAAAAATGCTAAATTTAAAAAATAATTAGGACCAAGTTGACAACAAATAACTAATATTATGACCAAATTGAATATAAAAAATTGACTTTGACGCGTGGCATGATATTGGCTTGACACGTAAAATTTTTCTAAATTAAAAAAAAATCACAAAATGGCACGTTGCATGATATGAGCTTGACACACACACACACACACACACATATATATATATATATATATATATATATATATATATATATATATATATTAAATTAAAAAAATTAAAAAAATTCACAGAATGACACATGACGGTTACTGTTATTTTAACGGTGTTAGCGAAAATAACCAAATTAAATAAAATTGACAAATATTAGGATTAAATTAAAAAAAAAAAATAGGACTAAATTGAAAAAACCAAACCATCAAACCATTATTATTTAAGCCTAATTTGAAATATGTACTGTTTTGTCAAAAATTAGAATTTTAATTATTTAGAATTAAAATTGAGAAGCAAAACAGAATATCATCTTAAGAATATGCCAATTTTTTCATGTGGATTATATGAATAATTTCAACACAAATTTGCAAATAATTGAAGGAATATAAATCTTCATAAAAAAGGTTATTCAAATTAATAATTGAACCATTCCACCGATAAAGTAGAAAAGTATTTGTACTGTTAGCAATATTTCATATTTGGTAGTCAGTTCAGCTAAAAGGATAGACTCGATAGAGACGGTTTAGATTTTTATATATAAAAAAGATATTTCTGATTTTTATGTAACTCTCTTAATATTTTACAAAATAAAAATAAAATATATCTAATAATTGTCTATTCATAAAGTTAACTTAAAGTAACATAACTGATATAACCCAACCAATTAAATTAGACTCTTTTCGTCAATACGTTGAATGTTAAAATATAACAAGTGTTTAATATTTGTGTACTAAAAAGTGAAAAATATGAGAATTTAACACTATTTAACAATGAAAATTTATTAAATATTTGATATATTAAAAATCACTATAAGAATAGAGACCAAAACAATCCTTTAGAATTAAGAGTATATGGTATTAATTATTCACTGTCTAAAGAAAAGAACATTTAATGTTATTATAAAAGTTGTTCAAATGCTGTAAAGATGAAACGGTGGAAAATAATATGGAAATTAAAAACCCATTGCCAGTGTAAAAGAAAGAAAATAGCTAAATAATTAAAGTTAAAAGTTTCTATAATTATTTTTAAGGTATTTATAATTTATAATTATATTTATTGACTGTACTTTTTTATTTAATAATATATTTTATCTATTATTATTTTTTAAATTTTATTATTATCGGATTTTCACTATTATTTTTCTCAATTCTTCTGCATATGCTATTGATTATATTATATATATCGGACTTCTCATGTTATGTAAGAAAAATAAAATAATGAAACATGTTATTTTAATATAGGTTTAATTACTCGAATAATCCTCACGTTAATAGGGATGATGTGTATCAATTTAGTATATATTCTTAAGAAAATGTTAATTGTGTTTCAACTTTTAAAAAATGTCTTAATTAAGTTCTTTTCAGGAAAAAATAAATTATTAACGTTGTTAACAACGCGTCACAGATTACTTTATGATTTTTTTAATTATTAATTTTATTTTTTTTCTTGCAAAAATATTTTGTTGCCACATTTCAAGTTTCTAATTTGACACGTGATAATGTCAATGTCACATGGTGAAACAATGTCACGTGTGATGTAACCTCTCGGTCGAATATTACGAATTTAAATAATAAAATAAAGAAATATGATTAAAACCTCATTTGTTATAACTTTATTTCCCATTAACGCGGGAAAAATTAAAACGTTTATTACATAAGAAACTATCCAAAATCCACAATTTATAAAACTTGAATACAATATCAAAGTCTGTAACATAAAGATTTACAAAATTATTCAAAACCATAAATAATAAAACTCGGATAAAGTTTTTCCCATGCTATCCCCGCTCCGTCTTTATGCCTCACTAGAATCACCTACAACATCATATGTTCTCGTGTAACACATACACAATCATCGCCAAACACAAGCAAATATGGTGAGCTAACATTTAAACATATATATATATATATATATATATATATATATATATATATATATATATATATATATATATATATTTGTGTGTGTGTGTGTGTAGTTCAAATATATGCACACACCCACATCAAAGGAACTTTTATCCTTTGATTCAATACAACATGGCCACCACCATGTCATCCATATCTACGTCTTTAGATGAATACCTCAAGATGCCTTGCTGCCACAACTTGTAAAACACGTGCGGGAAATCTGCTACGGACCACACTCCATAACGCCAGGTGAAGTTCCCAATATGAAGCATAGTTCGTAATGTCCCAAGACTACCAAACTCGTTGGCTATATACCGAGGAGGGCAATCTTTCTGGACCCATCCGTACGAGCCACAACTCGCACACTCACACCGGCAACACTCGCCAATCCGAGCCACAACTCAAGGATTCCTCGTGTTCATCCGCCATCTTGAGCCACAACTCAAGAGATGTCATTATGAATCACAACTCAAAGAATGCCACGTGTTTACCCTCTATCCCGAGCCACAACTCAAAGGATATGTTCTGAGCCACAACTCAAGGAACACTCCAACAAGTCAATCTTTAAGGCACCACTAAAGCCTTGTAGATCACGCATATCCAAGCATACAATAGTTCTACCTTTGCATTATCGTTGGCGTTGCTTCAGAGTTGTCAGGCAAAATTCGGTTCTAGACCGTTTGGCGGAACTCAGGAGTCACTCTCTCTGCAGGTATCGCCTGGCGGAACGACTCCCACCACCAGGCGCCACACGCTCCAGTACCCCACTGATTTGGCAACTATCGCCTGGTGGGTCAAACCCCACCGCCAGGCGCTATACCAGTACTTGCGTAATACTCGGGTTTTTTTTTACACGTAGAACATATTACACTTCCCAATCAAGGCATCAAGACCCATAATTATCTACACCAATTTAATTACATCAATTCTCATGTGTTTAACTTATTATCCAGGCTCCTATTTCCATTTAAGTTCAACAACCTAAGTATACTAATAATTTGGCTTGCTTAAGGTTAACCTTGCTCATTCATAGTATGCCAAAATAAATTCATACTACCTATATCTCATCATTGGTTCTAGTTGTTACCTCAAATTCCACCCAAGTTCAAGTGACATAACAATTATACCTTAATATATAATTACACCTCACTTTCAACTTAGGCAATTCACATAACAGCTCCAACTCTTAAGTTATATTCGGTCTCCCTTCAAGCAAGAGTCTATGTCAATTGAACCTCTAAGGTACTATCATGACATTATAATCTATTAAAACCAAATCAGAACTTAATCTCACATCATCCTACCTCATGCATTGCTTATCCTTGTAACCCATATCTAGCATATTCCAACCCCTTTCAATACTCCAAGTGACCCAGATTAGATTTCCCAACTCGCATTATACACCAAACGTACAGTGACTACTTCTCTGATCTAGCGCCTGATGGCAATTAGGGTGTCGCCAGGCGGTTCATGCAGTTTTGGAAAACCCAGAATTTCCTCTGCATACGCGAACCCTACACTTTCCATAATCCCATTTTTCCCTCGACTTTCAACTCAATCGCTGCAATCACGTGTTCAATTACACAATTAACTCCTAAAGCTTCCATCACATAGAGTTATAATACCATTCTCTACGTAATCATATTATTATCAAGTCCCTAGAACCCTCTAATTTTTGAACCCTAATATTCATGTACAACCTTTTTCATTCAATTCCTTTGCACCACACTAAAATTTCACAATTAATCACTTTTCCCAAAGCACCCATAATTAAGAACACATTTTCCACCGATCAGAAACACCCAAGAATCCCAAAACAATAAAGTTTGAGTCACGTTGTTCGGGTCGCCTGGCGGGTGTTCATCACCGCTAGTCCATTCATCCAAAAACCCAGAAAATTGAGTGGCACAACTTGCATCGCCTGGCGGCCCGTTCACACTGTCAGGCGGTTCCTCAAAAGAACCCAGAATTGCACATCAAAGGTATGAATCGCCTAGCGGTTTTGCAGGCCCGCCAGGTTTCTAAAAATTTTCCAAAAACAAAATGCAGTCCAGAAAAATGCGATAAAAGGCAACCATACATCACATTCCATCCAGGATTATGTAATTAAAATCTAAAACGAGAGTTTGAAATTGCATAGGAAATCCCCTAACCTGGATTTCTTAAGTTCTCCTTGATCACAATTGTTCCAGTCCTTATCTCCTCTCCACGTTCCCCTCTAAGCTCTTGAAACTCTCTTTACACAATCCAGAATGTGCTCTCCACACTATCAAAGTCAATCCCTCACTTGTTCTCTCACTACCTCTCTTTTTTTCACCTTAAACTCACTTAATTATGATTAATGCTCATAAAAACGAAAATTATGATTATGGAGGTTTAATGACTAGCAATTGTCATTAACATGGTGTTTCTTCAGCCTTCCTAGTTGCTCCTGAAGACGGCTAGGTTTTCTGATCTTTCCCCTCCATGCCAAAAATGATTTTAGCAAAAAGAAAGCTTAATTCATGTCTACCAAAGTTCAAACACACAACCATCCAATTTCAAAGCAAGCATACAATCGATTCATGTTTCCTGATAATTCCTATAAATCTATGATTATATTATCACTCATCATGATCCAACCTTTTATCAAAATAAAACATAATTAAAATAGCACACAATTTGGCATACATAAGACTCAAACCAAAATTCTATCATAACAAGCAAGTGCTCTCAACCATTTAAGCTAGTACTATTCCACAACATACAAGCTAGCATTAATTGTCATAAAGGCTCCCACTACCCGCATTTATTAATTAATTATTTATTTAATTAATTAGATTCATCGAGTCTTACATGTTCTAAATTGCATTGTCTTGATTTGAATTTGGTCCCCATATATGTCTCCTTAATTCAATTTAATCCTCACTTTTATGTCTTTGATTCAATTTTGTCCCAATGTATTTAATAATTGAAATATATTTTTATAATCCATTTTTTATAAGATTAAAACTAATTAAGTATAAATAATTTTACATAATTAAATATTGATATTTATATTATAATTTAGTAGTAAAAAAATGATTAACAAAATATGGGTTAATAATATAAAATAATGTAATATGTTAAAAAGTTATTTTTAATAAAAAGAATATTAGTATAACATTTATACAAATAATAATTTTGGTCTGAAATTGGAGAGAGATAATATTGCTCTATTTAAAAAAAAAAATTGGGAGACTATATTTCTCTATTAGTATAACATTTTTTTGCCTAAATTTTGATATAAATAACAATACTTAATTTTATAAAAACATTTATACTTAATTAGTTTTGATTTTATTAAAAAATGGATTAAAAAAATATTTCAATTATTAAAAAAAATTGGGAAGAAATTGAACCAAAGACACAATAGTGGAGACTAAAAAAAACATATTTGAGGACAAAGTTGAAATCAAGACAATGATATTTGGCACACGTAATAATGAAGGATTATCTTGCTCCTTTTTAAGATTATGGAATATGGTGTGAGTTGATTAAGAAAACCAAGGAAATCCCCACTGGACATTAAGATAGCAAGCTATCTAGATGTGAAGGTTCCTTTCCAAGGTTCTAGAGAGGAGGAGAATGGATTGATGGGGAGTA
>Ga0214545_1010485_pt1 | contig 13427 bp, 8 predicted proteins | sample CNSS4metaG_FD_160064 | JGI IMG/M metagenome (GOLD analysis project Ga0214545, IMG submission 160064) | Root nodule microbial communities from cowpea collected in UCLA plant growth center, Los Angeles, California, USA - CNSS4 | ecosystem: Host-associated > Plants > Roots > Nodule | place: USA... | reverse complement strand
TGCTTGCACTTGTGGTGGATACCTCTGCTCACCCCCGAGCTATGTGTTACAAGTGTTACAATGAATCAATTCCCTCACACACAAGGTTAGCCCTTGATGAGTTTCAGGCCTCCTACTACTCTCACCAAAGGAGTCAGTCCGCTCTAAGTGAGACTAACTGACTCCTTAGAGTGTCAGGATGCAATCCTTACCTTGAATCCTTACCAAGTTATATAGATGGGGCACCACCATGGACACCCACTAACAAGGGTCATGGAATTACGTCCCGACCACTGACAACATACTAATCACATTCCAAACAAACAAATAATAATTATCATGCATTTAACACCTCACGCCATCATTTGTAACCCATCCTCATTCATATTCCATGTTGATTTCATACAATCCCATTCTTCCCAATTCGGGGATATAGAACTTCACCTCACACCAATACCATGCCATCAATGTAACATTATTGTTCATACCGAATTCATGACCACATATATAACCAACCATTTCATTGAAATCGTATGCCAAGATTTATCCAAGTTCATCATTCACAATCCATGAATCACATCACTCATGCAAATTCATTCATCTCATACTTTATAAATGCATACCAAGACATACATATATCGCAAAATAGTATTCATCCCAAATAAATGAGTGCCAACTTTTAAGTACTTGCAATTCCATACAATCAAGCACAACCTAACCATAATTCTTACAGCAAAATTCTCAAGAAAATTTATTATCACGAAACCAAAATCATTGCAGTAATGCGTGACACATTTCTCAAGCTACAGACATCTAATAGGCGATCCAACCGGTCAAACCATAAAATAGTATGTTATGAACCACATGTCAAAATTTGAGCTCAAATCTAACGGTTAATGAGTCAGGAAAGTCAATTTTACTAAAACTGTGCATGTTAGAAAAACACACAGTCGCCCAGTGACCCAGGACACTCGCCGAGCGATTGTGTGACGCATCAGAATACAATAAATAACGTCAAATATCACAGTTTCATGAATATGTGAACCCCTAACTCCAAAATATACCAAAAACCCCCAATCTTTTCTCATATTTCACAGAACATTAATCACATAAAATAGAAATAACGTGAAACCCTAGCTTCCCTTACCTGGAAAAGGGTTAATATTGGACTTCGACTCTTAAGCCAGCGAAACTAGTAGCTCTAAGGACAAATCTATGAACTGAAACAGTGGCACGACAAAGGAGATTGGATTAACACAGTGACTCCCGACATAAACCACGAAAACAACTTAGAAAGGCTAGGTTCGAGAACTAACTTACGTGAATGGGAGACGGAGGTTGAGATCACTTGAATTTGGGTAAATCTCCAAACCCTAGCAGAGGTTTTGTGGAGAGAAAATGGGTGACCAAGGGCACTGATTCTTCATAATAACTTGCAATTGAAGGACATTGGCTGCTTTAGAGGCATTGGCACCCTATGGACCAGCCTTTTAGGCCCAACAGTGTGGCAGAGGACACTCAATAAAATGGGTCTTACAAATAATCTTTCGACTAAATTGTCCCTATATTAATTTTAAATATTACTTTTTTGTTAATATCAATAATAATGGAGGGAATATTTTATCTTATCGGTTGGGGTTATTAGGTGATCTATTTTATATCGAAAAAAAAAATCTCATATATTTGTAGAAAAATATTTACTATATTTCTTATAGATAGATAAAATATTTTTTCACATGTATTTTGAAGATGGTTGGTTAGAATCTAATTAAAATATAATTAAAATGTAATGATTAAATAACTATCAACCAAAATTATTTATACAGATATGAAAAGATAATGTTATCCTTAAATTAAGTTGGAAAATGAAGCATAAAGTTTTATAGAACAAGTGCATGTAATACCTCATCTTTACATAATCTTGAAAGTTAAAGGGGAATAATTAATGACAACAAAATGAAATAAAAGGATATTTAGAATTAAATTTTTAAAATTGAATTTAAAAAAGTAGTCTCGTTAAACAATGAAAGTGAAAACAGTTAGGTACACTAAACGTGTAAATCGCTTTGTTTTATTTTGTATGGTTAAATGGATATGTTCTATCTTTATTTTCTTGGTTTGTTAGAAAATTGATTAATTTGTAATAATGATATGAAATATTAACACTAAATAATGAAAAGAGATAAAATTAGATATAATTGTTAACATTTAGAATAAAGATGGAAGACCATATTTTATCTTATCCATCGGGGTTAATTTATTTTACATAGAAAAAAAGAACTTGTCATGTATATATAAGATAAATATGTTCTATATTTGGTAATTTATATTATATTTCTTATAGATAAGTAGAATCTTTCTTTTTACATGTATTTTTATGATTGATTAAAATCTGATTCAATGCGATGATTAAAGAAATATGAATCCAAATTATATATTTAAATATGAAAAGATAATGGCATAAATATGGGAAATGCAATCTTATTTTTATTCTTTTACACATTTCTTTACTTTCTTGAAATCGTAAATAGATACAGTTAATATTTATGGAGTAAATAAATGTATCAACTCTTCTTTATATAATCTTGAAAGATAATTAGAGTAATTAACGGCACCAAAATCAAACAAATATCTAGAATTAAATTTCTAAAATTGATGATTTATCTTTAAATCTTCGCATTAAAATAATATCATGCCTATAAATAATCGATCTCACAACGGATTTAACACAAGTGTTCATCTACTTTTCTTTAAGTCTCGTTTCTAATTCTCCAGTTCTCTGCAAAAACATTGCTGCTACTTTTGTTGGGATTCACCTGCTTTTTCTTAGGAAGGGAATCTGGTTCGGAAACGAGGGAAAGACGTGGTAAGTGTTTGTCTCCTCGGTTTGAGTTTGGTTTCATTAGTAAGGATGATTTGGTTGGTTTCAAAGTTGTGTGATGTTTTTTTAGTTGTTTCATGAATCGAATGTTTGAAATTTTAGTTTCTAATTTTTCATTTTTGGGCCCATGATTTATACAATTTTTTTTTTTTTTGTATATCAGGATTAACTTGGAAAGCATAGAATTTAAAGCAAGAAACATGTCTTGGCTGGATCAGTGCACAACAGTGAGAGGAAGTAATATAGATTCCCACTACATAGTAAATGCCAACGACTATGAAATGACAGAATATGAAAGGGTTGGGCATCAACATCTTCCACTCTCATCTACTTCTTCACTTGCTCCTCGTAATGCAAGGCACACTGCAACTGCCATCCCCTTGGTACCAAGATTTGGGTTGCAAGGTAAAATTTATGTTTTGAATGTGGTATTTCAAATCAAGAAATAATGATTGTGAAATTTGTAAAACAATTCTTTAAACGTGTTTCTGAAATTCTGACTACTGCCCGTGTTCTCCAGTTCCAACTCCTCCATTAGAGAATGTAAGAGTGAGTCCCCGAAGATATCATGAAACAGCGGGAAGTAGAAGCAGCCACAGACATCCCCATACGTTGTACCCTTCCTTTTATTATTACTCCATCCACTTTGATTATCCATTACGTCTTGTTCCATCGTATACACTTCCAACAAATCCTTCAACCTCTTCCTCAATGCCCATACAACATGCACCATTTGCACATCACTCTCAACCTCTTAGACACAACATGGACATTCAGGACATGTCATATGAGGACATTCAGAACATGTCATATGAGGCAAGGATATATGTTTATGAATGTGATTGGCTATGAGTTCTACCATGCTAAAACATTAGTCACTGTCAAAAATTTTATTTTGCTAATTCTTCCGAATTTGACAACAGGATCTTCTTGACTTAGCTGAACGAATTGGCAAGGTAGACACGGGTTTGCCTGATGAAATTATTGCAAGACAAATGAAGACAGAAACTTATCAACCTCCTAATCACTTGGAAGATGCAACGTCTCAGGAACAAGAAATTGATCTTTGCGTGATATGTCAGGTTTGAATTCATGCACAATTGCTTATTTCCTAGGATACTGGTTCATTCCTGTTTTGTTATGCTATTAATTGGAATACGTGTATACATCATTTCACAGGATGAATATAAGATCCAAGAATCAATTGGAATTCTTCAATGCGGACATCGATACCACACAGATTGTATAACCACATGGTTACATGAGAAAAATGAGTGTCCCATCTGCAAATCAAAAGCATTGAATATAGAATAGAAGTGCCACCAAAATCACTTGATTCATTGTTCCTACGACCACACTTCCTACATGGAACATTTACAGAGTTGTATAGAAATTCGGAAAATTACATTGTTGCTATTTTTTCGTTTTCTTCATATAGATATTTTGAATTTCCTCTTGTTCAAGTCTACTGTAAAAGTATTGTTTATATGGTTTAAACAAAAATGTTTTTTTACCATTTTTATTTCCGGAAGAAAAGATAAAAATGAAGAATATTCAAAATGCTAAATCAAAGAGGCTATTAATGCATATATCTTTTCCTTTATGATGATCAAGGCTAGTAAGTGTTAGCTAAAATTATTAGAAACTATACGTTTGTTCTTATTTATTCTTATTTAATTACTATTTTTATGAATTTGGAGTTTTATATATATTACATTCAATACGAAAAACGTGAATTAGAAGGAGTATGCTAGTATTCCCTTTTAGGACTCGCATTTATAATATAGAAATAGATGGATCGACAAAGAGTTTATCAAAACAATTAGATCGAGTTGAGTCAAGTTTTTCTAATATTTTTAAAATCTTATATCTATCTGAGTAGAATATATCTTTCTCTACCAAAAAAACTAAATTTCATTAGTTTTTTTTTGTTATATTAAGCTCTTAAAAAAATTATAATTTCTGTTACTTTATCTTAATAGTAACAAATATTTACTTTTTTTTTAACATTTTCTATTTTTATAATTAAAGTTTAATTTTAATAACATTTTTTATTTTTTATAATTAAAGTTTAATTTTAATAGCGATCGAAGTTCTGAAAGAGGAGCAAAAGAAATCAAACTAATCATGTTAGTAGAGATTTTTTGACTGTTATAAACTCATCGTCTATAAGCTCTTAGAATTTATTTTTCAAACTATACAATTTTACTTTTCAAGTACAATTTCTTTTTGAAACAAAAACTAAATTCCTTAAATATATTTTTTTTTAATTTTTCAAGTTATTTACTTATAAAATCCTATTTGTTGAGGTACGAATCCTTAATATTTTTGTTTATAGATTTGAATATTTATTTATAATAAATTACTTTATTAAAAAATTTATATTTTTTTATAAAATTGTGTGAATATAAATTAAAAAAAAATATATTAAAGAAAATAATTTAAATATATTTTAATTATAGTTATACAAAATTATCATAATAAAATATTATAATTATGGTTGTTTTTCGTAAAATTAATTTTGATAAATATATAGTTATTTTGTTAAAATAATTTATGTAATATTTTTGTGTGTGTGATAAGTTAGAAAAATAAAATAAAATAATAATATGATTTTAGGTGGAAACATTTGAAAACATTTTTAATGTAAAGTTAAAAATTAGTAATATGAATGTAAAATATTTAGATTTATTTATAAAAAAAATATTTATAGAAAATATTAAAAAGGTATATAATTTTTTTTAAAGTTTTAATTACAAAAATTATAGAAATTAAAAATATAGCAAAATATAAAATTTCTTAACAGAATTTTATAAAAAACTTAAAATACAATGGGTATCAAATTCAAAAATTTAAATTTAAATTCAAATTAAAATTAAATAATTATTTGTTGAAGTTATTAGTTATTCAAATTAAAGTTAATAATTAGAAAAAGTAAATTACTTTGTACTAAAACTTTTAGTTTTTTCAAAAAAGGATAGTAATAAATGTCTAGTAAACAAAGAATGTGATAAATTAAGGAAATTGATTTGAATTAAGTTTGGTAAATTATATTTTATTTTGTTTTTTTAACTTATTAAAAAAGTTATTATGATAATTTTTCTGTTATGATAATTAATATATTTAAATTATCATATTTATTGTAACATCCCATTTAATAGTTTTCCATACTATCAAACAAAACATTATTTTACGGTCAAGCATAGCAGATAGTAAGGGCAAACAAAGCACGCGTGGAATAAACATCTCTAGTACAGTACTCCACATGTAAACATCTAGGAACTCATATACATCAGATAAAAGTGGCTAGAGAGGATCCTAGACTACACCCAAAACCTCGAAATAAAACAGTAAAGGTCTAACTACAGTAGCACTCCTTGCCAATTCTTCAACTTCTGCTCATGAGGAAGCGTCTCCATCAGGTTTCAGTTCTGCTCCCACCAAACATAGGTGATCATTGCAAAGGGGTATTATGCAAAAAGCAAACACACGACAAGAAGGGTAAGCTAACTGAAGAAGCAAAACATTAACACACTTCACAATAAAAGATGTCATTCAATAAAAGATGTCATTTATAGCAGGTAATTCAATCATAAATTCTAGACTCTACATCCGGATTGTGTAAGTGACGTTGGAGCTCTTGGTGGCTTGCACCTGTAACGGCTTCCAGACTCTGCAGAGTCTGGACACATGGAGTATTCACCCGACCGTTCCCAGGGTAAGTCCCCTCCACGTCTAAGACTTGATCGAGTCTGACGATGAGGACCTCCTGCTACTCCTCACGACATAATCCATTCTACTCTACCTGAGCTTGAATGATTACTGGAGTTTCAGGATACCAACCATTATAGATTCCTTACGTCCTTACACACACTACAAATTACTATTTGAATTTCCCTTGAAATTCCATCCAAATTCCATTTCTTCTTACGTGCATTCATCCAATTAAATCATTCTATACATCAAAGGTAACATTTCAATCATACAGAGTCTAATTTACACAAAAATGCTTTAAAACACATACTTGTACCAAAGAAAACAGATTTAGAAACATTACTACTGCAGTGCCTCTCGCTCAAGCTAGAAAGTCTAGCCTAGGCGAGAGGTTATCTCGCTCAGGCGAGCCAGTCTCGCCTAGGCGAGACACCAACAGTGGCAAAATAGAAAACTGGGCGAACCCTCGCTCAGGCTAGGCTGGTTCGCTCAGGCGAGTCCAACTCACCTAGGCGAGGCTTCGTGCAGGAACAGAGGTGCGTTTTCCTGGTATTTTCGCTCAGGCGAGCGGTACTTGCCTAGGCGAAAATATCAGGTCACGAACTTGTTCCTTCATGCAGCAAGCCAGTTTCCCTTTAGCACCAATCAAATACTCATCAATTCACACAAATTTCAAACACCAAATCCATAAATCAAACATGCAATTCAAGCTTTTTCACGGATTTTCTAGAAACCTTAAAGAGAGGGTTAGCTTCCCTTACCTTCCCACAACCAAGCCCAAGCAAGATCAGCTCTCAATAGAAGAATGGTACCACTTCAACACTTAAGGAGCTGAAAGGGAATGCTAGACATGAGTTGATTCCCAAAATTTGACCTAACCACTTAAAGACCCTAAAATCAGAAAGAAGAAAGGTGAACCGAGGAAATTGAAATTCGACTTACGCGTAAGGATGGATCGAACGGCTTGGGGAGGGGTTCTGTGGTGATCTCAGGTGATGTTGCTGTTGCTGAAAGAATGAAAACAAGGTTTAGGAACTGAATTTGGAAATCTGGACTTCCTTGGTGGTTAGAGAGAAGAAGGAGAATTGTGCAGAAGAGGGGTGTAGGTGAGTGGAGCGTATTGTCCTTGTGTGTTGGCAGAGAGTGTTATTAGAAAAGGGGGAAAATAAAATAAATAAAGAAAAAGGGTCCTCACATTTATTATAACGACTTTTCAATTTTTTTATTCTCATTTAATTTATAAATATTAAATTAATTATATTTTTTAAATTTATAATCACAAAAGTTTATAAACAATTATAGATTTTTAATAAAATAATTTATTGTAAATAAATATATAAATTTATAAAGCTAGAAAAAAATGTTGCGACATAATTTCAGTCACAAATAATTTGCAAAACTAAAAAGAGCATAATGGAATTTACTTTTTCGCAAAAAAAAAATACTTAACAGTAAAAGAATATAATTTACAAAAAATAAAATAAAATAATCTTTTAGATCAATAAAATTCAAAAATAGTTATATCAGTAAAATAAAAAGTCACATCTTAAAATCATTAACCAGGATTTGGACTAGCATATGTTGTTGTGCCTAAACGATTGTTCCTTACAATCACATTGTCAAGTCCTTCTTCAAAAACTAGAATAAGAGCAACTCTCAGACCATACAACAAATAAAACTCTAATAATAGCTTTAGGGTTTTTCGAGGCCTTAATAATAGCTTTAGGGTCTACAACCACAATACCTATCCCTGTGGGAAGGGAAAGGGCCTTGGGAGAGCCAGGTATGTATGCATTAGCATTGATAAAATAAGCCAAATGCACTAAAAATGTTGCTACTGCATGCTTCAATATTAATTTAGAGAGATTTAACCTTCTACTTTAAATAAATAAAAAATAAGCCGCACCACTAATCGTAGCATGCAGCACGTTTCAATTACAACAACTACAAAGGAAACAGTTGAACTAAATCAACTTAACGAATGTATAAAAGATAACAGCAGTCAAGCAAAATATGTGAGGACGAATGTAGAAAGGATCGAATGTGGTTTGCCACAAGCATGGCAGAAGTTGGAAAAAAAATTTAGGAGTACTATATTATATTTGTTATATATAATTTGTTTTCATTAGAAAAAAAACTCTTCATTCTTTCTCTTCATTTCTTCTTCTTAAACACATAATAATAGAATTCAAAAAAAATATGACTACCATTCACTATTATATCATGATATCAAACCATGAATACTATTTTGATAAGCACTTCTACCTCATCAATTTGATTTGATGGGTATTATTAAATTTGAGGAAGTTTTTTTTTTTGGATCACATTCTAATGAATTTTTAAATTCATTATATGTAACTCTAGAAACTTTCGATATTTGTTTTTCATTGTTTTGAATTCTTGGTTCTCATAAAATTTCTAGAGTTGAGTTAAAGTAGATGTATTTTTTTTCATCTTTATCACAAACCTTCTCTTTAAGAAAAGAATAAATTATTTTACTCTTTATTATAATATTTCTAATATAAATTTATCACCTCTCACCTATTTAGAAAAAAAGATTAAATTTATATTCACAAATCACAATTATAACAATTGAAAACCTAACAAAACTAATTAAATAAACAACCTTTTATAAATTCAAAACTTTAAAGAAAAATTTACCATAGACAACGAAAATCACAAAAAGTCCTAAATTTCATAATTAAGAGTTACAATAATTTGAGAAAAATTATAATTAGGATTCATACCATTTCATAAAAGAATCCCTAAAATCATAAGTAGGGTTTATATTAATTTGAAAGAAACTTAATTTGGAAGAAACATCCTAAAAAGAATCATAAATCTAACATACATAAATCATAATAAGATATCCACCTTGATCTATGAGAGATCATGCGAGAATGTATACTTAAATTTCAATCTATGTGTTCCTCAATCTCAATTCATTTCTTTGTATTTATTTTTTCTCACACACTTTTATGATAATTTACACGGTGAAAAAAATCTTATAGTCAAAAGAAAAGACTTTAATCTCTTTTATAAATCAATGTGTCTATTAAATTTTTATTTTATCTTTTAATATAATTTTTCATAATATAAACTTAATATAAATAATATATAAATATAATTTAAAAAAATATATAAATATATATAAAAAATAAATTTCAAAAATTTTAGGGAGCCGTGACTTTCTTGTCACACTATATAATTCGTCCCTGACCACAAGTTATAACTAGCAGCTAAGATCCTCCTTCAGAGAGACATCATTAATGTATTATGCATTCACAGAAATGAAATGAATTTAGCTTAAATTATTTTGTAATTTTCATGTAATAATACTTCATTATAAAAAGTTACTATAAGAGATCTTAAGATTCATGATTTTCATGATAGTAATGAGTTTTCGTTTACTTGGAATCAAAAAGGTAATATCTGCAGCGAATCAAGCATCTTCACAAGCAGTTGATGCACAAAAGGACTATCTTGCGGTGTATGTGGGAGAGAAAATGAAGAGATTTATGATTCCTGTATCATACTTGAACAAACCTTCCTTCCAAGACTTGTTGAGTAAAGTCGAGGAAGAGTTTGGATATGATCATGGTTGGCCTCACAATTCCTTGTAGTGAAGAAATCTTCTATCATATAACTTCCTGCTTGGATGGACAATAGATGTCATTACTTTAGGAGACTAACATAGATTGGTGGAGACATTTTTGTACAATAGGCGTCTTCTTAACTTGTAAAGATCTCCCTTTTGTGAGAAAGAATGATGTGCAATGAAAGTGAACTCAACTATTCAAGTAGCTACTCATTATTTTTAGTTTACCAATTTCAATCTTCGCTTCTTCTGTATGAACAAGGTTAAGTCCAGTTCTAAAACTAGACTCTATTCTGTGAAATGTCAATGCGGGAATAGACCACATGATTCCTAGAATGGTAGAGTGAAAAAATTTCACTTGGACCAAAGAGGAAACAAATTTAATTGGGTAGTTTAGTTTATTAATAAAAATATATGTAGCAAAGCAAAATTTTGAGAAGCTAGGGCCTTAACAAAAGAGGTTGGTTCTCTGCTCAAATAGGCATGGTTGCAACATAAAATTTGACTTATCTTCAAGGTTTATTTTTTTTTCTTCAATTAACTTGGCCTACTCTGTAACAGTAGCTTTACTTTATACCACCATGAATGGTATGAATCATTATCTATAACACTGTCCGGAGAAGTCAAAGAACGAGTTATTTTCAATAATATATCGAGGGACTAAGGATCACATGTTGTCTCACAGATCTCTCTAAAGGATTAGGATGCTCACTGGTGGTTCATATTCACCTTTCGAGATTGTGGCCAACAACTTACGCACCTGAGAATTTGTTGTTTTTTCATCCATTGTGATCGATATAGCTTATCCAATAGTGGACACATGCTTTGCCAAATAATTAAGATGACAGTTGCATTGATATAGAATGTACCAATAATATTAGTGACAGATAGCAACCAGTAAATCTTAAGCAGACCAGATTGGAGGCTTTTTTGTATTTTTGGGTCATTTTGACCAACAATTTATAAATATGGGTCGGTTGAATTTTTTTTTGTAAAACTGGATCATGTCATCAGGGGAGAGGCAACATTAAAGGTGAAGTCGTCCTCCCAAAAGCCGGTTTCCTTTTTCTTCAAAAAAAAAACGAAGTCATTGACAGGAGATCCGTTTATGCAAATATTGCCCTGAAGTCGTCAGGTAGGAGGTCGGTTTCAGTTTTTTTTTCATCATTGAAGTTTTATTTTATCTTTTAAAAATTTTCGGTTTTCAATTTTTTTTAACCTTTTAGATTTGATAATTTTTTTTACAGAATTTTGTTAAGAGTAGTTATTATATTTAATTTGTTTGGAATTAATTTTTTTATTGGTACAATAAATTCATTTTAAAAAATACATTACATAATAGAAATAACATAATAAAAATTCGCACCCTAAAAATACATAATCAAAATGATATAATAAAAATGACATAATAAAAATAACATAATAAAAATTATATAATAAAAATGAACTAGAAAATTGGATAAAGCAATAAATTACTGACGATAGGGACAGTTGCCCCTATGATGTCCTTCATTTCTACAATATGCACATTTGCTTCGTCTGTTTGGATTTGGTTCATCCATCTCATTATGGATTCTATTAGTTGGTGGTCTTCCCCTTACCCTACGACGCATATTTGGGTCTGGAATGAAATTTGGTTCGGTGTATATGGACCAATATTCTTTATTCCTAACCGGATGAAATTGTATTTCATATGCTTTGTTGATGTTGTAGAGGCTATAAACTAGATGGATGTATGAGGTTAGGTCTATATGCGAGAAAGAGCAAACAACTATTACGTGATGACAAGGCACTCGAAGAGCTTGAAAACGACCACAATCACACCACCAATCATTTAGTTTAACTGTAAAAGACATTGGTAGGCGGTGATCATGTGGAGAAAACATCTCTTGAACTTGAAATTCATTATTTTCTCTTGAGTATCAACGCACTTGACACATTCACTAGTGCATATTTGACATTTTACTTCGCCTTATAGGCCTCGGTTGCCGCTGAACCGAAGCCTATAAGGAGGCGGTGGCATTTTTGCAATTTTCGTCCAACTTTTGGCCCCGGTTGCAACAGAATCGAAGCATATAAGGCAACGTCAATATTCAAATTTTCAAAAATGTCATCAGCATCAGGCTTTTGGCCTCGGGTCTTTAAGGACCGAAGCAATAAATGGGACTTTTGGCCCTGGTTACAACAGAACCGAAGCATATAAGACAACGTCAGTTTTCAAATTTTCAAAAATGCCATCAACATCAGGCTTTTGGCCTCGGGTCTTTAAGGACCGAGGCAATAAATGGGCTTTTGGCCTCGGTTATTAATTGAACCGAGGCCATAAGGGCTGTTAAAATTCCCAATTCGCGAGCCCTAGCTACTATTCATCGTCTCCCCCAACTCTCTTCTCTTTGCGCGGATTTCTTCACTCTGCCACCACCACTACACTCTGCCTCTGTCGCCGACCAGCATCCTCCATTAATAATCGTGCGTCGTTGCCTCCGTCGCGCTATTCAGGTTCATCGACTGCAAATCACCTCCCGCCGCGGGTGAGTTCGAAATCGCTTGGTTAATCTCATCATTAGTAGCCTTTGATGCGGTATTTACATTGGTATCACCCTTCTCCTCAGATTCCGATGAAGAAACACCTGGTAAATTCGAAACCGAGTGTTGAGCTTGCAGAACTTCCGATTGTTCTGGATCCAGTATCTGATCTTGTAGAGGAGGTTTTTCTGGCTTAACCTCTCCTTGTTGGATTTGTGTTGTGTTTCAATGGGAGCCATGGATGGAGGTGCACTGGGTGGTGCAGGAGGACACACAAAGGGTGTGTGAAGTGGAGTACACAGAGGAAGTAGTCCATGGGCAGCCCACCATACAGTTGCGGCGGCAACTGTAACATCCCGCCAGGATATTACTGATTTGTAAATAAATAAAAGAATTAAATTAAAACCACGTACTTTTAATAATACTTCATTTTCCCAAAACGGCGGGAAAATTTAAAAACTTTATTAAACCATCAAATAAAGTCTACGAATACCAAAACAATACGTCATAAAATTACCCATCAGGGTTTACAACTGTTTTCAAAGGCAATAAAGAAACATAAGCATTTTCCCCACATCTAATCCCTCTCCGCGGCTAAGCGTCACCTGAGCCACCTGCATTAACAGAATCTGCTCCCGTGTACCGCGTACACGATCATCGCCACACACACGCAGATAGGGTGAGCTTAACAATTAAATCACATGAATAAAGTTGCAGAAACATAAGCAT
>Ga0214545_1010481_pt1 | contig 13433 bp, 8 predicted proteins | sample CNSS4metaG_FD_160064 | JGI IMG/M metagenome (GOLD analysis project Ga0214545, IMG submission 160064) | Root nodule microbial communities from cowpea collected in UCLA plant growth center, Los Angeles, California, USA - CNSS4 | ecosystem: Host-associated > Plants > Roots > Nodule | place: USA... | reverse complement strand
AGGGAATTGTGAGATAGAATACGTAGATACAAAGCATCAATTAGCTGATATCTTTACCAAACCTTTAGCTAAAGATAGATTTTATGAACTAAGAAGAGACTTAGGCATATTAGAGATCTCTTAAAATGCCAAAAACTCAATTTCCTTGAAAATCCGAAAAATAGCGTCAATAATAGATTATAAGTGTTAATAATCGATTATCAGCCACTCTTAAAAATCCCAAAATATTATGGAATAATCGATTATTTGGGGGCAATAATCGATTATCCTTAATTCTGAGCCAAAAATCAAAACTTTCTGGAATAATCGATTATCACTTAGGATAATCGATTATCAGCTCGTCAGGATTCATATTTTTGCCCAGTTCATGAACCAATAATCGATTATCACCTTCTGATAATCGATTATTTCACGTCGTTGGACCTAATAAATTCAAAAACTAGCCGTTGCAACGGCTATATTTGCATTAAAAAGCGTGTATATGGCCGTTGGAGACACTTCTCTATATATATCCACCATTTTGGTCGCTAGAACACTCTTTTCTCACTTTCAACACTCAAGAACCTCTCCTTTTCTCAAAATTCCCAAAAACTCTTAAAGCTTCCCTCTCCTTTACCTCAACAATGGCTGAACCCTTTCGTAGGGAGAATCCTACCCACAGAAGGACTGCATCTCGTGCCTCTCAACCCTCAACTACACCTAGGACTGCCTCCATTGAAGGATGGATTTCAGATGAAGATAGAAGACCTGAATTCATCACATTATGGAAAGACAAGCCCCTTATCACTCCGAAATTCATCCAGTCTCAATGGTTTGTCAATCGCCATTTCATAATTCTTGCTTTTCTTGCTGAACAAGGGGTCAAATTCTTCACAGAGATGCATGGCACCTACTACCCCGATTTTGTACGCTCTTTCTATTTCAATTACAAATTCAGAGATGGAGTGGGTTTTACAAAGGTGAAAGGTGTTGACATTATTCTGGATGATGATATTTGGGAAAATGTTGCTCAATTCCCCATTCATGATGGCACATCTCCAATCCTCACTGCTGGCATTGAAGGGTTCAACATAATATTCGCTTATAGATCCTTCATGCGACGACCAGATCAAGAAATAGGCCGCCAATTGCTAGCAGGACCTCTCAAAGTTGATGAGCGTCTACTTCACTACCTTATTGTTTGGATTTTATGTCCACGTGGTACAAATCACGCACAGTGCAGTGAAGCGGATCTAATGATCATCTATGCTATGCTCAACCATATTCCTATCCATTGGCCAAGCATCATTCTTGACACCATGCTCAAAGCCAAGAGATTGCCTCAATATCCACTCCCATATTCCTTGCTCATATCTCGTATTTGTAAGTACAAAGGGGTAAATGTCTCTGATGAACAATCTCATAAAACCACTGAGGCAAACAAAATTGCGAAAAACTCCTTCAAGCAGATGAAATTTATTCATTTTGGGAATACCTACATTCACAAGGATGATATGCCTTCCTCGGACAATGAAGAAGAAGAGAATCCTCCCACTACTCATATTCCTCCTATTGACACAAATATTGGATCATCCAGTGGTGTTGGTGGCTCATCCTCTTCTTTAGAGGATCACATCTTAAACCTCAACTAGAGACTTGAAGAATTCTTTCTTCTCTCCACTCACCGACATGAAGAAGTCACTGGCTTAATTAGAGGACTAGATTCTAGGATTTCTAATTTAGAACATAAGTTTGATAAATATGATGAAGGTGATGACATGAGTCAAGACTTTTAAAGGTCTACATCATAGTTGTTTTTTTATTGCTATTGTAAAATGTTTTCCAGTTTTATTATTTATTAATAAAAGTCTATTTTTCTTGTTATTCTTAATTGACTAATTGAGGGGGAGCTTCTCTATTAAAACTTTTTTCATATGATCAAAACAGGGGGAGAAAAAGTTTAAAAGTTTAAACCAAACAGTCCTACTAACAAATCTACTTGTAAGATATTTTGATTGCAGATACTTTAAACATATTGTTTTGATCATCATCAAAAAGGGGGAGATTGTTGGCAAAAGCAATACAAGTCTAAATGCTGAAGCAAGATTTTGATGATGATAAAAGAAGCCTGAAAGCCATCTGGAAGACAATATGAAGACTACATGTTATTATGTTTAAAGCTATCTTGTAAAATGTAATTAGATTAAGTTAGAAGCAGTATTGTACAAGAAAATTCTAGTATTTCTCGAAATATCAAAATGATAATCGATTATCACTTGGAATAATCGATTATCCTGAGCTGAACAAATTTTTTCAAGAAAGCACTGGAATAATCGATTATTACTTCTGATAATCGATTATCTGCTCAAAAATTTGTTTTCCATAAACCACACTGGAATAATCGATTATCACTAGTGATAATCGATTATCCTGGTCTGTTGGGCGCGACTGTTCAACTTTTTGACCTAATTTCTGGAACCCCTATTTAAGGAACTTCAGAGTTACTTCTCAATTACCTTTTTGAGAAGCTAGAGTACTAGTGCTGTGACTGCAAGAGAGTTCTCTGAGTGTTCTCAATAGAAGCTTTGAAAAACCTAGTGTGGGTAGAGCGATAACTTTTCCTGAGAGGTGTTCTAGGAGATTGAGTGCTGCTGCTGTTGCTAGGAAAGCTAAGGTCAAGGTTCTCTGTGTGATTCAGAGAAAGGTGTTCATCTCTTGTGTGATTCAAGAGAGGTGTTTTCTTTCCTTACACTCTTAATATCTGATTGTAAATTTGTTACTTGTTAGTGATTTAGTTAATCTCGTTTTTAAGAGATTAACAACTGGACGTAGGGTCTTTTGATCCGAACCAGTATAAATACTTGTGTTCAATCTTCTTCTCTATCTCTTTATTTCATCTATTATTGTGTTTAAAGAAATTAATATTTGATTTAATCGATAAATTTTGGAAAAATTTTAAAGTATTAATTTTATTACTTAAAACCAATTCACCCCCTTCTTGGTTTTTGTCCAAACGCTTAAACATTCCGTTGCGCGATACCAACAAAGTGTTTCTTCTAAATACAACACATTTATTATTATTCTTATTATTCCTATTATTAATTTTATTTTATTTTTACCATTATTATTATTGCTCTTATTATTATTTATTATTATTTTATTTATTTTATTTTACTATTATTTATTATTATTATTATTATTATCATTATCATTATTGTTATTGTTATTGTTATTGTTTTTTTATTATTCTTATTATTATTGTTTTATTGTCTGTGCGATATTTTTGGGCAATGGTTATGTATTCTTCATACTTTTGTATATTGTTTGGTTGTTAGGATATTGTTGGACTATGATCCAGTCATTTGATTATGACTGGATAAGCATATTTCATGTTATGAATTGTATGTATAGTGCTTGGGATTCTTTGGAACTTGTTTCAAAGTCCTAAAAACTAGTAGCAGTGACGCTACTAGTGTGGCGCCTAGGAGCTTGGGGTGTGATGCCTGGCGGCTTGGGGTGTGCTGCCAGGTGATAAGGGAAAACCAGAGAAGCTTGGAATGCATGGTGCCTGGCAGAAAATGTGATCCCACCTAGATGAAAAGATCTGGTATAGGCTCTGGAAAGCGTATGGCGCCTAGCGACATGAAAAGTGCACCAGGCGGTTTTGGGTGAAGAGTTGGATCGCGAGGAGGATTCCTACACCGCTTTGAATGAGGTCATGAGGTGATGCTTTGCTAGGGGCCTAGTTATGAGTGTAACTTGTATTGGGGTAACACGTGGCCACTCTAGGTTGTAGCCTGGTGGTTTAGAAAGTCCAGTGGAATGTGCGAAATTGTGGCTCGTACGATGAGGTTTCGGATGATTGCCCTCTTCAGTGCATCTGATAGAGTTTTGGTAGTCTAGGAACAACTACAGACTTTTGTTCATTTTGGGGAACTCCACTTGGTGTCACGGTGCGAGGCCGTGGCAAATTTATTCCCGCGTGTGGACTATCAGGTGGTGGCCTATAGTAGGAGGGGTGAGTAGAGACTCGTGCAGCAAAGATCAATCAGTGTACTCATCAAAGGGTGTAGAATCAAGATGCGTCCAACAGAAAGTTTGGAAGTGGAGGATTGAGGATTGGGGCTAACACGGGTTATGGTTATGAAATGCTTTAATTATGTCATTTTGTAATTGTCCTTCTTGTATTTGAGCTCACCCTATCTGTGTGTGTGTGGCGATGATTATGTAACTTGTTACATGGGAGCAGATGTTGATGCAGGTGAGCATGTGGATGCCTAGAGTCGGAGTGGGGGCCAACTATGGGAGTTTTTAATAGTTTTCTTCATAGAAGCTTCATGGATTATTTTTGTAATGGCTTTATAAATAGTTTATAACTGGAATAATTGAACGCCATGAATTTTAGTTATAATTGGCGCCTTGAAATAAAGTTTTAAATTTTCATGCATTTTGGGAAAAGGAATTATCATAAATGCGATTTTATAACTATATCGCAATTTTAATTATTTAAATTAGTAATATCAAGTCGGGATGTTACATCATACATTAGAATGAATGAGATCTAAAATTTCCTTAACATATGAGTAAGAGGTTTTGAAAGGCAAAATATGGAATTTTTCAAATTGAAAAGCTTCACAGAATGTGAACGAGTCACTAGGTGATGTATTCACATTGCATTCCTTCAAGACCTTTTCCAGTACTTTATTATTGGGGTGTCCAAGTTTCCTATTCCAATTTTTCTTTAAGAGACATGTAGACATAAGAGTCTTTATTGTCACATAGTTGACATAAGCCATTTTTAAGTTCCGCTTTAGAAGTGTCTTCCCTATCAGTTTGTCCTTCACAAAGCAACAGTTTTCATCAAACTCAATAAGTATATTGTTGTCAACAGTCAACTTTGAAATACTCAGTAAATTTTTGGTAATTTTTGGAACATAAAGTACATCATGCAGATTTAAATTATTCAATTTGATTCATCTTAAAGCCATTACTTTCAATCTTGCACCATTATCGACTAGTAAAGAATTCATACAATTATTTTCATCAAGTTCCTAAATTTTGTCACTTTGGTAAGTCACATGGTTATTGGATCCACTATCAATGTAACACCCTAGTCGAATATTATTTAGTAAAGCACAATATAATTAAAATTAACTGTTCAACATCTGATACCATTCCCAAGCGCAAGAATATTTAAAATTATTAGCTGCATCAAAAGAAGTAATATTTCCTAAATAATTTTATACAAATCCAAAATCCAAAATCACTTAAAATAAAATACAAAGTATTTCATAACATAGGTTTTTAATAAGATTTCCCAAGCTAGCCCTCACTCTGGCTCTATGCCTCGCCATTATAACTTGGAATAACATCTGCTCCCGTGTGACAAGTCACACGATCATCGCCAAACACAAACAGAAAGGGTGAGCTCAAAAAGAATAAATATGCATAGACAACATGAATACCTCACCCAAAAGAAATAACTTCACTTGGAAATACTGACACCCTTAGAACCTTATAACATAAGATAAATAAAATGCATCCATAGTCTCATAACCTATATGAGACCAGCATATCCCATCACATCGTGTTCATACTTGACCATGGCCTTAAGGATATCGTATGCTTCCAAGAACCTACTCACTTGTGGTCCAACCTCTACCAACCTCCCGCTCGTAATCCAAACTCTACGAACCTCCCGCTCGTAGTCCAACCTCTAGGAACCTCTTCGCTCGTAGTCCAACCTCTACGAACCTCCCCGCTCGTAGTCTAAGATTCGTGACCACATCTAGTTACGAACCTCTCCGCTCGTAACACCCTCAATGTGAGCACATAACATACTGTTGACATGTGCAGCCAGGGTGGTGCGTCTCATGAAGATTTGGTGAAGCTTTGTTGAACTACTTAGAGCTATTACCTTGGAATAATGCCTAGATTGATGAAGATAAGGAGATTTGATGGGATTCATGTTGATCAAGTCTTGAACACGCGCCCTCCACATGGATTAATCATTAGGAGAAAGTATTTGATGTTTGTAGTTCACATTGTAGACCTAGTAGCACTAATTTGATGTAATTGGTCTTTGTCGTGTTTTTTAATCTATTGAAATGTTTTTCAACAGGTTAAAACGTGTCTTTTAATCAGTTCAATGGTTTTTCAACAAGTTAAAAGGTTGGCTGTAGTAGTCTTAAAGAATGACTTATTCAATCAGTTGATTTAATTTTTAATCGACTGATTTCACTTAAGTCAAGTGAAATCAACCGATTGATTTGGAAATCAACCTGTTGAATTTCGTAATAGTTTGACTATAAAAGCTATGATTTTCGAAAGATAGGTTTGTTGATCATTTTAGAGCACGATTTTGTTTTGGAAACGTGTGGAAACTCTCTCTTTCGTGATCGTACGTGTTGCAGTTGTTAAAGATTGATCTTGGATCAATTCTTAGAGCTTTTGGCTTGTGTTTCAAGCTTGGAGAAGGTGGTTGTAGTAGGTAGGGTTGTGCTAACACTGAGGTTTGATCTTTCTCAAGCTTTGTGTATGTGCCTAGTGGTTTTCCAGGTCTGTAAGAGGGTTCTTGTTGTGTTATTGTGATTCTTGTGTGATTCAAGAGTCTTTAGTGTTTGTTTTGCTTATTTTGAAAGTGTAAAAGTGTAAACTTTGTAAATCTTTTGAAATAGAGAAAAGTCAAGCTCGGGTTGCCTTGACAAACTGGATGTAGCTCAGGTTTGAGTGAACCAGTATAAACATCTTGTGCTCCAATCTTTTCTCTAACCCTTCTCTCTTGCATAATCATTTAAAGTTTAAAGAACTTGAATCTAAACCATCTTTTTCATATTCTTGAGTGTCTTGGTGGCATTTGCAGCATTGAGCATGTTTGCATAATCAATTAGAACCTATCTTGATCGTTCTTGGTTCAAATCCGGAATCTACATTTCTGCATTTTTTCCAGTATTTCGGTTGACTATTTTTCTGTTTCAATCGATTGATTATACTAGTACAGAATTTGTTTAGTAAAATCAATCAATTAACTCTATTTTGGCCGATTGAAAGTATATTGTCTAGTGGTTTTTGCATCCTAACTTGGTGATTGAATTGATTCAATTAAAGATGGTTTTTAGCTTTTAAAGATAGCCTCAATTTTTAACTAGCCAATTCACCCCCCTTCTTGGCATTTCAATCATTTCAAAACTAACACATACATACCTCCTCACTCGTATCATCACATAAGAGTATGACAAATATGAACCTTCCCATTTGTATTAATCACGTGTTTCAAACTCAATTACGAACCTCCCCGCTCATAATACATCCAAGCATATCCTAGGACTAAGGCCATCACAGCTACACATGCAAAAACACTGAAAATCCGTAATTTACCCTTGGAGCATCGCGGAGCGCAACCTAAGTGGCACTAGGTGATGTCACATTATAGACCGCCTGATAGTTCCACAACGTCGGCGAGTGCCACCCTTCACAAGATCCCCCTATTTGTAGCTATCACTTGGTGGTCCAATATACACCATCAAGCACCACACTAGTAATCAAATTCTAACACACCACTCATCACAGGAACCTTAAAATATCAAATGGCATATTCATACAATTCAACATGTCTCAACTTTACACTAATCACACATTATATACCTCAATCACATATATATTCACATGCACTCACCAATTCAAACCATGCCCACACTTAAGTTAGACAAGGAACACCACATGTTAATAAAGAACTTCAAAAAACAAAAACTAAATATTACATACACTCAGGCAAGGTCATATTTTACCCCAAACAACACTTGCAACATTCTATTTATTCTAATGCTTCATAGATACACTAAAAGTCATCATTACATGATCATGCCTTCACACATAGACTCACATTAATAGCAACTTGAATTTAACAAGATATTACTCATGCTCCTTAGCGACTTCAAAACCAGCAGCCACATAAGGACCATAACTCATGCCAAATCACAAAATCATCTCATGAAACACCAGTACTACTTCTTTTATTCCAATACTTCCATCCAATTCAAGACTAACATCTCGACACTTTCATATTTCATGCCTTAGACCTACCACAATACCATTTGTCCAATTCTTACCCATATTACATGCATTCACAATTAATCATCCATTTAAGTATCCCTTTTGCACCAACACACCACAAACCATTCATTCTACTGCGTTGTCTCGCGTTGCTTGGCGGTGCATACTTGCCGGCAAGCGGTGCATCAAGTTCTTGGGAAGAACCCAGATTTTGCACTTGCGAGGAACCCCAAATCCCCTAAAGACGCGATCCAATTATCTAATTGCATAAAAACCATATCTAATCACGTTTCCAGCCTGCATCCATATACAATTAACTCATACAATCACAAAATTAGCATAATTGAAATATGCCCATCATGTTTCTAATTCATCCCCAAGATCTAACATGAACCCCTCATGTTTGTGCAAACATTCAATCATAAGTTATCATCAATAGTGGTAATTTGCGACAATTGATAACATCACATATTACAATGATAATAAAGGAATTTAATTAGCAAAAATAATAAGACGATGTGAAAAGGAACTATTTATCACTAGCCAAGCTTCAAACTCACATCCACCCAATTACCAAACATATGCACAACCAACAAGCCAAGAGATGTTTCATGAAATTTCATGCACATATATGATTATGATACCACATCACACAACCACACATACATGCAAAATAAAATAAATAATTAAAACATCACACTAATGGTATACACATGATTCAAACCCAAGGTCTCTCAACAACACCCATCACGCTTAACCACTTGAGCTACAATTGCTCCTTTGCTATGACTTGACAGACTAATTCACTTAGAGGTACTTCTAATCCACAATTATTGTTAATTAAATATTTATTATTTATCTAATTTTTCTCGAGTCTTACCGTCAAAGTACCATTCATGGTCTTTACCTTGATAAGGTGAAGCTATGAATGCATTGTGTGTTCCTTGTTTTTCATTTTTAATAGAGTGATTTTTTCTTGTATAGGACTTATAAAATCAATAATAACATTGTATAGCAGTATGACCATTCCTTCTGCGTACCTGACATATTGGTTTTGACATCCTATCTCTTCCTTTGCCACCTCTCATGCCTTTGAAATTAGAACCTCTCCACTCACCTTGAGATCAAAATTTAGTGCTTCTCGACTCATTTTTGGCAACAAAGCTTGCCGATGCATTCATGTTAGGGTTGCTGAAATTATTGAGTTGCTCTAGTATGCTTTCAAAGGTTAACAATTGAGTTCGCAACTCAACCCAACTAATGTCAATTTCGACAAACAACTTAACAACAACTGAATTGTAATCAGATTCTAAACCTTTTAGTATATGAATTGTTAAATCAAAGTTATAGATTGGTGAACCCACCAACTTTAACTTATCAACAAGATTTTCATCTTGCTGATGAGTCCATCTTCAAGAGAGAGGAAGCCAAGAGGAAGCCATGCGAAATTGATGAGACTTCAATGGAGAAGGATGAAGGTGTGGAAGCTAGAAGATGAGAGGAGAAGTGGTGCATCAATGGTGTTTAGAGAAGCTCTCAAGTAAGGTTAGGCCAACAGTTAAGGAAGGAGGCTAGAGGAAACCAAGAAGGAGAACTCTAGCCTAAGTTGATTCACAAAAAGAGAGGAGCCTAGAGTCATCTCAATAGAGTTTCTCTACTATATTCATGAATGAATTTACAAGGGTCCTAAGCTCTCTATTTATAGTAGAAAAGGAGAGCTAAGTGGTCTAGAAAAATGGAGGGAAAAAAGATCTAGAATGTGGTATTTAGAGCCAAAAAGAGAGCATGAGGCAAGTGTGACTTGCCACCTAAGCAAGTCACAATGAACATGCATGTAGGTGCATACGAGAAGCTTGGTGACCAAGCTTTGCACAAGAAGGATGTAGATCCTCTTGAAATGCGTTCTCCTTTTTGGTGGCCCAATTTCAAGCCCAAATCTCCTTTAGTCCAATTCACTTCAGGTCCAAAATCCCTCAAAGGCCCAATACATGGCCTAAACAAAACCCTATTCCACTAAGCCGAAAATATAAGGCCCAAAAATAAACCCTATTCTAATATTTACAAACAAAGAGTCCTAGGCTAAGTCTTCACATCTTCCTTGGCCCATGTGAAGTTCATCTTGGGCCTTGTATGTGCATTGGAGGCCCATTCCTCTTGTATTCTCCTAGCCATTGTTCTTGTTGTAGGTTCCTTGGCTAGAGGCATCTCATCATCCCTTCCCTCTTGAGAAGGATTTATCCTCAAATGTGAAATTTATGCCTCATCATCTGTACCATCTACAAAAGGTATTAGGTCAACAACATTAAAGGTGGCATGTACATCATATTTTGATGTGATCCTAACAAGGCCTATAGCTTGGGTCAACGCCTAGGCCCAAATCATGCTCAAGGCCCAATACATGGCCCACATGCACCTTCAAGCCCAAGCCCATCAAGAGGCCCAATAACAAGGGGCATGCTCAAAATGATCCAATTGGGCTTCATTCAAGATGGCCTAAACCCACATGGGCTTCTCACACTCTTCACATGGGCCAAAGAAGATGTGAAGATTTAAAGAGGTGTATCAAAGAGCAATAGAATAGCAATAAGATTGGCCCATTGTCTAGGCCTTGCTTTCTAGAATAATAAGTCAAACAATATGTAGTGGAATTGATAAAATTGGGCTTGACTAAGCGCAATAGGAGATTTGACCATGAGCTACCAAAGGTCCAAGGTGGACTAAGTGGAAGTCAACATTCCTTCCTACACCTCATGGATCATGCATCCCATGGAGCCAAGTCCACACTCCACCCATGCGCCTCCTTCATCCAAGGGCTAAGAGAGTGTCTTCTTTTCCAAGTCTTCATCCAAAGGCTAGGAAGATGCCTCCTTCTCCAAGCCACCATCCAAGGGTGATGATTAAAGCTTCTCCTCCAAGCTTTATCTAAGGGCCAAGAATTAGTCTACCTTTTTGGCTCACATATAAAAGCCAAAAGTAGACCATTTGTACATTATACTCTTGAATTTTTGTGCACTAGACACATTGAGTTGAGAACACTCCTCACTATTGCCACTTGAGAGTCATCTTTTAGAGAGCTTACTCTCTTTACCTCTAGCCCCCTTCCTAAGCTAGAGCTACCTCTAAATCACTCACCCTTTCACCTATCCATTGCAAGCAAGAGCCTCTAAACTTGCCTTCCACTCTTCCATGCTTCCTCCATCATTTCCACTGCACTTGGAGATTCATGTCTCCACCAAGCTCCATCATAGTGGTGTCTAGAGCCATCCAAATCGTGGAGTAGTACCTTGTCTTGGTTTGGTCAGGGTTCTATCCATAGCTTGTTTAGTTTTCCTTGTTTCCATATTGTTTCCTCTCTTTTCTTCTTCTTCTTTCATTGTTCTTCATCTTTCATGGTTCATTTGTTGTGTTTATGTGTTTTTATGGTGTTTCTCCATTGATTTCATGCAACTATGAGACAACAAGAGTGTTCTACACTCTATTTGTAGATTTCCATGCTTGCTATGGTTCACATGATTTACTAGCTTTCCTTTAAAGTTCAGCACCATTTACTTCATTCTATTGTGTTTCTTGCATTTTAATCGGTGAATCTTGCTTATTTTTCATTTTTTCTACCGTTTAAGTTTTGTCTATGGTCTTCTTCTTCACTTTTGCTTCATTTCCACCGTTTATTTCCTTCATTTTTCTGTTTTACTAGCTTGAAATAGTGCCACCATTTCACAACTACGCAAATGATGCTTACACTATGTGTGTGGATGGTTAGACAGTTTTCTTGCCAAGATTAAACCATTTTCACTGTTGGTTATGGTACCTTAGGGTCATGAGATGTTCATCTTTTATTCATGTATGATTTGATGAAGGCTTGATCCCTACCAATGATGATGGCCCATGGCACATGCTTAGAAGAAAGGGAGTTCCTTGATCTCTTCCTTTGCTTTTATTTTCTTTAGTTTAAAATTCCATTAAGTTGACTTGGTTGACTATTTTTAAGTTGACTTGTTGACCTTGACTTTGGGTTGACTTGTTGACTCAAAAGATTAGCTTAACCTTAAACCAACATGCTAATAAATTCCTTAATTTGCTTTTGTAGGAATAAGAAAGGAGGAGGACCACATAGGAGACACTTGGCGTCCTAAGGAAGAGAGAGAAGGAACAAGACTTTCTAGAAGCATCTAGAAAGGAGAGGCCCATATACCTTAGACACCAAGTCTTCTAGAAAGTTCTAGAACCCTCTTTTGGGAGCCTATGCCATGAAGACTTGCCACCTAGATGGCTTGGACGAAAATTCACCCATGTTCACCCTAGGATGACCTACTTTCTAGAACATGCTAGGTTTCTTTTGTAATCCTTTAACTTAGTTGTTTTGCTAAGGGGCCCCTAGACTTGTTTATTTAAGGGGACCTCTAACAGTTGTAGAGGGGTTGAACATTTTGGAGAATTTATGCACTTTGTGTTTCAACCTTTCGTGAGAGCATTCCTCCTTAGGGAGTGCAGTTCTTTCAAGCCTTATCTTGCCTTGGCAAGTGGCGGCATACACCACTCATCTTCAAGGTTGCCATGGCTTCTTCTAGCCTAGCCTTGTAGTGGCATGAATCCTTCATTCCTCCCCTTTCCCTTGCTTTTCATTTTAAATTTATTTACTCTTCTTGGTTTATATTATTTCTATTATATGTTTTTCCTTTTGGTTTCTTACTCTGTATCAATCCATCCTCCTCCTCTATAGAACCTTGGAAAGGAACCTTCACATCTAGAAAGCTTGCTATCTTAATGTCTAGTGGGGATTTCCTTGGTTTTCTTAATCAATCATCACCGTATTCATTAATTTTCTCAAAGGAACTAGATAATCCTACATCATTTGTTATCTAGAGCTTAAGTTGTCCTTGAATATGGTGTGTTCATGTTCTAACCTTGTCTTGTGTGGCTATCTTTGAATGATCCACATAAAAACAGTGTTGACAACAACATGTGCGATTTTAAAAAATATAATGTAGCTGTCTTAGTGGTCAAAAAGTAACGTTCTTTATACCAAAAGAAATCTCCACAAGTCTAGTTTCCAACAAAAGAAGTATGAACGCATTTGGAGTTCTGTGGAGAGAGTTATGATCAAATGCGTGAGCAAAGGTCAGAGCTGCCGAGAATACAAAAAACAATATTTTTAGGTTATGTTGTGGCAATTTTGGCTTCAGTTTTGTGACTCTTTTGCTCCTAAATGTGGTTGGATAACATGTCTTTGGATGCTTAGTCATTGAGCTTCAAATCCATGAGTTTAAATGAATGATAGCTACATGTTTATGTCTTTGTGTATGTCATGTTGAGTCTTTAAATGTGCCTAACTTTTGCTTGAGTCATATGTCATATGTTAGCTTGAAGTTTTCTTGTTCTTGTTATTCCAAGTATTTGAATAT
>Ga0214545_1010480_pt1 | contig 13435 bp, 6 predicted proteins | sample CNSS4metaG_FD_160064 | JGI IMG/M metagenome (GOLD analysis project Ga0214545, IMG submission 160064) | Root nodule microbial communities from cowpea collected in UCLA plant growth center, Los Angeles, California, USA - CNSS4 | ecosystem: Host-associated > Plants > Roots > Nodule | place: USA... | reverse complement strand
GTTTACTGGTTTCAGTTTGTTGTTTTAGTTTAGATTTCTGATTCTGAAGTCGTTAATTACATTGATGTATTGATTCAAGTGTGTTCCAATTGTTGTCATAATCTATTTCATATCTTAGTTTCGCTCAGGCATTTTATCCTACAAATTTGTCAAGTTTTCATATTTTCACTCAGACATTCTATCAAAATTACTGATGAAAAATTTCCTCTACCAAATAGGATGTGCAGTATAAAATTAAGGCATACTATTTTGTGCACCAAGGAGTTGATTTAGAGTGTCAAGAAAAATCTTAAAGAGAGTGCAGAAAATGAGCAAAGCAGGTTTCCTGGACACAATGGCCAAACGACTTACAATTAGTTACTTTAGAAATATATATAATAGTAATTCCTTCAAAAGACAAATTACATGATGGCATTCACTACACCAATACTCTTTTCCTAATTTAATGCATTTTCAATATAGTACACTATTCCATTCCAAGGATCTATTTGAACAAGTTTCACCATATGTCCTCCCAGGAGAGAAAAATAAGAAGAAAAAAAATGAAATTAAGTTTTCCATAAGCTAAAATTAGCTCATGTACAAGTCAAAAATAATAATTAAAAGAAGCTAGAAAGAGCTTCTACAAATTAGCTTATGCATTTTAGCTTATGTAAAAGTTCGTCCAAAAGTAAATAAAGATAAGCATGCTCACTTATAAAATTATGGAACAAGTGTGCATTTAAGGAGGGTCAGTATGACAAAAAAAAGGAAATCTTAAGACAAACCTTGATTGTGGCTTTTCCTCTTCCTTCATGAGAGTGATCGACTTTAAGAACCTGATGAGGTTTGCATCACGAAAGAAAGTGTGGGATAACAAGATTGAATGGATCCTATTTGGCAATAAATTGATTGAGTAGTAATAGTATGTACCTCGTAAATGCGCCCTGGAAGCAAGCACGACCAACACAATAAGAATGCAAAATGAATCTGTTAGAAAGCATACATGTTGAATTGAAACCACAGTAAAATTCAATAACCCAAGAGCATAGGAACCTTGTTTTCCAATGATATTTCCCACTCTAATCTGCACCGCAAAAGACAGTGAAGAAGCAGCTATAAAAAACTTGACCAAAAGCCCAATAAAATAGTCAAAGTTAAAAGACGCATACATCAGAACCAGATACTTTGATTCCCCGACGTTGAGAGGAAGACCACGGAGATGTGAACAAGTTGGTTGCGGTGGAGGAAGCACGAGACGATGTCGATAGTGAGATAAAATCCAATGGTGTACGAAAATAAGAATACAAATAAGATGAGAGCCTGATAAGAGATCTGGTGTCGGAATTGGAAAGCCTCAGCCGCATAGTTTGCATTCTCTAACTGTTGTTGGGTCAATTTTATTTCGGAACAACCTGAAGCTTTTTGGGTTACTTAAAAGCTAGATATACCTGGATTCACAAATACATTTAACCAAAACATTAATACATGTCAGTTTTTCATTCCCAAATGTTCCACACACACATAGCAAAAGTAAAGAACAGAGCAACACAAAAATCACCAAGGGTATATATAGAAAATAACCATTCCAGTAAAGGAATAAAGGGTGAATAGCACGCAGCAAAGTGATTTCTGCACAGATAAATTGGTTTGAGAAAACGGCTTTGGCAGCGGCAAACAGAGGAGTGGAATTTCGGATCTCGCCGGACTAGTACAGTAGCAGAAATTCCCAAATCGGCGACTCTGGCTGTGGAGGTGACTAGAGCTTAAGAAAGTGGATACGAGGAGGAATGATACCGGGTTGATTACGAACAGTGTCTACTTGCTACCGAATGGCATGAGAATAGTGTCTACTTGCTACCGAATGGCATGAAAAAGCTGTATCCCTCCCTTATAATGAGGTGTAATTTTTTAAATAAATTTTTATTAGATCCAAATTAAATTACAACTAAAAAAATAAATAGAGGTGTAAAAAAAACTTAAACAACTGAACATATAATGAAAACTGGTGCAAACATTAAATGACGGGTGTGACAAGTAAAAGTTTGACCAGACCTAACCTTATCTTCTTCTCCCACACAAAATCAATTAGGGTTTCCCTTTCACCTTTATGTTTGTGAGTTACCATGAATCTAGCAGTAGGTTTCGCTTCCACACTCTCCACGACAACGAGAGACAAAAATATAAATAGAGGTGTAGAAAAAATTTAAACAACTGAACATATAATGAAAACTGGTGCAAACATTAAATGACGGGTGTGACAAGTAAAAACTTGACCAGACCCAACCTTATCCTTTTCTCCCACACAAAGTCAATTAGGGTTTCCCTTTCACCTTCATGTCTGTGAGTTACCATGAATCTAGTAGTAGGTTCCGCCGCCACACGCCCCATGACAACAAGAGACGTTGTTGTAAACACTGTCACCATCATAGGAGTTGCCGCGAGAACCAAACAACACAACCTATCATTGTAATGTGCCTCTGCCTACACCAGTCTCGAGCACCACCGCCGATGTCCCCGACCTTTGTCTCAATCCATCTTTTTCGTCATTTCTTATGACTCACGAGTGAAACAAAAGCCTTATCGCCCCTTTACGTCATGTTTTAAACCTCAAGGAAAAAACCATCGCAAGTCCACCATCAACTTCGACTTCGAACTTCAAACTCCAACACCTCAACTTCGAACTCAAACTTGCTGAGAGTCAGAACGCCAAGGCCAACGTTTTGATTTTCCTCAGTCAGAAAGGAGAAATACTTCTCTAGCATTTGACGACAATAAAGAGCGAGAAGAAAAAAAATTCCAGTAGGGAAGACATGAGTAACTTAATAACGTAAAACTTAAGGATAAAAATGTAATTTCATTTTCTTAATAGGTCGCAAATACACGCATGTACAGGTAATATGATACCTGACCCCGACCCGTTAATGAACGGATATTAAATTACCTGCTACCTGCTACTTGCGAGTACCTATTATTCGTGCATACCAACTATCTACAATGGATTTTATCCGTCGATATCCACAAGTACAAGTATTTTTGTCATCCCTAGGTACAGGTACGGGCATGGGTACGAATATATATCCATTACCTGGTGGGAATGGAGATGAGACAAAATTAACATTCGTTGGGTTTGGATACGGGGATGAGAATGAATTTTTTTTTCTGAGATGTGTATGGGATAGCAAAACTCGTCCTCGCCCTCTTGTCATTCCTAGTTTCAACCTTCAGATCGAATCAATTTGTCTCAGCCTTCAACCCAAGCCAACCAATCTCGACCTTTGCTCAGGTTGGCTCATCTCAAATTTTGGCTCGGACCAGTTCGTCTTGGCTATCAACTTAGATCGGTTTGTCACGACCTTCCACTCGGGTCGGCTCGTCTCGTCCTTCGACCAAGACCGGTCTTAACAAGGACTTACTAAATTCTATAGAGAAAATCTCCATAGAGTTCTTTGAACGTGAGTTCATTCTAGCTAAGAGGTTTCTTAGTAAGGACTTTCTAACCTCTAAAGAGGTCTTGGAACATAAGTTCACCTTGGCTAAGAGGTTTCTTAGCAAGGACTTACTAAATTTTGTAGAGAAGGTCTCTACAGAGTTCTTTGAACGTGAGTTCATCCTAACTAAGAGGTTTCTTAGGAAGGACTTACTAAATTATGTAGAGAATATCTCTATAGAGTTCTTTAAACATGAGTTCATCCTAGCTAAGAGGTATTTTAGCAAGGACTTGCTAAACTTTGTAGAGAAAGTCTTTACAGGGGTCTTGGAACATGAGTCAACCTTAGCTAAGAAGTTTCTTAGCAAGGACTTTCTTAATCTTTGTAGAGAAGGTCTCTGTTGAGATCTTGAAACGTAAGTCAACCTTAGCTAAGAGGTAACTTAATAGAGACTTTATTCATCTATATAGAGAAGGTCTCTACAGAGGTCTTGAAATGTAAGTCAACCTTAACTAAGAGGTTTCATAACAGGGACTTTCTTAAACTTTGTAGAGAAGGTCTCTACAAAGGTCTTGAAACGTAAGTCAACCTTAGTTAAGAGGTTTCTTAGTAGGGACTTTATTGAACTCTATAGAGAAGGTCTCTATATAGGTTTTGAAACGTAAGTCAACCTTAGCTGAGAGGTTTTTTAGCAAGGACTTTATTAAATTAGAGAAGGTCTCTCATCATATGTGTGAACTCAGACTGGTCGAACGCTGCTGCTTCTTCGGAACCTGCTCTTTCTTCTAGGATTTTCTGGACTTCTTCTACTTTTTGGTTCTTCCTCTATTAATCTGCCCCAAACACAATCGTCACAATCACGTCCCACCCCTGATTCATCTTTTAGTACCCTATAATCTTTATTTCTACCTTGTTTAATTATTTATTTTAAGTAATATCCTACCAGGATGTTACATGTCAAATGAGTGTAAAAAAATATGGTTATTAAATGGGTGTAAAAAGATTTAAGGTGTTAAATTGGTGTAAAAAAATTTAGGTGTCAAATGGGAGTAAAAATATTATAGTTGTCAAACGGGTGTAAAAAAATTATAATTGTCAAATGGGTGTTAAAAAATATTAGGTGTCAAATGATTGTAAAAAAAATATAGTTGTCAAATGGGTGTAAAAAGATTTAGGTGTCAAATAGATATAAAATAATTTTAGGTGTCAGATAGGTGTAAAAATAATATAGGTGTCAAATGGGGGTAAAAATATTTTTGGTGTCAAATGTGTGTAAAAATATTTCAGGTGTCAAATAGAAGTAAAAATATTATAGTTGTCAAATGGGTATAAAAAATTATAATTGTCAAATGGGTGTTAAAAAATATTAGGTGTCAAATGAGTGTAAAAAAATATAGTTGTCAAATGGGTGTAAAAATATTTTAGGTGTCAAATAGGTGTAAAAAAATTAGGTGTCAAAGGAGAGTAAAAATATTATAGTTGTCAAACGGGTGTAAAAAAATTATAATTGTTAAAAAATGTTAGGTGTCAAATGACAGTAAAAAAATATAGTTGTTAAATGGGTGTAAAATGATTTTAGGTGTTAAATGGTTGTAAAATAATTATAGGTGTCAGATAGGTTTAAAAATAATTTAGGTACAAATGAGTGTAAAAATTTTTTAGGTGTCAAATGAGTGTAAGAATATTTTAGGTCTCAAATGGTTGTAAACAAATTTTATCTATCAAATGGATGTAAAAATATTTTAGGTATCAAATGGGAGTAAATATATTTTAGGCGTCAAAGAGTGGTAAAAATAATTTAGGTGTCAAATGGGTGTAAAATTAGTACATGTGTCAAATGGCATTAAAATATTTACGGTGTCAAATGAGTGTTAAAAAAGTATAGTGGTCAAATTGGTGTAAACAAATTTTAGATGTCAGATGGGTGTAAAATAATTTTAGTTTTCAAATGAGTGTAAAAAGATTTTAGGTGTCAAATGAGTGTAAATTAATTTTAGTTGCAAATGGGTGTAAAATAATTTTAGGTGTCGAATGTGTGTAAAAATATTTTGGTGGTCAAATGAGCTTAAAAATATTTTAGGTGTCAAATGAGAGTAAAAATATTTAAGGTGTCAAACTCGGGTTAAAATATTTTAGGTATCAAATGAGTCTAAAAATATTTTAGGTGTCAAATGGAAGTAAAAATATTATAACTGTCGAATGAATTTAAAAAAAATTATAATTGTGAAATGGGTGTTAAAAAATATTAGGTGTCAAATGACTATAAAAAAATATAGTTTTCAAGTGGGTGTAAAATGATTATAGGTGTCAGATAGGTGTAAAAATAATTTAGATGTCAAATGAGTAAAATTTTTTTAGGTGTCAAATGAGTGTAAGAATATTTTAGGTCTCAAATGGTTGTAAAAAAAATTTATCTGCCAAATGCGTGTAAAAATATTTTAGGTGTCAAATGGAATAAAAATATTTTAGTCGTCAAATAGTGGTAAAAATATTTTAGGTGTCAAATGGGTGTAAAAATATTTTAGGTGTCAAAAGGGAGTAAAAATATTACATTTGTCAAATGGGTGTTAAAAAATTATAATTGTCAAATGGGTGTTTAAGAAATATTAGGTGTCAAAGGATTGTAAAAAAAATATAGTTGTCAAATGGGTGTAAAAAGATTTTAGGTATCAAATAGATGTAAAATAATTTTAGGTGTCAGATAGGTGTAGAAAGAATATAGGTGTCAAATGGGTGTAAAAATATTTTAGGTGTCAAATGGGTGTAAAAATATTTTAGGTATCAAATTGGAGTAAAAATATTATAGTTGTCAAATGGGTGTAAAAAAGTTATAATTGTCAAATGGGTGTTAAAAAATATTAGGAGTCAAATGAGTGTAAAAAAAATATAGTTGTCAAATGGGTGTAAAAAGATTTTAGTCGTCAAATAGTGGTAAAAATATTTTAGGTGTCAAATAGATGTAAAAATATTTTAGGTGTCAAAGGGGAGTAAAAATATTATAGTTGTCAAATAGGTGTAAAAAAATTATAATTATCAAATGGGTGTTAAAAAATATTAGGTGTCAAATGAGTGTAAGAATATTATGGTGGTAAAAAATTTTTATTAGGACTCAAACCCAAGTCCTCTCACACAGTCAAAGTACTCTCAATCACTTAAGCTAATACTTTTAAGTGAATTTTTAAGTCATAAAATAAGTCTCAAAATAATAATTTTGAAGATCTCAAATCACCAATCAAAACATGCCACCTCATCATTCTCTCTCCTTCACACAACCAAAACCCTAACCCTAATCTCCTTCTCTCCCACCATCTCCATGCCACAGCCACCGCAGTCGTCACCCCTACGCCGGCCGTCACCACACCTCCGTCCACCTGCCTTCCCCGCACCAACCACCATCTCCTTGTATGACCTCACTAGCACACGAACTCCCGACAACTCGTCCGCACCAGTAACCAACTTCCCACACAAACCACCATGCTCGACATTGCCGCCACTCGAAACGACCATACCTGCACTTGCACTCGCCGACACAACCCTTTTTCCGTCGCCCATCTACATCGAGAATGCTCGCGAGACCTGCAGCGGCCAACGCAGAGAACCATCGCGTCGTCTTCGCGCTCCATCTTCTCCGTTCAGCCCGCTGCCTGTACCACTATGCTCGTGCTTGCATACGTCTTGACTACACTCGCCGGGACAACAACCACCATCTTCTCCGATGCCTCTCGTTGCCACCAACACTGCACCAAGCTCGAGCCATCCTCTTGCTTAAAACGCAAATGCTAGAGCTCCCCCTTTGATCACCAATGGTCTCTTTAGCACCACCTCAATTTAGCTCCTCTAATTCACTTACTAATCATTATTTTTTCTTAAGTTTAATTTAGAATTACCATGGTTCGAACCCATAACCATGCCAATGTCAATTCAATGCACAACCATTCAACCAATTCATGTTTTGTGATATTTAATATAATTCTATGATTATATTATCACTGAACATGATCAAGTATATTATTATTAAAAATAATAATAAATTAAATAACACACAATTAACATACATAAGACTTAAACCCAAGTCCTCTCACATACTAAGTACTCTCAACCAATTGAGCTAGTACTTTTCCATGTCATATAAATAAATAATTAATGCCTTAAAGGCTCCCACTACCTGCATTTATTAATTAATTATTTAATTATTTAATTTTTTGGGTCTTACAACTTATGGCTTAGGGCTTACGGCTTAAGCCTTATGGCTTAGGGCTTACGACTTAGGGTTTTCGGCTTAAGGCCTACGGCTTACAGCTTACGGTTTAAGGCTTACGGCTTAGGGCTTACGGCTTACGGCTTAAGGCTTAGGGCTTACGGCTTAAGGCTTACTGCTTAGGGCTTACGGCTTACTGATTACGGCTTAGGGCTTAGGGCTTACGGCTTAAGGCTTACGGCTTGCGGCTTAGGGATTATGGCTTAGGGCTTACGGCTTAGGCCCTACGGCTTAGGGCTTACGGCTTACAGCTTAGAGCTTACGACTTACGGTGTACATCTTAGGACTTACAGCTTAGGATTTACGGCTTAGGGCTTAAGGCTTAGGGATTAAGGCTTAGGGCTTAGGGCTTACGGCTTAGGGCTAAGGACTTAGGGCTAAGGACTTAGGGCTTACGGCTTAGGGCTTAGGGCTTAGGGCTTAGGGCTTAGGAGTTAGGGCTTACGATTTAGGTCTTAGGGCTTACGTCTTACGGCTTTTGTCCTAAGCCTTACGGCTTAGGGCTTACGCCTTACGAATTACAACTTATGGCTTAGGGCTTACGACTTAGGGCTTACGGCTTAGAGCTTATGGCTTACGGCTTACGACTTAAGGCTTACGGCTTAGGGTTTGCGGCTTAAGGCTTAGGGCTTAGGGCTTACGGATTAGGGCTTACGGCTTACGGCTTATGGCTTACAGCTTACGGCTTAGGGCTTACAGCTTAGGGCTTACGACTTAGGGCTTAAAGCTTAGGGCTTACGGCTTAGGGATTGTGGCTGACGACTTAGGGATTGTGGCTGACGACTTAGGACTTACGGCTTATGTCTTAGAGCTTTTATCTTAGACCTTACGACTTAGGGCTTATGGCTTAGAGCTTTTGGCTTAGGACTTACGGCTTACGACTTAGGGTTGACGGCTTAGGGCTTACAACTTAGAGCCTACGGGTTAGGGCTTACGGCTTAGGACTTACGGATTAGGGCTTACGGCTTAGGGCTTACAGCTTAGGGCTTTCGGCTTAAGGCTTACGGCTTAGGGCTACGGCTAAGAGCTTATGGCTTAGGGCTTGCGGCATAGGGCTTACGGCTTAGGCCTTACGGCTTAGAGCTTACAGCTTAAGGCTTAAGGCTAAGGGCTTAAGGATTAGGGCTTAAGGCTTACGGCTTAGGGCCTAGGGCTTAAGGGCTTACGGCTTACGGCTTAAAGCTTACGACTTAAGGCTTACGACTTAGAGTTTGCGGCTTAAGGCTTACAGCTTAGGGCTTATGGCTTAGCGCTTACGGCTAAGGCCTTATTGCTCCAGGCTTACGGCTTAGGGCTTTCGGCTTAGGGCTTTCGGCTTAGGACCTACGGCCTAGGGCTTACGGCTTACATCTTAGGGATTATGACTTAAGGCTTACGGCTTACAGCGTAGAACTTACGGCTTACGGCTTAGAGCCTACAGCATAAGGCTTACAGCTTGCGAGCTAGGGCTTACGGCTTATGGCTTAGGGCATACGGCTTAGGGCTTACGACTTAAGGCTTAGGTCTTAGGGCTTAGGGCTTAGGGCTCACGGCTTAGGGCTTGTGAGTTAGGGCTTACGGCTTACGGCTTACGGCTTACGGCTTACGGCTTAGGACCTACAACATAAGGCTTACGGCATGCGGCTTAGGGCTTACGGCTTACGGCTTAGGGCATACGACTTAGGGCTTACGGCTTAGGGCTTAGGTGTTAGGGCTTAGGGCTTAGGGCTCACAGCTTAGGGCTTATGAGTTAGGGCTTACGGCTTAGGGCTTAGGGCTTAGAACTTACGGCTTAGGGCTTACGGCTTAGGGCCTACGACTTAAGGCTTACAGCTTGCGGCTTAGGCCTTACGGCTTAGGCCTTACGGCTTAGGCCTTACGGCTTAGGGCTTAAGACTAACAGCTTAGAGCTTACGGCTTACAACTTACGACTTAGGGCTTATGGCTTAGGGCTTAGGGCTTAGGGCTTACGACTTACGACTTAGGGCTTACGACTCAGGGCTTACGGCTTAGGGCTTACGGCTTAGGGCTTACGGCTTAGGGCGTATGGCTTAGGCCTTACGACTTAGGGCTTACGGCTTAGGGCTTTCGACTTAGGGCTTACAGCTTAGGGCTTATGGCCTAGGGCTTAAGGCCTAGGGCATAAGGCTTACGACTTAAGGCTTGCGGCTTAGGGCTTAGGGCTTAGGGCTTAGGGCTTAGGGCTTAGGGCTCACGGCTTAGGGTTTACGACTTAGGGCCTACGGTTTTGGGCATACGGCTTAGGTCTTACGGCTTAGGGTTTATGGCTTAGGGCTTATAGCTGATGGCTTACGGCTTACGGCGTACGGCTTAAGCGTTACGGCTCAAGGCTTATGGCTTAGAGCTTTCGGCTTAGGGATTATGGCTTAGGGCCTCTGGCCTAGGGCTTAGGGCTTAAGGCTTAGGGCTTAGGGCTTAAGGCTTACGACTTAAGGCTTACAACCTAGGGCTTAAGGCTTAGGGCCTACAGCTTAAGGCTTAGGGCTTAGAGGTTTTGGCTTAGGACTAACGGCTTAGGGCTTTCGACTTAGGGCTTAGGACTTAGGGCTTACGTCTTGGGGTTACGGCTTGGGGTTACGGCTTGGGGCTTACGACTTTGGGCTTTATGCTTACGGCTTACGGCTTAGGGCTTACGGTTTAGGGCTTACGACTTAAGGATTAGGGCTTAGAACTTAAGGCTTAGAGCTTACGACTTACGGCTTACGGCTTACGGCTTACGGCTTAGAGCTTTTGGCTTAGGGCTTAGGACTTAGCGCTTACGGCTTAGGGCTTACGGCTTAGAGCTTACGGCTTAGGGCTTACGGCTTAGGCCTTACGACTCAGGACTTATGACATAGGGCTTACGGCTTAGGGCTTACAGCTTAGGACTTAGGGCTTAAGGCTCACGGCTTAGGGCTTACGACTTAGGGCGTACGGGTTATGGCTTACGGCATAGGGCGTACGGATTAGGCCTTATGGCTCAGGGCTTATGGCTTAGAGCTTTCGGCTTAGGGCTTACGACTTAGGGCCTCTGTCCTAGGGCTTTCGACTTAGGGCTTAAGGCTTAGGGCTTAGGGCTTAGGGCTCACGGCTTAGGGCTTATGAGTTAGGGCTTACGGCTTACGGCTTACAGCTTAGGAACTACAACATAAGGCTTACGGCTTGCGGCTTAGGGCTTACGGCTTACGGCTTAGGGCTTACAGCTTAGGGCTTAGGTGTTAGGGCTTAGGGCTTAGGGCTCACAGCTTAGGGCTTATGAGTTAGGGCTTACGGCTTAGGGCTTACGGCTTAGAACTTACGGCTTAGGGCTTACGGCTTAGGGCCTACGACTTAAGGCTTACGGCTTGCGGCTTAAGGCTTACGGCTTAGGCCTTACGGCTTAGGGCTTACGACTAACAGCTTAGAGCTTACGGCTTACAACTTACGACTTAGGGCTTATGGCTTAGGGCTTAGGGCTTACGACTTACGACTTAGGGCTTACGACTCAGGGCTTACGGCTTAGGGCTTACGGCTTAGGGTTTACGGCTTAGGGCGTATGGCTTAGGCCTTACGACTTAGGGCTTACAGCTTAAGGCTTTCGACTTAGGGCTTACAGCTTAGGGCTTATGGCCTAGGGCTTAAGGCCTAGGGCATAAGGCTTACGACTTAAGGCTTGCGGCTTAGAGCTTAGGGCTTAGGGCTTAGGGCTTAGGGCTTAGGGCTCACGGCTTAGGGTTTACGGCTTAGGGCCTACGGTTTTGGGCATACGGCTTAGGTCTTACGGCTTAGGGTTTACGGCTTAGGGCTTATAGCTGATGGCTTACGGCGTACGGCTTAAGCGTTACGCCACAAGGTTTATGGCTTAGAGCTTTCGGCTTAGGGATTATGGCTTAGGGCCTCTGGCCTAGGGCTTACGGCTTAGGGCTTAAGGCTTACGACTTCAGGCTTACAACCTAGGGCTTAAGGCTTAGGGCCTACGGCTTAGGGCTTAGGGCTTAGAGCTTCTGGCTTAGGACTAACGGCTTAGGGCTTTCGACTTAGGGCTTAGGACTTAGGGCTTACGTCTTGGGGTTACAGCTTGGGGCTTACGACTTTGGGCTTTATGCTTACGGCTTACGACTTAGGGCTTACGGTTTAGGGCTTACGACTTAAGGATTAGGGCTTAGAACTTAAGGCTTAGAGCTTACGACTTACGGCTTACGGCTTACGGCTTACGGCTTATGGCTTAGACCTTTTGGCTTAGGGCTTACGACTTAGTGCTTACGGCTTAGGGCTTACGGCTTAGAGCTTACGGCTTAGGGCTTACGGCTTAGGCCTTACGACTTAGGACTTAGGGCTTAAGGCTCACGGCTTAGGGCTTATGACTTAGGGCGTGCGGGTTATGGCTTACGGTATAGGGCGTACGGATTAGGCCTTATGGCTCAGGGCTTATGGCTTAGAGCTTTCGGCTTAGGGCTTACGACTTAGGGCCTCTGGCCTAGGGGTTTCGACTTAGGGCTTAAGGCTTAGGGCATAGGGCTTAAGGCTTACGACTTAAGGCTTACAATTTAGGGCTTAAGGCTCAGGACCTATGGCTTAGGGCTTAGGGCTCAGAGCTTATGGCTTAGGACTAACGGCTTAGGGCTTTCGACATAGGGCTTAGGACTTACGGCTTCGGACTTACGGCTTTTGGGCTTACGGCTTGGGGTTACGACTTGGGGTTACGGATTAAGGCTTACGGCTTAGGGCTTAGGGCTTAGGGCTTTCGGCTTAAGGCTTACGGCTTAGGGCTACGGCTAAGAGCTTATGGCTTAGGGCTTGCAGCTTAGGGCTTGCGGCTTAGGCGTTACGGCTTAGAGCTTACAGCTTAAGGCTTAAGGGTAAGGGCTTAAGGATTAGGGCTTAAGGCTTACGGCTTACGGTTTACGGCTTAGGGCCTAAGGCTTAAGGGCTTAGGGTTTACGGCTTAAAGCTTACGGCTTAAGGCTTACGGCTTAGAGCTTGCGGCTTAGGGCTTAGGGCTTACGACTTACGGGTTAGGGCTTACGGCTAAGGCCTTATTGCTTCAGGCTTACGGCTTAGGGCTTTCGGCTTAGGGCTTACGGCTTAGGGCCTACGACCTAGGGCTTACGGCTTAGGGCTTAAGGCTTAAGACTTACAACTTAAGGCTTACGGTTTTGGGCTTAGGGCTTAGGGTATACGCCTTAGGGCTTATGGCTTACGACTAACGTCTGAGGGCTTACGACTTAGGGTTTACGAATTAGGGCTTACGGCTTAGGGCTTAGGGCTTATGGCTTGGGGCTTACGGTTTAGGGTATACGGCTTATGGCTTAGGGCTTAGGTCTTAGGGCTTAGGGCTTAGGGCTCACAGCTTAGGGATTACGACATAGGGTTTACAGCTTACGGCGTAGAACTTACGGCTTACGGCTTATGGCTTTGGGCCTACAGCATAAGGCTTACAGCTTGCGGGCTAGGGCTTACGGCTTATAGCTTAGGGCATACGGCTTATGGCTTACGACTTAGGGCTTAGGTCTTAGGGCTTAGAGCTTAGGGCTCACGGCTTAGGGCTTATGAGTTAGGGCTTACGGCTTACGGCTTACGGCTTACGGCTTAGGGCCTACAGCATAAGGCTTACGGCTTGCGCTTAGGGCTTACGACTTAGGGCTTAGGGCATACAGCTTAGGGCTTACGGCTTAGGGCTTAGGGATTAGGGCTCACGGCTCAGGGCTTATGAGTTAGGGCTTACGGCTTAGGGCTTACGGCTTAGAACTTACGGCTTACGGCTTACGGCTTAGGGCCTACGACTTAAGGCTTACGGCTTAGGGCTTAC
>Ga0214545_1010476_pt1 | contig 13442 bp, 6 predicted proteins | sample CNSS4metaG_FD_160064 | JGI IMG/M metagenome (GOLD analysis project Ga0214545, IMG submission 160064) | Root nodule microbial communities from cowpea collected in UCLA plant growth center, Los Angeles, California, USA - CNSS4 | ecosystem: Host-associated > Plants > Roots > Nodule | place: USA... | reverse complement strand
TATAATATTTAAAAAAAAAAAAAAAAAAAAAAAGAAAAAAAAAACTAATATTAAAAAAAAAAAAAAAGAAAAAAAAAAAAAAAAAAATAAAAAAAAAAAAAAAAAACAAAACAGAAATACCTGGAAAACCAGCATCTTGAAAGGTCTTGACAGGCTTGGGGATATCTCGACCTTCAACAGTTATTTCCCTCTGCTGTCGGTACTCATTAACCTCAGCATCTGTCATTGCCCTTACTGCGGGTGACTCAATGTAGAAGTTTTTCTCAAAATGAGGTAAACCATCCAAACTGAGGTTCCTCTTTGGTGATCCACCATCCTCATGATCCCTCCTGTTTGACGAAGAGTGCTGTACAGAACCACCAAACCCTGTAGGTGCACCTAGGCCAGAATCACTAACAAAACAAACCGTCATTCAGCAAAAACATTTGTAATAAAATAAAAAGAGGATTATCAAATGAAACTACATACATTTGGGTAAAGATCGAGGAAAAGTAAGGATAAAATCTTTAATAAAAGAATAGCGCATTAATATATGGTTGAATAATAGAATGTCATATTAACATATGTTGTGTAATAATGCTTTGAAAATAAAATGCTCTGTCCTTTAATTATACTAATACTTCATAGTCTACTAGACTTCTAGTCATAATTAAGTAATTACAAAAAATTATATTTTATTGTTATAATCACAGATGTCTTTTTTCAAATTGTGATCATAGTTTTGAATTAATGATAAATGATCAATGTCTCTTTATTTATCAATATTCTACATTTATACAAATTATTTAACAACTTCTTTTTAATGTATCCTAAATTTGAAAAACATTGTTGTGTCCCTATACCGTCCTAATGCCATACTAAGTATCTGTGCTTCATAGGATAGGGAAGCAGGATGACTGCTATTTTAAATATTACATGCAAAATAAAAAGTTAACACTACATACGTATGTATTCAAGAATAATAGAGAACCCAATTAAAAGAGATTCATGAAAGAAATAACTCGTCTTGGCTTAGTCACACAATCACTATCAATCTAGCAAAATAAGAGCATTCTAATGAAGTCAAAAAATGACAGACGATGAAATTAATAGGAAAAAACACAGTCAACAAATTAGATAAATAATAGCAGAATGTGACTTGGGAAGTTTAATGTAAGAAGAAATAATGGAACATATAAAAAAATAGCTCTGGAGAGTACAACAGAAACAAAGGTCACCACGAGGTAATGTTTGGTGAAATGGTCAAAGAAGAAGGATTTCGAATTCAGTTATTATCTTTCTAAAGCAAAAATAGATAAACACGTTACAAAATGAGTTGAAAACACAGTTTTACACCCAAAAAAAAAAATAGTTTCATAGATAAAAATGGACTTTTGAAGCTTATGTAATGATAACATTCCTACATAGCACAAGAAAAAAGATACTTTGGCTATTATCCAACTGCAGAGACAGCTATTTTGCTATTTGAGTTCCACATAGCAACCAGGGGTTGCTTCACCCTGCTACACAGCTAAGTATTCTATTGACTAGTGAAATATGAAACAGGTCCTTAAAATTCATCTGAGATATTTCAAAATATTTTTAACATACAATATAATGATATGATATTATGACATGTCTAACACTCCTCCTCTAGAAAAGGCTACAGAGCATTAAGTTTGTGCTACGAGCGGTGGCAGGCAATGACTACAAAAAAAATAACAAAGCCTCACCTCATTAGAAGAAGTTGGCTCCATGGAAAATCACATGACACCATTCAATTTGGTTTACACAATGGAAAAAATAAAATAAATAAACAAATAAAACCATTGTCCCCAGAAGTAACTGAAATGGTTATGCTGCAGGACATCAATTGTGAGCTCACAGGCTCAATCCATCCTCCTTTTAAGACATACCGTGAGTCTCTCTTTGGATCCAAATAAGATATAATATAATAAAACCTTTTAAAACAACCATGAAAGTGAAATTAACAAGGCAAATGATTGATAGATTGTGCCTATTACCACGTACTCATACAGTTGTTAAAATACCAATGAACCGAAGACGAACTAAACTAGCAGTAGCAAATGTTTCCACCATGAAAAAACCCTAACATTTGGCACTCTAGTAAAACTAAAAAGAAGATTGAGTCAGAAACAAAATAAAAAATAAAATGAACGGGAACATGATATTAGGAGATTACTGAACTCGTCAACGTCAACCAGAGCTAAGAGTGTGAAAATCTAACAATCTGACTAAATTAGTGAACAAAATCTTCAAAACTAGGGAGTGTAGAAAAACATTAAGAATAAGAAAACAAATTGAATTTGAACGGAAAAGGAACATATCTGTTTCCAGAAAATTAGGGTTCAGATTAAATGACAGCGGTGGTTACCTCCTCCGGTCACGGTAAGAAGTGGGGTCGCCGGAGCGGCTGTCGTAGCGGCTCATGATGTCCTTCGACAATACACTCTTCACTTTCCTCCTTTCCTTAGCTCCTGAAAGAGCGTTTTTCAGTTTCTCTCTAACAAGTAATTGGGCTTTTCTCTGCTGGCCCAAGTCACGCTTTTCTTGGGCAATTCTTATTAATATACCTTCGCCCTATGTTCTTCTTTCTGACAACATTTTTTGAAATGTTTGAATTCCATAACATCAAAAAAAAACTTGTCGGATATATTAAATATTAAATATTTGACATTTTAAAATATTTCAGAAAGATTTTTCAAAATGTTTAAAAAATCAATATTCTAAAAGGTATTTTCCGAAAATACTAAGAATGTAACATGTTACTAAAGCTGTCAAAATGGGTTGGAACCCACGAACCAATCCAGCTCACCACGGGTTTGGATCGGGTTGGGTTGAAATTTTTTTACAAATTTCAATACGGGTTGATTTTTAACCCAACACACCTAGAACTCGGCTTACTCCAGTTAAACCCGTAATGAGAACCCTAGTGAGCCGGGTTGGCTCACCAACCCGCAAATAAATAGTCACACAGTGTTTTTTTATTAAGTTGGGTTTTATATTTGGGTCATGTTAGGTGATTTTTTTTTAGTCAACATATAGATAATTTATCTTTTTATGATTTTAGTTTGTATTTGGATTGTATTAAAATTTATTTAGATTTTCATTAGAATTATAATTTAATTTTGACTGAATAAAAGTAAAAAAATTGTATTTTTTTTAATTAAGTGAAAACATGAGTCAATCCGTTTAACCCATCAACCCGTGGTGGGCCAGGTCGAGTTCAAAATTTTTTGGCTCGCTGATAAGTGAGTCAGATTGGGTTAGTTCACTAAATGATTAACCCATGATGGATCGAGTCGAATTGGACCGAATTACCATTTTGACAGCTCTACATGTTACATAAAGTACTTTTATGATGTGTTGAAATTTCAACTATCTGAAAACTAGAAAAACAAGTATTTTGAAAAATATAAATATACTAATAAACTTGAAAACTTCAAATAACAATTGCCTTTTCTTGGACTATTTGGGCTCAAGTCAACCCATTACAGAATGGTCTGGGTTAGTTACTTTAAAATTGGGCTTTTTCTTCCTGCACGCCCAAAATTTTTAAAATGACTATTTTATTTTTGTAAAAATTCTGGATAATATCAAATCCGAAAATCCTCCGGACTAATTTTTATAGTATTTCACGCGACTTTCGAAATTGGATTTTTAGAACAGAATTTACATAATAGGATTTCCGAACATGGTTTCTAAAACAAACTTTCAGAAAAAAATAAATATGAAATATATTTTGAGATGAGTTTTTCTTTTTTGGGAAAGAATTTTTGTAATAAGTTTTTCAAAACATACATGATACTTTTCAAACGATTTTTTGAAAAACGAGCTTGTCAGAACAAAATTTTTAAAACACATAAATGCATTTTTGGAAAAAGTTTTTTTTTTTAAAAAAATATATTTTTGATCTCTCAAGTTTCAATGAATTTTAGAATTAGTTTATTTTTGAAATTTTATATCAATTTAGTCCTTGATCTTTAGAAATGCGTGGATTTAATCCTTCTTACCAAATTTTGTTGAGTTATTTGACATTTTAAATGCATTTTATGATAATATTTAAGTTAATATTAAAACGAAAATATGTCAAACGGCGTAAACAATTCAAATACGATCATGAAATCTGCTTGAAATGTCAAATAAACTAAACTTAACAAAATTTAATTAAAATAACTAAATTCATATATTTTTAAAAATAAATGACTAAATTAATCAAAAAATTTGAAGAAGAACTAATTACAAATTTCACTCATCGGACAAAATACATATTTAATTCTTCTTTTTCTTAAAGGGACTCTCTCTGTTTGTCGTATTCTTCTTCTATGGCATAGCAACAGTGGCATAATGCAACGAGAAAGATTATCTTAGTCTTTTCCGTCAGTAGAAGATGCAGTTAGTAAAAACGGGGGTGCAGAAAAAAAGGATACGGACTTTTTAAGGGTTTTTTCCTTGGCACGTGCCTGATTCACTGTGATCTATTTTTATCAAAGGATTCCCCACCCGAGACAAAAAAAAAAAAAGAGAGAAAAAGATAGATTAGGGTGTTAAACAAAACGATTTTAAAATAAAAAAATGAAAATAGATAAAATATTTTAAAATAAAATTAGCAAATAATTTTTTTTTAATATATGGGCATAGGAACACTTTGATGGCATGCATAAGAATGGATAAGGCAATTGGATAATAAGGAATTAATAAGTCAAAAAGAGACTCTGAAGTTGTTGTTGCATTGCAATTTGCATGGTTATGGCTATTGATTTGGATGAGGCATGGTGTATGTGCGAGGACACTCGTGCAACTTGCTCAACCCTTTTGGAATATGGATATGATCCAATTATCAAATATGTGTCATTTCTTTCGGCACAAAAAAAAATAAAAAAAAAATAAAAAGTAGAGTGCCATTCTCATCACATGTGAAGATAAGGTGTCTACTTCTTCCTGTTCAAACACTTTTGGATAGATTGAAGTGATGTGCAGTACACAAAATCTTTCATTCTATAACAAACTACTTTTTCTATCAATTATCGTTTCTAGAAGTAGAATTTTGCTGAAATAGACCATATTTGGTTTCTTTCCTTCATCAATGATATATGTTCGTAGTGTTCTAGGCAAGGTTGCTGCTAGTTAAAGATGATCTCGATCGGAGATAAGACAGAATTATATTATTTAAGTGAATGCAAATATTATTTTATAGATTAATCTTATAACATTTTGTTAAATATAAAGTTTATATTTACATAGTAAAGTCACTTGTGTTACCGGAAATTTATCAAATATATATTATGTGAGATAATATGAGATATTTATATGGTCAATTATTTTCATAAATGTATAAATGTGATTAATTTATCAATCAATTTACAAGTGTCCAAATTCAATTTATAATGGTTGCATTAATTTTGATACTGTACTCTTATATAATTTATGACAATTTGTTATAGCACCTAATTTGTAATGAACAAAAAACTCTATAGATTTCATATTTACTTTGTACTTTGTATTATCAAATATGTTCTTTTTTATGGTATGTATCATCAAAGAGTTTATAAAGTGAGATTTGAAATGAAAAAACACATTAAGGATTCTTGTGACAATAAGAATAACTGAATTGATTTTTTATTCTGTATTAACTTTAACAAAATCCAATAAGATTTATTTTTTGTTGAATCGTACCCCAGATCATCATTAGTATTTAGTTTCATACTTAAGATATATATGTCTCGACGTGACATGTTAAAGATCTCATTTCAAGTCTAAATAAGTCAAATTTACATTAATTTAAATTAAAAATATTGGACATCGATTACAAGTAAAATTAATTTAGAGTGTATAAATAAGAGCAACTTTTATCTTGTAATTTGATATGCAAAAACAGGTTAAATTTAAACTCACAACTCAATAAATAACATTTAGAAACCAAAGATTTAGTGAGAAAAATAAATTTATTTTAGGCATATATAGTTGATAGGCCTATCATACATCATTGAATGATATAAACAAGCTCTGATACTTAATGACATATCTTTGCTGACTGTAATGGATAAAACCAAAGCTTGTCTTTGTTTTGTGCAGTAACAGTGATAGAAGTAGGAACTTGTCCAAGTATTGATAAGACTCAACTTCTTCATCCTCATCCTCCAATCTAATACACCCTTTTAGTGTTGTGTTTGTTTAAAATCCATCATTAGCTTAATTAACTCACTCACTGCATTTTGTGCAGACTGAATTGACAAAAACCAAAAAAAACCAAAACTATATATATATATATATTTGGTATCTACTCCAAAGTGCAATGGTTCTTTTCCTTTTCATAAAAAATGGTAAAGAAAGTGTTGAGTGGCATTTGGAATTGCGAAGGTGGTCCAATGATTCAAGGTAACATAGCATTTTCAGACCCTCTTTCCCACCAAAACAGAGCATAAAATCTGTTGCAATAAACAACAATGCCCTTTAGACCAATTCTGTTTAGGCCAAGGTTATCTTTTATGTTGGGTTAGTTTGGTTCATTGGACACACATGATGTTCAGTGGCATTGTCTTGTGAGCCAAAGTGGAAGGACATTTAAAGAAACAATGCAAAACTTTAAGAATTTAGAACACATGGTATTGGCCCCATCTCAAATAGGCAAAAAGAGACCCTTGGAATAAACAAAATAGGGCACTTTGAGTTATCTATAAGCAAATAATTTGCCTTTTGGAGGTTCAAATCTTAGAGGGAAAGCTTGTTATTTCAAGGCAATGGTAGTTGAACCAAAACTTTGTGCACCACAACAACAACCGGTTCTAACCACTTTCAAAATTGTTTGGTCTCAAACAACCTTAACCAAAAGTGGACATGTGGACTGTGGCCAAAGCCTAAGTTCATTTGATGTTGGATAATAAGAAAATAATCAACTCACGTAAAAAATTGATATTATTTTCGATCCAAAATTTTAAAACAAGTTTATATATATATTTTTGTTAAATATGTTAACTTGAAATTAGTCCTTTTTCAAAACTTTTGACTAATTTAGTCTTTCATCTTTAAAAATGTGTAAATTTAGTCATTTTAACCAAATTTTGTTAACTTTATCTGACGTTTCAAGCGCATTTCATGATAGTATTTGAATTGTTTATACCGTTTGACACATTTTCGCTTCAATGTTAACTCAAATGTTATCATAAAATACATTTAAAATGTCAAATAAACCTAAAAAATTTTGGTAAGAAAGACTAAATCCACGTATTTATAAAAATAAATGACTAAATTAGTATAAAATTTCGAAAAGGGACTAATTCCAAAATTTACTAAAAGTTAAAGAACTAAAAACATATTAAACCTATTTTTTTTAAATGATGTCCAATTTTTTTATTTTTATCCAATATGAAATTTTGACTCATTTAAATCATCTAGAAATAACTTTTAATGACGTAAAATAATATGGAAAAATCATTATTTTCTGCTACATATGTTTTTTCTGAAAAAAATGACAAACAAGTTAGGTGCAGTTCAATTAATTAGTTAACAACCCCAGATTAGTGCAATGATTTTAAAATTAAAGCATAATAATAATAATAAGGATAAGGTAAAGGTCACATATGCATAGAGTAATGACTGATGCATCCTTCCAATAAAATAATGGCGTCACCATTAAATGTATGATCACAAGAATTTGAATAGAAAATGTTTTAAGTTTTTTTTTTTTTTTCTTTTTTAGGATTGATGTGAATGTCTTTTTCTTTCGGTCAGAATTCATGTAAAAGTCTATGAGCTTACATAAATGAAGGAAAACGAGGGTAACTGGTGAGACATCACATTATGAGGCATGGACCCTTGATGCTCATCATAAACCAAACCAAAATCGATTATTATTCTACTCATATAACAACTAATAGTAATTTAATATTTAATATTAAAAAAATTAGGATTTTTCTTTATTATTACACATATGTAATTTAACATTTTACTATACATTAACTCTCACTTAAATTTTAACATTAAGTTTAAGTAGTTGGAACGTACCAGTTTTATTTAGATGTATCAGTTTGATACTCACTTTTGAAAAGGTGTCAATTGAATTCTGATTTTTGAAAATATGTCTCAATTAGGTCCATTTTAGAACAAAATTATTAATGTCGTTAACGGTATTGACATTTAAAATGACTTACAAGATTAAGTATTGATATTTATAGTAAAATTTATTGATAAAAGTCATGAATAAAGTTAACGACGTTAATAATTTTTATATGAAAGAAACTTAATTGAGTCACTTTTTAAAAAGTTGGGACTCGATTGACACTTTAAACTGATACATTTAGACGAAAGTAAGTATCATTCGACTAATTAAACTTTAACATTATTAACATTATTTAGTTAAGTATACATTCAAAATCTAAATAGTGTATCATCATAACTACCCTCCGCTGAATGAAAGGGAGAAGATTGTGCTTTTCTTTGAAATTAATGTGAGCCAAATGAATGAAGACAAATTCAAAGCACCAGCACATTTTAAAAAGAGATTAAAAAATGCATGCATGCACATATTTAAAGAAAGCTTATAGGGTAAGAGAAACCCATGATGGAAACTTTTCAACAGAAGAAAATCCTTGTTGACCCCTCTTCCCTTTAAACAACGTTTCCGGTTAATAAAAAATGTCATCAATTTTGTATGTCTTTGATGCATCTTTATAACATCACCATGTTTACTATATGTAAATGCCGTGTACTACTCAATCTCTCTCAACTTATTATAATAAAAGTGGTTATCTCATCCAAAATACTCGGATATTAGGTTTATGTGATAAACATTTATCAAACTTTTATACTTTTTACGATCCTCGTGTTGCACCTCTTTATACAGATCGGTGTGTTTTTAAAAAATAAAAATGATTTCTTTCTTTTAGTTCTATATTAAGAAATGAACCACCATTTCCTTTAGATATCGATTAGGAAATTTATGTTCTGGTATACATAATAATCTCACATCATTGAAGAGTCAAAGTATATTCATCTCGTGCATATGACAAGAAATTAGTAGGTGGTTCATTAGCGGTCCGATATTGGATGAAGCAGAATGTCCGAGAAAATTCTCTAGGATAGCTTCTAACCTGACTCTGATATCATGTTAGAAGTGGATTTTAAGCCTAACTCAACCTCACAAAATCAGCTTATAAAGTGAAGATTGCACCCACTTATATATTATAAATTGATTTTATCTCTAGTCGATCTGAAATTTCCAAAAAAAGTGAAAGACATGGTTTGTAACTTTGTAGTAAGAAGGCAATAATTGAGTTCATGAGAGATAAGAAATGGTGTTGGTATGTGTCCCACTAATGCACTTTTACACCCACACATTTTTTTGCAACACTATTGTGTTGGATTAATTAGACATTAGGCCCTACTAGATCCAATGGCCAGTGATGGTGATTGAAAGCTGAAAATGCTAAGAATTATGATACAATGCCACAAAAGTTTTATGTGGCAAACTCATCCTCTTACCATGTTTATGTGGCATTCTCATCTTCGTTTTTTTTTTTCTTCATTGTTTTGTTGCTCTCTTCTAGTTTTTGATATGTTGGTCTTCTTCTGATTTTTGATAAGTACAGTCACGTACTTTCGTTCTCATATTTTCTTATGTCCCCCTTGTCTTTTAAAGAGACGTGAAGAAATTAATTCAATATTTCACATGATTGAGAAATTTTATTCTTTGCCTGGTTTGAAAGCTAAGGATGTAGGAAAGAATTGGGTACAAAGACTTCTTCTTCTTTTTTTCTGTTTCAGGATAATTTAATAAAATTACAAGGATTAAAGAAATTGTAAAATAATCCCTTGTTATTCATTTTCAAATTTACAATCACTTTCATACCTCAATGATTACTTGAGCGTGATGCGTTTAAGTAAAAGATTCCCAAAACAAATTAAATGTTAAAGGAGTTGTTTAATTATAATGTTTGGTTATTATATTTGTGTACATGTTTACACTTTGTTTAACTAAGAGACAAAACTCAGAGAATATTATAGAGGAAAGGGGGAATGGATAAAGCCTTACAAGACAAAATTTTGACTTAATTTTACGGTTAAATATGTTTTTGTTCATTCACTTTAAGTGAAGAAGTGAAAATTGAAATTCGTCCCTTTTCAGTGAAAATTGAAATTCGTTCATTTTCAAAATTTTGATCTAGTTTAGTTCTTTAACTTTAGAATTGTGTGGATTTAGTCATCTCAAACAAATTTTGTTAAGTTTATTTAATGTTTTAAACGCATTTCATGATGACATTTGAGTTGTTTACACAGTTTAACATATTTTCGCTTAAACGTTAGCTAAGAAACTATCATGAGATGCATTTGAAACGTCAAATAAACTTAACCAAAGTTAGTTAAAATGACTAAATTTACGCAATTTTAAAGTTGAGGGACCAAATTGGGTCAAAATTTTAAAGAGAGACTAATTCCAATTTTCATTAAAAATTAAGGACAAAAAACATATTTAATCCTTAATTTTATTATTATCATTCTTATATAATTTATTTATATGAAAAAAACGAATAATTATAAAATTACATGGCAAATTTACATTCATATATTTAATTAATTTTTTAAAAAACTTACTATTGCCTTAAAAATTTTCCAAACCAAAGAGAAGTAAAATACAAGACAGTTGCCAAACCAAGTTGAGGTTTAATGCTGGCTAAGTAAAATTATGTGAAATTTAATTAATCTACAAATTATCTTTTCGTTTATGTTTGATTGTTTGATAATTGTAAACCGATAAAGTAGTATAACAAGTAATAAATAGTTTTATCCTTATTGAGAGATATTTTATAATAAAATCAAATATCACTTTTGATTTGATCATTTGAGAAATTAACAAAAAAATACATTTTATAAGGTTCATTTTTATTTTATTATATCTTGAACAAAATACAAATTATAACAATGTAATGTTTTACTTCATTTTGTTATGTTCCACTTTTTTAACCCAAAAAGAAAAAAGTATGGGCTATTTCAACGTATAATGATTTTGGTGCAACTTTCCGATTCTAATATTCCTTTTTTTTTATTCAATATATAGATAATTCATTAAATTATTAGTACAAAATATTTATTGATTTACCTAAATTTTATTAAAACAACTAACTGACTATTTTTAATAAAATATTGTTTTTCAGTATTTTTATAAAGAAGTCAAGTTCAGATTGTATTCGATCAAATTAAATAATGTCAATTCAGATTTAATCTTTTAATTACTTTTTTGTTGACCCTTTGGATCCATTTTTATGTTTCTATCTGTCCAGCTATGCTTTTAATTTTTAAATAACTCAGCTGTTTATAAATTAAATTTAAAAAAGTACCACGATGTTTAGATTTAGACTAACATGTACTTCATTAATTCATCCTTTCAAAAGTCAACAATGCAGATATAGAAAAAAAAAAGAAAAAAGAAAAAAACACAACACACATAATCTTTAAAAAAAATGTCCACATTGCCAACTGCTTCGTAGGAATTGTTGCTAACAAAATTAGTTCACCATGAATTAATGTGTGCAACGTGGTGTACAATGTATCAAATAATTAGGTTACCAACAATGAACTAAGCACAAGTACATCCTAATTTATTTAGATTTAATTAACTTTTAAATCTCTCATAAATTTAAATATTTTAATTAAGTTTATATTAAATGTTTTTTGTCTATTGAAAATTCAAAAATTTTATATTGTTATGTGATCTATTTACTTATCTTCATGTGTTAAAAGATGTGATGTTTTATTATTTTTTTTCTTTTATCAACAAATATTAGTTTCTGTTATCCGAATAAGCTAAATTCAAAACAATCTCTCACTCTCCAACATTTTAAATCTCATCAAACAAATTTTATTTCTCGAAAAAAATTTAGCATGAGATCAAATCTACGATATTTTCCTTCATTCCCTTCTATCTAATCTTATGTGATGTTTTATTGTTAATATAAATTAGTATTAAACAATAAAAATCATTCATTGTTTTATATTGATTATAAAAATAAGACGGTAGAATAAAATAATCACTACTAAAAAAAATCATATTTCCTGCTAATTTTATTTTGAAGTTTTTTTTAAGAAATACTTATAAATTTTGTTATGAAAAAAATTTGTAGGAAATTGCTGTCAATTTTTTTTTTGCAAAATATTTTGTATAAAACAATTTTCGCAACAAATTTTGTAAGAAATACTTCTGAATTTTTTAATTTTGTAGAAAATAATTACTCACGAAAAAATTACCTGTCAATTAAAATTATTAAAAAAATAGTAGGAAAAAATATTTTATTACAAATAATTTTAATAAATTTGCAAGAAAATTCTCATGTAATATAAAAATTTTTAGTAGTGAACAACAACTCGTTCACTTAACCAAAAAATTAAATAACACGACCTCAATAGAAAAATAAAAATTTGAGTATTTAATAGACTACATAAATTTAATAGAGACTCAATTAAAAGTATTCAAATTTATAAAAGACATGACATTTAATTAAGTCGTTATTTAATTATAAACTTAGAAAAATGGCATGTATTTTTTTTCTTATTTTTTTATCTTGGAGTTGAATTATATGGATCGAATGTGGTTGAGATGAAGAATAAATATTATTATGGTGAAGAAAATGTTGTTGATGGTTACAAGGAAGAAAAAAAAAGGGTAAGTTAGGGTCCACATTTGTGTAGTAGAAAGCTTTTCACAACTAATCACCAACTATGTAGATGGTGATTGCTAGGGTTAGGGTTAGAGAGTACATCTACTATTAGAACTTATAATTGCTTAGGGTTAGTGATTAACATAATTTACCTGAGACTTAGTTTTTGCTTTGAATCAGATTTAGGTTTAAGTTGTTAGAATTGAAACATGAAGGGAAAATCATTTAACGGTTCAAGATAATGCTACCATGAAAGGGATGCACCAACAAAAGAATAATGAATCATAAGTGGAAGACAGAGCATCTAATCTTATACTCTCTTTTTTCTTTTTTTTTGTTTCATTTTGCTTTGACTTTTTTTTTTCTTCTCATGAATGTGCATGATCCCATGTGAAATTGGGTGAGAATAAAATAGGCTTATCTTATCACAAGAAAATCTTGTAACTTCGTTTATCAATGCTTTTATTTCATAATTTGGATTTCATATTTCATAAATTAATCCAAGCAACAAAAAAAATCAATATGAAGAGTTTGGTGCTAATATCAACTGCATTTCCTACAAATTTTGACGAATGATGGAGAGAAAATGATTTTATTTATAATTTGATAAATGTTAAAAATCTCGTATAGATCGCAGATATAGTAAATTTATAACAGATCAAATTTCATCTTATAAATTAATTTTATAAAATTAAATTAGACTTAAAGTTCCACTTTTTCTAAAATGATATTAAAGTTATCTAAAATCTATAATAAAATTTTTATTATTTGTTAGATTTATTATATATTAGT
>Ga0214545_1010475_pt1 | contig 13444 bp, 9 predicted proteins | sample CNSS4metaG_FD_160064 | JGI IMG/M metagenome (GOLD analysis project Ga0214545, IMG submission 160064) | Root nodule microbial communities from cowpea collected in UCLA plant growth center, Los Angeles, California, USA - CNSS4 | ecosystem: Host-associated > Plants > Roots > Nodule | place: USA... | reverse complement strand
AATTATAAAAACATATATATATATATATATATATATATATATATATATATATATATATATATGTATGTATATACATCATGGCATCATCCCTCCAACCCTCCTGGTAAGGTATTTAGATCAGGCAAGAAATCCACACATCAGTAAACCACTCAATGATAATGCCAAACCTGCCCGCAGTCTCGCTCAAGCTAACAGGGCTCGCTCAGGCGAGAGAGGCTCTCTCGCTCAGGCAAAACCCTTCTCGCCTAGGCGAGAGCGCGAAAGGGGAGCAGTGGATTCTGCGAGGTCTCGCTCAGGCGAGACCACTCCTCGCTCAAAAAGAACGCACGTCGCCTAGGCGACAATTCGAGTGGCAGATTCTGGGCGAGCATATGATAATCTCGCTTAGGCGAGTCTAGCTCGCTTGGAAGGTTGACGGCAAAACCCTAGCAGAGCGTCGTAGCTGCTTAAGGAGGCAATGAAGCATTGTTTCTGAAAGTGAGGGGAATGGAAACGTTAGGACAGATGGGATCTGTTTTTACTCCTTGGGCCAGCCCTTAGGCCCATTAGGCTAAGGGCAGCCCTTAAAACATTAAGGCAGAAAATTGGGCCTTACATAATATACAATCACTTTTATTACTTATGCATTCACCCAAATATATTTATAATGATTAAAATTTATAAAATAAAAAATCATTTCGTATAACTCTACCAAAATAATAAAAAATTCATATAATTTTACCAATGTTACGAAAATAATTTTATATAAATTTACCAAATTATATAACATTATCGTATTTAAAAGGGGCATTTGCATTATTTTCAAATATATTATTATAACTATAAAAGTATTTAACAAAAATAAATAAATCACTTGTCATATTATATCAAAGAAAAATTCATTAAAATAAAATTATTTAGTTGAATAATTTAATCAGAATATGTAATTAGTTATGATGACGCGTAATAGAAATTATGTTATTATGAATTGAAAAAAAAATGATTACTTTTAGACTACAGGTCAAAGTGAGTCAATTTAACTCACAGATTGGTTCATCACAACTTAAACTAGAAAAGGGTCAACTCAACCTATCTCACTATTTAATGAGTTACAAATTTTGTAATCCGGTCCGACCCACCACAGATTGGTGAGTTAGTGGGTTAATGGGTTAGCTCACTTATGAATGTTTTTTTATAATTTATTTTATATATTTATTATATTACAATGAAAGTGAATTGACTTAATTTATTTTTTATGATAGTGAAATTAGAGTATTCACTTGATTCCTGATTCTCGAAATATTATTACAAAGATAATAGTTAAAGATTAAAGTATTAACGTGTTGACAAACAAATTGATTAAACATTCAAATTATTCAAATGTTATTGAGCAATATTCGAGCATTTAAAAATATGAAAATGTGAACCTATATAATTAAAAATAATAAATAATTATAACAAAAAAAATTGAAAAAAAATATTGGTGGGTTAAATGGATCAACCCACCTTCAATCCAACTCGAACCTGTTTAACTCAGGTTAAGTGAGTTGAGTTCAGTTCAACCCACTTTTTTTAAAAAAAAAAAAACTGAATTTTACTCCACCCAACTCGACTTGAACCCGTGATGAGTCGGGTTGGCTCACGAGTTGAAACCCATTTTGACATCTCTAATTTAGACATAATAAAGTCAATGTCACAAAACATTTGTCCAAGTTGTATAAATATTCTTTTATAAATTAAATATATTAAAACCAAATATAAAGTGAATTTGATTTCAAAATAAGAGACACCTAATTATAAAACATAAGTTGATTATTAATTGTCCACTTGCAGGTTTTTTTACAATTTTGATGCAATTTACTTTTTAAATTTGCAAAAGTGGTGCAAGTTTTTAAAAGAATTCCATAAAGGGAAAGTCGTGCCAAAATGGTACGACTTCACTATCAAATTTGAAGTCGTGCCAAAATAGCAAGACTTTCATGTAAAAGTAAAGTCGTGTCATTATCTTACAACTTTAATTAACTGCTTAAGCAAAGTCATGCCATTTTGTCTTGTAATTTTAAAGAAGAAGTCGTCTAAAGACGAAACGACTTGAGTGCCAACATAGTAAATGGTAAAAATGATTTTTTTATTTATTTAAATAATAAAAATGAAATAATAAAGCATAGTAACTAAATCTGAAATATAATTAGCGAAAATATTTTATTAAGATTTATTCATCATAAAATGGTGTAAACATTATATATGGGACCCCGTGCCACAAGGAGGTCTTCTTCTTTGTCGTCTAGTTCTAATCTAAGGGGGTTGAGGTGGATCGCCCTCAACATTATCTTCATGTTGTTGTGTTTGGTTAACATCTTCCAACATTTGTGGTGACATTGTAGGCTGATAATATTACTGAAAGAATGTGGTAGATGCAAATGGAGATGTTGATGATGAAGTTCCAAATTGAGTAGACTCCCAATTACAACAAAAATATGAGCCCATGCATGTTGGAAAACAACCTCATCAGTTGCATCTTGTGGTAGTTCTTGAAACATGTTGTTTAACCAAAAAAAAAATTATTGACTTCCCTTTTAGGGATTGGGCAGGGGGTGTTATCAACCCCAACAACAATCCCACCCATGGTATCAAGTTTGCAGGTGATGTTTCACCAGTAACAAGTTCACCATCAATAGGAAGACCCAATTGCAAAGCAACATCGTGTAATTAATTGCAGTAGATGAATCGTATGAGTCTCTATTCTTCACCTCTCAACTAATGTAGTTACTAAGTGACAATTGATGTCCATGTTAGAAAATGGTAGTAACTGACCAAATCTGGCAACATTCATTATTGTCTTAACTTGTGGATGAATTAAGTCAACATGGGCTGTAGCCCAAATATAGTATTTTCTTAATCGTTGCAGTATATCATTACTTGCCCAAATTGCTTTAGTAACATGTCTCTCTTACAATTGTAACACATACATATCACGACGAGGGAGCCTTTGGTTATGAACCATTGCTTTTATGAATACCTACAATAACCCAAATAAGTCACCAAATTAACAATAAAATGATAAAGCGATTTTTTTAATAATGTGAACATCCCGTGCCACTTCACAAATCATAATTTGTCAAATGTGTTAATATCAACATTGGTTAATGCATACTTTGCATTTATTGTAACATGTATATAACTATATATGACAATTTTAATGCAGAAATCCATTAAGTATCAATATATTACCAAATAAAATTTATAATCTAAATCCAAAATATCTATGCACTATAAAACTTATTTCCTTATATCCTATTTTATCTTTCAAATCTATACAATAAATAAATTTTCTAGGTTATAATAATTTGAAGTTTTTTATTTATGCTCGCTTCCGTTATTAAATCATAACATGTACTCACTACATATACAAACGTTTATGTATATATAAATATATAATTAATAAAAAATAATTAATGGTATCTAAAATTTTAAAAATAGAGAGGACCTATCCGTATATATCTTACAAAAGGTTTTATGGTCTTTTAAGCCATGTATTGATGGATTCAACTATTACAAGCCAGTAGTGCAAGTTGATGGAACTTTTTGATGGGAAGATATAATGGTACATTATCGACAACAATTGGTCAAGATGGAAACCGCAACATCTTTCCATTAGCCTTTGCTATTGTTGAACGTGAAACAAAGGAAACTATGATCTTGTTCTTCCAACTATGACACCTCAACCAAATATATGTCTGATCACTAATAGAGGCACAACCATACCTTCAGCACTACAATCCCTAGAAGTTGCTTGGGAAGGAAATGGACTCACATCCATTTATTGCATTCGCCATGTTTCCTCTAATTTCAATAAACAGTTCAAAAATGCAGAATTGAAGACACATCTACTAAACATGGGTACCTACATTAATTATTTTCAATTTTCTAATGCAATAAAACACTGTTATTTTCTAATATCGAATTTGTCACAGGTTATGAAATGAAACAACCCACACTTCAAGCAAAGATATCTACTATGAAAGTCGAATTTCAACAAGCAACTTCTTGGATAGACCAAATATCATTGGAAAAATGGACCTAAGCTTATGATGGGAAAAAAGATATGGCCACATAACAAAAACTTTAGCTGAATGTATGAACTTTGTTTTGAAGAGAGCAAGATCATTGCCAATTTGTGCTCTTGTTAAATTATTTTTTGAAAGAACAAAAAATGGTTCATGGAACGAGGGACAAAGATTGAATGCATGTTACGAGCTGGCTACCAATATCCAGAGGATATTTATGCTTTGTTAAGAAAAAATGAACAACAATATGTCATGTGTCATGATTGCCATAATTCAGTCTTCGATTTTCGGGAGATTTCCACTCCTCAACTTGGACGTCATCCAATGTCATACATTTGTTAAGTTAAATAATTGGTGGTGTGATTGTGGGAAGTTTCAAGCTCTTCACATACCTTACTCTCATGTAATGGTTGTTTGCTCAACCTCCCATTTAGAGCCTATTACATTTGTGGATCCTATCTGTAGCCTCCAAAGTATTTTCATAGCTTATGAGGTGCAATTTTAGCCTGTTCAAAATGAAGATTATTGGTCTACTTATATTGGTCCAAATTTAATTCCCAAACCTCACATGCAACGCAGACAATTAGGAAGACCAAGTACAAGTTGTATCCATAATGAAAAGGATTAGTCAATTCTAGACAAACCAAACAAATGTTCGTTTTGCGAAAATATTGATCATAACAAAAGAAATTGCCCAAATAGACATTGTTCATTTTGTGTAACTCTTGTCACTACATTGCATCAATTATGTTTATTTTAATTTCAATATATGTCACCCACTAATAATTAAGATGTTTCATTTCATGTACTTTTTATTAAGGAAATCTTCCTTCTTCTTTTTTCATGTGCATTTTTACTTTATTCTCCTATTAATTACTCAATTAAATTTTTAATTTTTTAAAAATTTTAATAGAAACAATTGAGAATGCAAAAAAAAAATAAAGAATAAAAAAGTTCATTGAAGCTATGTCGTCTTCAGACGACTTCTTCATTAAAATTACAAGACTAAAGTCATGCCAATATGACACGACTTTGCTTAAGCAGTTAATTAAAGTTGTATGATAATGGCAGGACTTTACTTTTAAAGGGAAATTTTGCCATTTTGGCACGACTTCAAGTCTGATTAACAAAAGTCTTCTTATTTTGGCACGACTTCTTCATGGTGAAATCATACTATCTTGGCACAACTTTCCCTTTGTAGCAATTTTTTAAAAACTTGCACCATTCTTGGAATTACAAAACTAAATTGCACCAGAATTGTGAAAAAACCTCTGAATGTTTTCCAACTACTCGACTAATAAAGGAAATAGCCATGTTACTACTGGGAAATGAATGTTTACTGATTTCACAAGTCAACTCAAACTTCAAAGATTGCTCCACTACTACATTATATAACCAAACAAAGTAATTCCATCAATTGGAGGGTATATCCTTTACAAGCAAATTGAAAAACACTTACTCCTTGATGCATCTTCAGTTTTTCTCTGACCTTCAGCAACAGCGATGGAATCTATAGCCTGAAAAATGAATTCATGTTGTGATTACAGAAAATATGGTTGCTGACACAACAATCTATAACATACACAAATACACGAACATCCAAAACTTTCAAATTTCAATAAGCCAGGAAAATACCACCAATCTCATCAGACACAAGGAAAACACATCCAGCAACCAAAGTAATTGTTTTGTACAAATACAGGTATTGTATAATCAATGAACGACAAAGTCACCTGTATATTTATTCGGAACAGAAGATAATATCATCAAATCTAAACCTTACACACTATAAACTAAATTGTGTTTGAGTTATGCATTAGTTCATGTAGTACAGCTCATGTTATAATCTTCTTGATGAAACCACAACTAGGCAATATTTTTCAGGAATATGGTACTGAGGGACTACAGACCATGGATCCACCATATATAGGCAAGATTTTAGGCTTAATCATATTTTTTGACCCTGAAAAAATAGTCAACTTAGCTTTTAGTCCCAATTCTGTGAAAATATATGGTTGTAAACAGATCAACAATGTCTGGTATAGCCTGATTGTGCCACTATTACCAATTGCACAGCATATGTCCACTATTTCAATAATTAAAACTAACTTCAAAGGAAAAAGATACAGAGACTGGAAAATATATAACTGTATTACCTTATCTTCCATCTCCTCCTATATTTTTTTCATGTGACGCCTCATTAGCTGCAACACACATGAAATAGTTAGGTAACAGGACAGAATACAGAAAAAAGTTCTTATTAATTAGTAACTACAACAAGATTGAGGACCTTCACAGATAAAGGGGCAAGAGAGATAGGGGGAGAGTACAGCTAGAAACTAATCCACTAACTTGTGTTAGGAATATCTTAAGTCAAAGAGAGGAAAAGGGGCAGAGAAGAAACAGTTTCCTTCAAATGTTTGACATTTATCCCTTCCAGCCAATACATATGTGAATGAAAGGCAAAATAAACACGAAGAAAAATTATTGCATATATATTAATTTAGCAAGAAAAGGTGATGAAGCTAAAAGCTGCAAACACACTACAGGCTTAGAAGTGGCCTTAAGTTGATTTATTAAGAATGGAATGTTGCACTTCGAGTCAAATGATCCGGAAAAATGGTTAAGAAAAAAACAACTTTCAAATTGTACAATACGGAAGTCATTTGGCTTTGCACAATCCAAAAGTCATTTTTGGCTTCCAAATTGTACAATTTAGAAGTCACTTTCGACTACCAGTTTCTAGAATCTGGAAAGAAAAAAATGAGAATTTCTTAATATGGAGTGCAGGGGAAAATATATAGAGGTGCAGGAAGAATCGGCCCATGCATGGTACCAATCCAAGAAAAATCTTGCTATCATAAGCCAAAAACCCTTAATTATCAATAATCTTTGAAACGTTATGAAAGGAGTTGACATGCCAATATCTCACTAACACTGAAAAATAAATGTATTTCCATTTAAAATGGCATTAACTATTTTAAGATGAAGAAACAACCTATATGGATGGATATGCATACCATGGAGTTATCATTGAAGAATTTTTTTACCGAAATTATAAAAAATATTATCATAGTTATAAGGAACATTAACATTACTATTAAATATATTATTATAAGTATAAAAGTATTTCAAAAACTTAAATAAATCACTTATCATATCATATCATATAAAATAAAAATTCCTATAAAATATAATTATTTAATTGATTAAATTGATCAAATATACATAATTGACATTAGTCTTGGCTACCTTGATCATCAACCCGAACCTTAGTCCCACAACAAGCCTTTTTGGTCTGCTCTTTAATTACTACCTTTTTCCCGCAGCAACCTGCATCATTGTTACCAAGTTCGGACCTCCTCTCTAGGAACTCACTGTTCTCCTTCCAAACCTCCCCATTTGAATAGACCTCTTTTTTCCAAATAGGAACTTTGGCTTTTATCTCATCTATCAAAAATCTACATGCCTCCAGTGCATCTGCCCTGTGGACAGATGAGACAGCTATGAAGACACTTGTTTCACCCACAGGCACTGTTCCTATACGATGAGCAACAGCAATGGAATGTAGGTTCCAGGATGCTCTAGCAGATGAACAGATCAAGTTAATACAACGTATTGCCATTGGAACATAAGCTTCATATCTCAACTCCAAGACTGTTTTCCCTTCAAAAGTGTCGCGAGTTGTGCCAGCAAATGTTGCTATAGCACCAGCTTGTGGAGCACTAACAAAATTCATGTATTTAGCAACATCTACTGGATTCAGGTTTTCCAAGATTTCAATAAGATTTTTATCATCTTCGGCAGCCATTTCCACAAGTTCAGACACAATGATGATGGAACAAAATTCCAATGTGATCTGTACACTTTCTTCCTTCGAAAATTAAAGTAGACAAGTCCAGCAGTTCAACCTTCAAACTGATTATAGCCGCTCATAGTTCCCAAAGACCTGGTGAAAAGCTTCTATAATATTAGGTTATAATGTCAACATCAAATGACATATGACATATAAATAACATTTAAACGAGCAAATTCCATATATATGTAACTTGTTTCCTAGGAACTTTGAAGGCTAGAAAGAAACCTTGGTAATTACAAAATATTAATAAAGTAATAGTATTAATAGTAAAATATGATGGACTCGGCTTCCTATAAACTTCACCAAATGGAAACAATCAAAAAGAAAATAGCAGCAATGCTAGTTTCCAGAGTTGATGTAGGGAATCACGATGATTGATTAATTGAATATTGAAATTGAATATTGAAAATCAGAGATATTTGTATGCAGTTAAGGGGTGAAAGTACTTGAATTGTAAATACAGGAAGAGGAAAATGGAAAGGTAACACATTTCATGAAGTGATTTGAGAGAATGATCTCTCTTCATCCACACTGGTTAAGATTTACGAAATTAGTAGTTCTACTTCTGCAATAACACCAATTTCCATTCTTTTATTCTGATCTAGTTTCAATCTGAAATCCAACTAGTTGTCTAACTTTCAGAATTTTGCTACAGAGTCTATTAAATATGAATGGAGTGGGAAATTTTAAAAATTATACTAAAAAAGGCACAATTTAGATTTCACGTGGGGTTCTACTGCTTTGTGTCTAAGTGATAGTCTTGACCTACCTAGCTGCTATCTTCACAGTGTTACATTCTCTCACATTAAAAGACAGTGATACTTCAAATAAATTTCGCTCCCTTTCCAAGTTAGTTTAAATCGGCTTGAGGGAGGAAGGAAATATTTTTCAAAGACATCAATACCAATATTCAAACTTAGCCTAATATATGACAGCATACAATCTTCAGTAGGAAGACCATGCATCTCTTTCTAAAACTAGTTTTAAAATTTTAATAGTTTTAGAGATTAAAAAAATGAGATTGTACTACAATTTCGAGGATATCAATCAACCTACCCGTTTGTGTAACGTAGGATATCCATTGCTTCCACGGATGAACTCCCTTTTTCATCTTCTTCCAATTTGCAACCTCACCACCTGCAAACACATTTTATCAAACATTTTTCAGGAAAAGGTCAGATAATTGAAATTCATTGTCAAATTTGAGCACAAATCAATGTAAAATAGACAATAACTTGCAGAGTTAAGAAACAGAAATCTAAAAAATTAGCAAATTTTTTGGCAACCATCAACCCCTTAAAATTTAAAAATAGAATTTTTGCCTTTTCATGTAGAATTTCAATTAAACAAAAAACTGATCTTTCAAGTGAATTTAGAGAAAAAGTTTCTGCACTTACTGGAGGTAAATTATGTTCAATCCAATTGCTGAGCTTCGACGCTAGTTGGATTCAATTCAGTGATTCAGTCGCAGAAAGAAAGAAGAAGGGGCTTTTAGGTTTAGGTTGAAGCTGCTGCTGCAATGATTAGGACGAAATAAAACTAACTAACTGATGTCATCTCGTAGGTCATCTCTTTCTTTCTGCAACCCATAAGCGTCAGCACCACCGATGGGGTGGTTAAAAGATTGGACTGTTCCTTTACTGTTTTTAAAAAAATATTTTAAATTGTTTAATAATAACAAAATTATTGGATAATAAAAATAAAAAATTTAACTTATAATTTAAATTAATCCTTTAATTTAATATTTTAAATATGAATTTGTTTAGATGTATTAGAAATTTTGTTTCCTGAACTAAGATAATTTAAATTGAATTTAAAATAAATACTAAAATATCATTTATAAAAAAAATCACAAATTCAAATTAGGAAAAAAAAATACAACGATAAATAAATTTAAAATTAATTAATAATAAAGACACATTGATTATTTAATTAATGTTAATTATTTATTAGTTTATATAAATTTTATTGACATTTAATAGTTTATATAAATTACTCTATATGTAAAATTATTGTAACTCTAATATAAATATATGTAAAATTTATTTTTTTCATATAGTAAATTACTTTATGTAATGTCCCATTTAATTAATATGCATAATTAAAAGAAACACCACGTATAAATATTATAACAACGTAGTCTTGGGATCCTTAATGCCACCCCTATAAAACTAGGCACACCACGGTGCCAACAGAAACAGGATAACGATCTTACGAAAAGTATATAAATCTAAGAACAACAAATACATGGGCCATAGCCCTAAAGAAAGCCCAAAAGAAACTAAAGTCCAATCCACGCGGACTATGCAGCGGAATTATCACTTCCCTGTTGTCCATGGGTGTTCCTCGCCTCTGCTTACACTAACAAGTTGATGATCATCACAAAAGAGAGTACCACACAACAGAACACACAACAATGAAAGTAGGGTAAGCTAGAGCACAAAAGAATTCATCCATACATTCAGTTATATTTACACAATCATGCATTCGTCTCAGACAAGCATGTTATGACTCCTCAGGCAATACACTACGACACGACTCGACTCATCCAGATACGTATAACTTGGTCGGATTCAGCAGATGCTTGCACTTGTGGTGGATACCTCTGCTCACCCTCGAGCTGCTCACCCCCGAGCTATGTGTTACAAGTGTTACAATGAATCAGTTTTCCCTCACCACAAGGTTAGCCCTTAATGAATTTCAGGCCTCCTGCTACCCTCACCATAGGAGTTAGTCCGCTCTAGGTGAGACTAACTGACCCCTTAGAGCGTCAGGATACAACCTTACCTTGAATCCTTACCTAGTTATACAGATGGGGCACCACCATAGACACCCACTAACAGAGGCCATGGAATTACGTCCTGACCAATAAAGCGCGACCCCGGAGGTCTCACCTAGAGACTCCAAGGAATTACACACTGACACAGACCAAAAATCATAAATAAAAAAAAGAGAGAACACTAATCATGCTTACAATTTCATACCAACCCCTGAACATAAATTCTCATTCATATCGCATGTTGAATCCATACCACTGGTCATTTCCACCCAATGAATATAGGGCCTCATCTCATATCAATACCATGTCCCTTTAATTCCAACCCACTCATTTATTTCGCATGCCAAGTTCCCACAATATCCATCATTCACCGTTCATGAATTATATCCCGCATACTTAGCAATCCATTATACATATTTCTCATCATATCAATCATACCCAAACAATACCAATCATCCAAGAGTAACCAAACCACCAAACCACGCACTGCCTCGCCCAGCCCCTCGCTCAGGCTGGAGGGTCTCGCTCAGGCAAGACAATCTCGCTCAGGCGAGTCCCCCTTCACCTAGGTGAGGGCTCAAAACAGAAACAGGAATCATCGCGGGATTTCGCTTAGGCGAGACCCCTCTCGCTTGGGCGAGTTGTTCGCTCGCTCAAAATAATGAGCTGGTCGCCTGGGCGACCTTTGGCGAAAAAGGTTTGGGTGAGCCTCCGCCAGACTCGCTTAGGCGAGTCGGACTCGCCTAAGCGAGATTACCAGTTCGCACCCTGGTCTCAACTGCAGCAGATGCGTTTTCCAAACCAACCATTCATACCAAGCATTCCACGCACAACCAAACAGTGATCAATCCATACAAACATAAAGCAAACTCAAGGACAAGCTACAAGCAACATACACTCGGAATCCCTAACTTCCCGTACCTGAAAAGGGTTAACAGAACCTTGATAACACGAACACGAGCACTGCAGCTCTAGGAACGAACTAATGAGCTGAAAATAGAAGGTACACAGAACAAAGGGGCGGATTAATACGAAACCCTAACTGTGAAATACAAAGGAAAAGCAATGGAACTCATACGATCTAGAAAGGGGCACTTACGTGGAGTAGGAACTGGTTTAGAGCTAGTTCGAGAAGGCTTGGGGCAAAACCCTAGCAGAACGTCCTGTGAGAGCAAGGGGGATGACGACTGGTTTCTGAAAGAGTGAAAGCGTACACATTAGGGCAGACTAGGATGAGTTTTATCCTTTGGACCAGCTCTTAGGCCCATCAGATTTGGGGCAGCCCTTTATGTTAAAGGCAGAAAAAGAACAGGGCCTTACACTTTATAATAACAATATTAATTTGTAAGTGATAATAATTAATTAAATTAAAATATTATAAATATGCACATATTTCAAGTAATATAATGTGTATGAATTAATTTTTTAAATTATCTTTATTTAATTTTTAATTTTAAAAAAATGATGGCCAATCACGTTACATTCTAATTTTTTTTGTCTGTTAATTTGACAAATTAGATAAAATTAGATAAAATGAGTCGAATTGAATTCACATGATAATTACATATTTTGAGTATGAAGTGTACTAAAAAAACTTTATAACTTAACTAATTTATTATTCAAAGTGTTTATATATATATATATATATATATATATATTATATTATGAATTAACTTAAATTTTATGTGTTAATCATATGAACTTAATCATGTTTTTTCAGACAAAAATAAAGATTATCTATATTGTGTCATATGTCAGATGAAACTATTGTTCAATACTAAATCAAAATTATAGATTATTGAATTTTTTTTCTAACACATTATTTAGTGGGATGTTCATAATTTGATGTTATTTTATTACTTTATGTTTCTTCATTAATAATGGTATATTAATATTCCATTAATAATAATTTAGAGTGATGTGTTCCATAAATTAATTTAGAATACAAATGTGTAGATGATAAATGAAGATAAACTATATTTATATTTAGAAATGAGATAATTGTTAGTTATATGTAACTTATTATGGTGATAATTCTTAGTGCATTCAAAAGAACAGTAATAATAAAATTAATTTAAAAAATAATAATAGAAATAATAATAATATTGAAATAAATATTGGAAATGAACTATAGTTAAAAGTTTGACTTTTGAAAGAGTAAATATTAATTAAGAGGAAATAGTATCTTTCTTATTAATAATAAAACTCATTTATTTCTACTAGTTATTTAAAAAAATCAAATATTTTAAACATAAAAATAAAAACAATTATGTATAAATAAAAATATGAATGATATATGTAACGTCCCATTTAATTAATAAATGTAATTAAAAAAAACGCCACACACAAATAGTACGACCGTGCAGTCCTGGGGTCCTTAACCTAACCCCTACAAAGCTAGGCACACCACGATGCCAAAAGAAAAACAGTTGAAAGGTCTAACAAATACAGGTAGAGTATTAAAGCATATAGCAATACATGGGACAAAGCCCTATAGAAAGCCCAAAGAAACTAAGATCCAGTCCATGCAGATTATGCAGCGAAACCATCATCTCCCTGTTGCCTGCGGGTGTTCCTCACATCTGCTCACACCAAGTTGATGATCATTGCAAAAGAGAGTACCGCACAACAGAACACACAACAAAGAAAGTAGGGTAAGCCAGAGCACAAAAGAATTCATCTATACAATCCACTATATATATATATATATATATATATATATATATATATATATATATATATATATATACACCACAATAT
>Ga0214545_1010473_pt1 | contig 13444 bp, 10 predicted proteins | sample CNSS4metaG_FD_160064 | JGI IMG/M metagenome (GOLD analysis project Ga0214545, IMG submission 160064) | Root nodule microbial communities from cowpea collected in UCLA plant growth center, Los Angeles, California, USA - CNSS4 | ecosystem: Host-associated > Plants > Roots > Nodule | place: USA... | reverse complement strand
AGAGAGTTATAAAACAAAAAAAAAAAAAAAAAAAAAAAAAATATAAAATATAATATATATATATATATATACACACACACACATATATATATATATATATATATATATATATATATATATATATGGTTACTTAATTAATTGTAAATATTTTAATAATTTAAACGATGATGGAGATATGGCGGGGACGAGTATTATGGCGGAGATATGTATATCCTCATACCCAATTGAAAAAATCGGGGATTCTCCATACCCATACCCATACCCAGTCAATGCAGGGATTCCCCGTCAAAACGGGGACGAGTTCGGATAATACCCACGGGGACGAGTTTATTTGCCATCTCTACACGTGATAGAGACATTGTGATGTGACAGTGACAGTTCCACATGTCACTATTGGATGTAAAAAGTCTCAATGTAGTCCTTGTATTTGTTGTTTTGTCTTAATTTGGTCCCAATTTTTTTAAAATTGAATCAATTTCATCACTATTCAAATTGAGACAAAATTTTATCTTTATATAAATGTCACAATGATATTTCTAACAAGATTAAATTTTTAATTTACATTGAAATTTATTTAAATATTATTTCAAATATTTATATATCAATAATTTATAGACAAATGTTAGAGTTGATTTAGAAATAACAACTTTATAAATTGAATAAGGACTGAAATTGATTTAGTTTTAAAAAAATTGGGATCAATTGAGACAAAATAACAAATACAGAGACTACATTGAGACTTTTCACATCCAATAGTGACACGTGACACTGCTATTGCCCACATCACACTATCTCTACCAGTGGCACAATGTGGGATTGACATGTGGTAATTTTTCTTTTTTTAAATGAAATTTAAACAGATTAAAATTTAAAAAAATTTAAAAAAAGTAAAAAAAAATTAAAAAACTACGTGCTGACATGTGACACATAGTTAACATCGTTAGTGTACTACTAACATAAAGAACCTAATTGTAATAAATTTTTCAAATAGGGACCCAATTAAGTCAAATAAAAAGAAGGAGACATACTTGAGATTTTTTTGCAAAAATGGGAACCTCTGAGATGATTTAACACATATTTTATAATAACAATTTAGAGTAATCCGTCAAAAGTCCACATTAGTGACGTCTCAAATGAAAATAGTAACACTTTAAATGGTCAAACTATCTAATAAATGTTTACTATGTTTTACTTCAATTAAGTATAATTAATATGCATTAAATTTTACAAAAATTTATAATTAATTGTGATATTAAATGAAATTTGACATAATAATCATTAATGAAGTTTTATTTTATTTAAAGGACATAAATGCTCATAAATGCTATAGAATTATGTTAATATTTTATTTAATGCTCACCGATAATAAAAATTACAAATTTTGAAAAATTGAATGATGAGGAATAATAAAAAAAATATTTTCTTAAAAGAAACATATACATGATAAAAAATAAATAAAGAAAGAAAAGTTATTAATAAATAAAGGAGAATGCTAACCGGTGCTTACTTGTTAAAGAATAATTAATGCGCATTGATTCCATTATTTTAATATTGAAAGTTGAAATAATTAATTTCATTAATTAAAATAATATAAATACATATAATATATTTTAAAAAGACAAAAATATCCTTTAAAATTTCTAAGCAATAATTCTGATTCAAAATAAGCATTTTGAAAACTCAATGAAGTCTTAAATTGATACCTTAATTTTATTTTTTTTAACTTTTTAGATGTTCAACACTATTTTTTATTGGTTTTTCTGTTAATTTAAACTTCATTATGTTTAATTATATTTTAATTTTTAGCAACATTAAAGTATAATTATTTTAGGGTTAAATATGTTTTTTTCCAATAACTTTCAGTGAATTTCGGAATTAGTCCATTTCGAAACTTTGGACCAATTTAGTCATTCATCTTTTAAAATACGTGAATTTAGTCATTTTAATCAAATTTTGTTAAGCTTATTTGATATTTTGAGTGTGTTTCATAATAGTATTTGACTAAATATTAAAGCAAAAATGTGTCAAACAATATAAACAACTCAAAAATAATCCTGAAATGTGTATGAAACATCAAATCAACCTAACAAAATTTGATTAAAAGGACTAAATTCACGTATTTCGAAAGATGAAGGACTAAATTGGTCCAAAGTTTCGAAATAGACTAATTCTAAGATTTACTGAAAGTTAAGGGACCAAAAATATATTTAACCCATTATTTTATTATTTTTTAACTTTTATCGGTGAGTATGAAATAAAATATTAACATAATTGTATAGCATTGATGAGCATTTATGTCCTTTAAATAAAATAAAAATGCATTAAGGGTTATTAGGTCAAATTTCATTTAATATCACAATTAATTATGATTTTTTGTAAAATTCAATGCTTATTAATTATCCTTAACATGCACGGTTAGCAACAGAGATGTCAAAATGGGTTTCAACCCGTGAGCCAACCTAGCTCACCACGGGTTCGAGCCGGGTTGGGTTGAGAAAAATTCAACTTTTTCAAAAGTGGGTTGAACTCAACCCGGCTCACTTAACCCACGGGTTAAACGGGTTCGAGCCGGGTTGAAAGTGGGTTGAAGGTGGGTTGGCCCACTTAACCCACCAACATTTTTTTACAATTTTTTTAAAATTTTCTTTTAATTTTTTTAATAATTATTTACTACTCCTATTATATTTGTTCACAACTTCATATTTTTAAATGCTAGAATGTTACTTAATTATATTTGAATACTTTGAATGTTTAATTAATTTGATTGTGAAGTTATATATGTTGATACTTTAATCTTTGACTATAATCTTTATAGTAAATTAATCAAATAACCGTCTTATAAACAATTTTTTCTAAATTAGTATGAAAAATATGTATAGTTTTTTTATTTATATTTTGTTGAATAGCATGACAGAAAATTTGTAATATTAGCCATGCTTTCTTAGACTATATAGATTTTTTCTTGGAAATAATTCTTCATATATTGGTGGTGAGCATGATCAAAACATTGGTTCTTGATTTTACTATGATTGTCATCTTATGGGTTACTTAAAAATTTATTTAAATATTTGAATACTAATAAATAAATAAATAAATAATTTTTTAGGTGGGTTGGTGAGCCAACCCACTTAACCCACCAACCCGTGGTGGGTTGAGCCGGGTTACAAAATTTCTGGCTCACCATGAAGTAAGCCGAGTTGGGTTCACTCATTTTCAACCCGGCTCGTGGTGAACTAACCCGTGTAAGCCGGATTGGCTTACTTTGACATATCTAGTTAGCAATTTGGATCATATATATATATATATATACATATATATATATATATATGTATATATATATATATATATATATATATATATATATATATATATATATATATATATATATATATGACAGAAGTTCTATAAAGGGTTATGGTCCCCATCTTTGAGTAAAATACGTATTTTTCATGTTCATTTCTCTTCCTCCTTTTAGAAAAGAAGATTAAGAGGATACTTTAAGGTGTTTTACAGTTGGAAGATCATATACCAATTTGTATCTATTGTTTCCAATGATCAATTACGCTTTTGCATTACATTCTTTGAGATATTGTGAAAAGGCAATAAAGGAAAGAATAAAGGAGAGAAAATAAACGGACACAAGAATTTAACGTGGTTCGACGTATTGTCAATATTCAATTTCGTCCGGATAAGATGAATAGAATAAAATGTAAATAAAATGATATTTTAATAATCATAATTATAATTTTCTTATTTCCTAGAAAACTAATTTAAACATATAATAAACTAATTAAAAGTTTTTTTAAAATAAAAGGTAAACGAATAGAAAAGATAAAAAAATACTTTTATAATGAAAATAATTTTTGAAAAGATAAACATCAAAATCATAAAAATAATTTTTAAGATTAAGAATAAGAATAAAAAAGAGTTTTATAATAAAAAAATAATAATAAATTAAAAATAGAAAAGCCATTTTTTGTAATCAAAACAATTTAATAAAATAAACTTGAATTTGTAAAAGATAACCAAACTTAACGGTACTAGAAACTATAAAATAATATATATTCTAATCAAATATTTGAAATAATAAAATATGATTTTTTTTTATCATTAATAGGTATCACCAAAACAAAATTAAAAGAATGTTTTTTTGAAAATGAGTTTAAACTCATTTGAAATTGGAATTGGTTAACAAAATAATAATTATCTTCTCCGATATCCTATCTCCGAAAATATGGGTTTCTTTCCACTCTTATCTCACCAACAACATGCAACGTATCTTTTTTTCTCTCTCTCCCTCCACGTATACCTCCACCAACAATTTCTCGCACCCAGGATATAAAAGAACACACACCAATTAAGGGGAGAGGGAAAAAACACTTTCTAAATAGGTGAAAGCCACCAAGCATAAAACTTTAGGAAGATTGGAGAGAGAGAACCCACATTCGAGAAAGAACAGAAGAGGGAGAGGACTGTTTTTCTGTGTCCAGTCATTGAAGGTAAGATTCCAACACTGGTATATGTATATGCGTTTTTGTTCTGAGTTTGTTTGGGTACTAGTTTCTACCTCGTTGCTTTATCTCATCCATACGACGATAAATAAGAAATAGGGCTTCAATCATCACTGGTTCCCGTTTCTTGGTATGTATATACATATGTTGGTGTTTTGTGTTTAGTGTTAATAATCTCTGGAATGCTTTTAACTCTCTGTATATACGGGATTCGAGCTTGCTTACCAGTAGAAGGATCCACGATTTTTTTTTCCAAAAGAGCACTATTTGCTCCTTTATTTACCTGCATAGCACACATTGCCTTATATTTACATACATAGCATTGTTTTGATTGTAATTGGGAATTCGGTCATCCGGGAGTCGAATTCCAATTGTTAAACTTTTGTTTTTCTTTCAATTCCAAGTCAGAATTTGGTCCGAGAGATTCAAATTCTGAATTTGGTTTTTTTTTATAAATAAATTAGAATTAATATTTTTAAATTTTTTTAATATAATATATATAAGAGTTATTTTTTGTTTTTTTTTGTAAAAAATGTTACATTAAAGGTTAAATATATATTTTTTAAAATAGATGTAGTATTGTGTTTTTAATTATTTTAGGTATTATTTGAAAGAAGAAAAAAAATATTTTTTTCTTTTTGTATTTGTTGATTTAAAAATAGATTTTGTATTGTGTAGTAAGTTTTTTATGTGTAATTTGAAAATATAAACATCAATTTAATTTTTATTTTTTTTTATAATTTGTGTAGTATTAATTTTTTTAATAGATGTTTATAAATATTGAAGGGTTAAATATGTTTTTGGTCCCTCAAGTGGGTTTAGTCCCTCATCAAAACTTTTGATCAATTTAGTCCTTCATCTTCCAAAATGCGTGAATTTAGTCCTTTAAACCAAATTTTGTTAAGTTTATCTGACATTTCAAGCGCATTTCATGATAGTATTTAAATTATTTATACTGTTTGACATATTTTTGCTTCAATGTTAACTTAAATACTATCATGAAATGCGCTCGAAACGTCAGATAAACTTAACAAAATTTGGTTAAAAGGACTAAATTCACGTATTTTGAAAGATGAAGGACTAAATTGGTCAAAAGTTTTGATGAGGGACTAATTCCAAATTTCGCTGAAACTTGAGGGACCAAAAACATATTTAACCCAATATTGAAATTACAGTTATCTTTTAATTTTTGATAATTTTAAAAAATTATATATTATAAACTTTGAAAATTTGTAAAAAATATTTTAAAAATGATGGAAATAAGTAAAATAATTTGAAAGCATTTCATTATTGTATTTTAAATAATTTTGTTATTTGTTTCTAATTTATGTAAAATAAGTAACAATAAAAGATAATAAGAAAAGATGTACCATTGAATTGAATCAAGTACAAATTTATTGAACACAATTAAAAGTACAACATAAACTAAGTGGTTTGATGTGGATCATCTAAGTGCAGGGTTATTAGGACAATGATTTCTTGTGTGTTCTTCAGTTCTACAATAGGAACACTTTTTTGATTGTCTTCCTTCCTTAATGTCCATCTCAGTCCTAATTCTACTTGATTTAGGACGACCCCTCTCGCTCATTTTTGTGGCAGGATGAGGCCAAACCTGTGGCCCATGGTATGGTGGCCAATATTCTTCATGTCTTAACTCACCAAATAAATTGTCATATACTTTCATGATGACATCCAACCTATAATGGGGACTTATGTACATGCTGAAGTCTGATGTGCATGCTTGCAAGCTGTAATAACATGTGAACATGGTAGATGTATTTTTTGAAACTTTCCACAATCACACCACCTTTCATCTAATCTGACTACAAATTTTCCTGCAGGACATACTTCTCTAGGATTAACCATCTCCTCCACTCTGAATCTTGTGGTATTTCTATCAAATTCAAGGACGTGGTGCGTGTTTGACTTGGAGTCCGCATCTGGTAGGAAGTTGGTCGCATATTCAGAGTACACATGACCAGCATTGACCATTGCAGATATTTGCCTACTTGTTTTTGTGAAGTATGTGTTGCACCTAGTGTACGTGGCCAATACTATGGATGAAATTGGCAAATTCCTTGTCTACCTTCTTCCTTGATCATATGCAAGACACCACTGCTCCCTTGGAATTTGGTCTACCCAAGCTGCTGCTTCTGGGTTGTCTTCTCTAATGATGTTGTAGTAGTAGTTACAACATGGCTCCGTTAATGCGTACGCTACAAATATAATTATAAGAAGAATTTATTTTCTAATAATGAGTGTGAAAAATTAACAGCCAAAAAAATGAAAAAGATAAATTTACATGTAATAACTTACCCATGTTGACGAGGTCCTTTTTCAAAGTTGTATTCTTGAATCTTTCTGTAAAATTTTGTGCAATGTGTCGAATACAAAACACCTGTGCACAATTCCCTTCAGTCCAGCCACTACTGGGTCTGTTGAATGCTGCACTGATTGAATTGTGGCGGTCTGTCATTAAGCATAAATTTTGTTGAGGCGTAACATGTGTCCTTAGGTTTTTAAGGAAAAAAAACCAAGCTTCGGTGGTTTCACCCTCTACTATAGCAAATGCAATGGGGAAAATGTTATTTCTCCCATCTTGTGCAACAGCTACTAGAAGGGTGCCCCTATACCTTCCGTAAAGGAAGGTTCCATCCACTTGCACTATTGGTTTGCAAAATGGGAAGCCATCAATGCATGGTTTGAATGTCCAGAACACTTTTCGAAAGTGTTGTTGGTTTTCTAGGACCTTCTCCCCATTTGTAATTGGACTGATTTTCAACTTGTATACAAACCCAGACAAATAAGTTTGCATTGCTTGTAGTAGGCACGACAATCGGTTGTAAGACTGTTCCCAGTTTCCGTACACATCTTCAATTGCTTATTGTTTCGCCAACCATGCCTTTCTGTAGGTTATGTTATATCCCATAGAGGTCTGGATGGAAGAAATTATTGTTACAATTGGTGTGGATGGGTCTGACTCCACCATTTGTCTTACATGTTGAGATATTATTCTTGAGCCCAAGTGCCTATGGTCTTGCGTTATGAGTTGTGTGGCACATGTGTGCACACCTTCAACCTTTCTAATTTCCCACACTTGATCCCTTGTACGTAATATTGCTTGACATTTCCAAGGACACACGTGTTGCACACATTGCACCCTCAACCTTGTTGTGTTTGAGTGTGTGGTTTTGTAGGTGCAATGGTTTGTTATATGGTACCTATTTAAAGCATCTAGAAGTTGTTCCTTTGTTTGGAACCTCATTCCTTGGATCAGTGTACCAACATCGTGCTCAAAGTTGTCATGCAACATTGTGTGGTGGTCATAAGCATTTGGAAATTCCTGGTGTGTGGTCTGGTTGTATTCTTCATATAATTGGAAGTGTTGTGGTGGGTTATAGGGGACATGTGTCTGAGGGTGAGGGTGACGATGTTGTTGTTGTATGGGGTGGACATCTAGGGTTTGGTCATGGTCATCATGTTGATCAAAAAGTATATTGTCTTCATCTTCGCTAAACGCGTCTAAGGATGCTGTAGGTAGACCTAGGTTTTCAACTTCTATGATAGCTGGAGGAGAGGACCTTTGGGTGTTATGATGTGCGGGAGTTTGAAAAATATTTGAGGTAGACGGACCAGTTAGTAGTTCAGTATATGACTGTATATCATTTCCCCAATCCCCTAGGTAGGTAATGTTAAAGTCAAATAGTTCTTGGTGCGGTTCGGTGTTTGGATGTGGATGATGTGCATCAAAATGTGTTAAAGAAATATTTTCAGAAGGTCTTGTACCTGAGTTGTAGGTGGTGCAGAGTTCAATAGATGTAACAGTTGGGGTGGCTTGTATCATGTCGAAAGCGTTGTCTAAGTCGTCGTCATCTTAGATCTGAGTGGTTGTGTATGTCACATGTTGGCCACAAACTTTAGTCGGAAATTTGAAGTGAATTAGTGGAACTCCATCTGTTGGATCTCTATTTGCCTTGTCCATTATTATGCGAATAAGTTTGGACAAGCCGAAACCTCTATGGATGCAGATCATGATTGTCTTTGCAGATGCAAAGTAGACACCAGTTTGTGCGTCACTGGCAATATCTCCATCGTCGTATACACAAACAAACATTGACCCTTCCATTTGAGGTTGTGGTTGAATTTGACTTTCGATGATTTTTTAGAGCGAAAGAGAAATTGCAAGATTAAGATTGTGAGTTTAAAAAGTGAGGGTAGTCTTTTATACCAAAATTAAAGTTATCATGTCACTTTCTATTATGTGAACATGTGACTTGCACGATAGTTAATGTTATCATGTAAGTGGCACGAGCTTTTATGTACTCATGTCATTGACACGACTTCTTATGTACCCATGTGAGGGGCACGAATTATTATGAACCCATGTGACTGGCACGACCTCTAATGTTAACATGTGACTTGACCACATTTTATAAGAGATTAGCATTTCATTACCTCAATTTTGTAAGTTAAAATTCATTGAAATTTAAAAGATGCATAAACATTTGATGAAGAAGAACATCATAAATAAAAATACATACTTCAAATAAGAAAATATAAACCTCAATCTATATTGAGGGACATGTTGAAGTTATTAGAAAAATCAAAATAAACTTCGTCAGGGATTGCGTTGTTTTGCCTTGATGTAATAAATGTCATTATCTCAACTGGAAGATGACATGCTTTTGTCATTCCCATGTAAAAAATGGACTCAACATCGTCATCTCCACACATCGTACAAGATCGGTAGTGTGTAATGTCACCCGATATGAAGATCGGTAACCTATAACATAAGTCTACTTCATAGTCGTCCAATGTTGCACAATTGAATTTCTTGAGGATTGCCTGCTTAAGTTGGGACAACGTCATGGTATTTGTTATGGTCACCCATGCCGTGTTGGAGCTAATGAATTTATCGGAATAGTTATCTTCAGCATAGATGCATAGATGCTACCACTGAAGTACACCAACACAGTGAATGCTGTAGATGTCATTGGGGGGTAGGAGTTTGCACTGACTTGATTAGATTGATGAATGAATTGATGAAGGGCATTATTTATAGCCTGAATGGCTCAGTGTGGGTTACAACAATGACAATTTTTGTTTGTTTATGCTAATGGTTTAGATTCAAAGTAGACTAATTGAACGCACAAGATTTAGATTCACTTTGTAGAACAACCTTGGATTTTTTTCAGAGTGGTTTGTGATGTAGCGATTTTCCCTATGTGTTACAGCTTTAATTATTTGGCATGTGATATGTCAGGTTAAAATTAAAAGCGCTGGACCTTATGAGTGATCGGCTTTAGTCAATGTCATCACGTGATACCAACATCACATGCATAGTTAATATACACACTGAACGATGAATGTCAATTAGGCTTTATCCCACTTTACTTTGTCATGTGAACCCACTTTAATGCAGGGGTCAAGATTTTTTTTTGACTATCAAGTAACCAATCCGCTTATAAATTATTAGGTCGTTCAACTCATAACCATAGCTGCTTATTACCAAAACAAAGATGGTGATCCATCACGAGAATAACATTCACAATAGTTTTCTTGTTGTTGTTAACTATGAAGGTCGCATTAATTGTACTTTTTATGTGTTTACTACTATGAATTTACAGATGTTAAAAGAAGAAATTGCAAGCTATCGTTGCTGCAGTCAGGGAAGAAGAGTCAAAGATGTATGGTTTCACAAGCCCGTGTTAGGAGAAGGGGACCAGTATGAAACTATTAAGCTCCTCACGGATGATGATGTTCGTGACATGGTTGCCTTCTTCCTTCCACTCCCACATGATCTCCCAATGAAGCTTTCAGTGACCTTACATCCTCCTAAAAGTGACAACATGGATGCAATAAATTCAGTTGCAGGCAATAATATCGATGACTAAAGCTTAGTTCTTTATGTGTTTAGGGAAGTCTGAATAGTGTGTTTAGTAATATTTATGATTAGTACTTAATTTCCATTAACGACTTTAGTGTGTGCAATGTAACAAAGTATTTGTGTTTACTTGAACTTATTTTAAGTACTAAGTACCTATTTTTTGATGACATTATGTATGGATTAATATTTGTTGTCGTATCTGAAACTTTTGTCATTGGTTTAATAGCGTCTTCTTTGCATGGTGTACATGAAAAAAAGCCTCCTAAGTTAATTATGACTTATGTAGGGAGTTGTGATGGTCGAAATGAGGAGTTATGTTGGATATTTTGGTCATCAGTTGCAGTAGTTTAAAAAAAGAAAAAATTAAATGTCACCACCAAAAGTCCATCCTATTTTATTTTTTCAAAATATGCACGTTTGATGGTGGATATTCAGTGTTTAGGTTAGAAAAATTGTATGAAGGAAATGTGTGTCAGTGACTACATTGTGTGATCACAAAATGATATTTTAATTTTTTTAACCACCTGCAAGTGCAATTCATAATTTGGAACACTGCTCCCCACATATTAATTCTTGACTCCCCACTTACGGATGACTTGAGGATTTAGACAATTGTTTGATGGAAAATTTGTTTAAGAGACTGAATTGTGTGATCACAATACCATATTTAAATTTTTTTAAATATGCACGTGCAGTCCATAATTTACAATGGTACTTTCCACATATTAATTCTTTACTCCGCACTTACGGATAAGTTGAATATTTTGACAATTTTGAAGCACCAGAAACACGTTTGATGGTGGATATTCAGTTTTTAGGTTATGGAAATTGTATGAAGGAAAATGTGTGTCAATCCCTACATTGTGTGATGACAATACGATATTTCAAATTTTTAAAAAGATGCAGTCTAGAATCTACAACACTATTCCCCACATATTAATGCTTGACTCCCCATGTATGGATGAGTTGAGGATTTTGACAATTTTTAAGTAAGACAAGAACCCCTGTTAGTGAATGGAAATTGTAGGATGGAAAATTTATGTAATTAACTGAATTGTGTGATTGTAATACCATTTTTATTTATTTTTAAAAATCTCCAACCTCAGAACATAATTTCAAACTTCACTCCCCACATATTAATGGTTGACTCCCCACTTACGAATGACTTGCAAATTTTGATAATTTTAAATAGCCATAAAGATCCACGATGGTCAATATTCAGTGTTTTGGTCATGGAATTTGGAAGACAAAATTTGATTAATTGACTGTATTGCGTGATCACAATTCGATTATTGAATTTTTTAAAAAGCTGCAACCTTGGAACATAATTTTCAACTTCACTCCCCACATATTAATGGTTGACTCCCCACTTACGGATGACTCCCCACATAATTTTCAACCTTTATGTTCAATGTCATCCAAATAAAACTTTTGCATGTTCAAATTTTGGGTCCTCTATTCCAAAAAATTAAATAGACAAAAGTATTTATCCCATCATTAAGACCACAAATAAAATTGTCAAAGACATTCACTTTACTTCATTCTCCACCCTTTTTTACAACTGAGGAACTATTGTCTGGTTAATTTATCTTCTCATGAATAAAATTTATTGGTATTCACGATTTTTTTGATCTTTGAGCCCGAATTCTGAAAAGGTGTGTGCACCGTGTAGTCACCTTCATACAAGCTTTAATCGCCATCATGTTGTGCAAATAACATGTAAGATTAAGTCTGAAAAGGTCTTTGCACATGACAGATTGTCAGATTCACATTAATGACCATTGACATGACAATGCACCAACCTCAATCTAAGGGATGTCATTCGTTTGAGTAATCCAACGACTATGTTTTCACTCATGAAGTCTTGCATTGTCTATAAATGTTTAATGTTATTGTTTTTAATTCTTGCTATCGACAGAAACCTACAAAGACTGAAAAAAATGTTGCTATGGAGACAAAAAGAGCATAGGGCTGCATACATTTCTTCTCGGGTATGTCAACTTCATTTCTTATTAACACACCTAAGTTTTTATGTAATCACATATTTTACTTTTTTGTTTAGGACACGGAAGGGAGCATTGTGTCGTCTTACTATCACTCTATGCCTGAACCTCATCCAAGTATTGTGCCTATAATACAAGAAGCAGGGTTTGGCGGTGTGGCTAAATTGCGACATTTAAAGGTTGACCATAGTTTAGTCACTGCCTTGGTAGAAAGGTAGAGGCCTGAAACACATACATTTCAGTTTCCAACTGGAGAATACACTATAACCTTGCAAGATGTCTCACTTCAATTGGGGCTTCCTATCGATGGACTCCCTGTCATTGGTCCAACTATGTTGGATTGGGACGAGATGTGTGAAACCTTATTAGGTATAATATTGGTTAAGGGAGAATTGATTGTCGGTTCTATGATCAAACTAAAATGGTTAAGGGATAATTTGTTTCCTATAGATGAAAATTCTAGTATTGAGGTCATTCATGCACATGCTAGAGCTTATATATTAGGACTTATTGGAGGGGTTTTAATGCCTGATAAGACTGGGAATAAAGTACATTTAATGTACTTGAACTATTTGACTAATCTTCGAAGAACCAGGAGATATAGTTGGGGTTCGGCGTGTTTGGCTGTGTTGTATAGGGAGATGTGCATAGCAACGAATGGACGTGCGAGGACTATGGATGGATGTGCTTCGTTGTTACAATCATGGGCATGGTTTCAGATGCCCTTTATTGCACCCATTTCAAGAGTTCCACCAACTTTCCCGCTAGTTTGCCAATGGAGCGGCGGTCGAGTACTGAACTACAGAAATGTCCCCCACAATGATTTAGTCGGATATCGGGCAAGGATAGATCACATGCAACAAAATCATGTAACATTTACCATTTCTATATTGATAAATGGTTGTAAATGAATGATTAACATTTTCAATTTTTGTTGTAGTTTATTTGGGTTCCTTATGAGGGTTTGGGCTCTATTATTGATGTTGAAGCATATCGGGACCAAGCAATATGGACGTCATGCACTACTTTAATTTGTTTTGCCA